>Ga0209541_10017615_pt1 | contig 10427 bp, 8 predicted proteins | sample RifCSPlowO2_01_FD_184027 | JGI IMG/M metagenome (GOLD analysis project Ga0209541, IMG submission 184027) | Groundwater microbial communities from Rifle, Colorado - Rifle CSP2_plank lowO2_0.1 (SPAdes) (version 2) | ecosystem: Environmental > Aquatic > Deep subsurface > Groundwater | place: Rifle... | reverse complement strand
CGTGTAAACCGTGTAGTAAAACAGGGATGGACACTTATTTTCTTGATTTTTTCGCCTCACGGCTCCCCTCAAAATCTTTTCTCCTTTGCCGATAATTGGGATGTCATGGCCATTGAGGAAAAGGTCAAAGAAATCCTGATTGTTCAGTTGAGCGTTAAGCCAGAGCAAATTACCCCTAATGCCCGAATTGTGGAGGATTTGGGGGCTACGAAAGGTTGATAGATATTCTCAGAAAGCCAAAACACAAGGAGCATAAGGAGATGTTAGAGTGGCTTTGTATCGACTCTTCTAGTGAATTTGACACAGAGGAGTTTAATGCCGAAGGGGTGATTTTTAGTGACCCAAAAGAAGTGTTGAAAGAGTTTGAAAATTTTACAAAACAGTAATAACTTTTCAATTTTCAAGATGCCCGTTAATCTCAAAAAGGTCTCTCGCCGTTTTCCAAATAGACAATTGAGTCGCTTGCTAACGCTTTTAGCGCTTTCTCCGTGCAATTGCTAATTTTGTGTCGCAATAATTTAGACGCCTGTTCGGGTGTCGCGAACCGATGTTCGGACAGCTCCGATGCTTGCAGTTTGATATTTTCGATTTCTTTTTTTGAAAGTATTCCGCCAAAGAAAATAAGCTGGAGCGCGTCATCGTTATCTTTTGCGTTGTAGTGGTGGTCAATGCACAGTAATTTTGGGTCGGACAGCGCGAGTCCGACTTCTTCAGCCGCTTCCCGTCGCGCGCCTTCGAGGGGAGATTCTCCTTCCTCAACAATGCCACCCGGCAAAGTCCAACCCTCTTTGTAGGTCGGTTTTACTATAAGGATTTCATTTTCTGTGTTAAAGAAAATCACGCCACAGGCGACACGTTTTTTGGGCGCTTGCTTGAAAAATTCCTTATTGGTCATGGACGCAATGTTACCACAGAGGCTTTGGGAATGGTGGGGATAACGGCCTTGACAGCGAAATCTCTTTCCTATATACTTCCGCCTATCTTCGCAAGATTGTGTTACGGGGGAAAGATGGAGTAAAAACGAAGGATTACAAGGCTAATTGGTCCTCTTTTACATCTTGCATACTACAAACTAAAAGTTTTTAATTTTTTAGCTGCCTTTTTTCCGAAAGGGAGTTTTTGTTTTGTATTAAAAATAAAGATTAAAGATTTAAGTAAGACATTATAAAACGAAAACTCATGCAAAATTTTTTAACCTAAATTTTATTTTTGACTTTGAAGTTTCTGCTTTAAATTTACAATTTTAATCTTAAATCTTTTTTATGGATAATCATAAAATTTTTCATAACGGTACCACCGAAGAGATTGTGAAGGGGGACACCCAAGGTGGCAGTCGTCCTCGGAAACACTTCGGCAGGTTTAAGAAGGCCTTGACGTCGCTTCCGAATCTCGTCGAGCCGCAAATCAAATCTTTCGAGTGGCTCGTGAAGCACGGACTTGAAGAAGTGTTCAAAGAGTTTTCCTCAATTAAGGATTACGCCGGCAAAAAGTTCGAACTCGATTTTACCGGTTTTAAGCTTTCGGAAGCGAAGTACGACGAGTATTACGCCAAAGCCAACAAGCTTTCTTACGAAGCGCCGCTTAAGGTGACGGTGCGCCTCAAGAACAAAGTACTCGGTTCCGTCAAGGAACAGGAACTTTTTCTCGCCGATTTTCCGCTTATGACGAACCACGGCACGTTTATTGTTTCCGGTATCGAGCGTGTCATTGTGCCTCAACTCGCGCGTTCATTCGGTATCTCTTTCACCGCACAGGATATTAAGGGTGGCCGCTATTTCGGGGCCAAAATTATTCCTTCCCGCGGGGCGTGGATTGAGATTGAGAGCGACGCTGACGGCGCTATTTACGTTCGCATTGACCGTAAGCGCAAGTTCGCGGCCACTTCGCTGCTTCGCATTTTGGGCGCTAAAACCGAGGAGGCTATTTTCGCGCTTTTCAAGGATAATCCTCATGCCGCGCCTGTTTTAGCCACGACTCTAACCAAAGACCACGCCAAGACCGCAGACGAATCCTATCTTGAAGTCCACAAAAGACTTCGCGATGGTGACCTCGGTACCGTGGACAACGCTCGCGAATTTATAAACTCAATTTGGAGTGCCGAGCGTTATGACATTTCGAAAGTGGGACGTTTCCGTTTCAACAAGCGGTTCGGTAAATCAATGGACGCTAAGGCTATCGCTGTGCGCACCATCACACTTGATGACGTAACCACGATTATTTCGCATATTATTACGCTGAATAACACCGCCGGCGCTTTTGAAGACGATATTGACCACCTTGGTTCAAGGCGCGTCCGTTTTGTCGGTGAGCTCATGCAGCAGAAAATCCGCGTTGGCATGTCGCAGATAAAGCGCAACATCCAGGACAGAATGTCCACGGTTGACCCGGACGTTACCATGCCGGTTCAGTTTATTTCACCTAAGCCCTTGCAGGCCCGTCTCAAGGAATTTTTCACCACTAACCAGTTATCGCAGTTCATGCTTCAGGAAAACATTCTTTCCGAGCTCGAACATCTCCGTACTTTGTCGGCACTGGGTCCCGGAGGACTCACCCGCGAGCGCGCCGGTTTTGAAGTGCGTGACGTTCATCCGTCGCATTACGGTAGGCTTTGTCCGATTCACACCCCTGAAGGTCCGAACATCGGTTTGATTTTACGCCTTTCAACATACGCGACATTGAACGACTTTGGCATGATTGAAACCCCTTACGCCAAAGTGACGGGAGGCGTGGTCACCAAAGAAATTCATTATCTGGACGCCTTGGCCGAAGAAACTTTCAAAATCGCTCATGCCGCCACCGACTACGACGAAAGTGGTCGCATTACCATCAACGAAGTCGAAGTGCGCATCAAGGGTAAGCCGGGTTTGGCGAAGCCGTCCGAAGTCGATTATATAGATGTTGCCACCAATCAAGCGTTTTCTATCGCGACATCAATGATTCCATTTCTTAACCATGATGACGCCAACCGAGCGCTTATGGGTTCAAACATGCAAAAGCAGGCTACACCCTGCATTATTGCCGAAGCTCCTTTAGTCGCGACCGGTATTGAAGAAAAAGCGGCTCTTGATAGCGGGCGCATTGTTTTGGCCGAAGAGGAGGGGACAATTTTACATATAGACGCTTCAAAAATTGTCGTCAAAAGCTCGAAAGGCAAGGACCATGAATACAATTTGGTAAATTTTTCCCGAACCAACGGTTTTACCGCTTTTCACCAGAGACCGAGTGTGAACCTTGGAGATAAGGTCAAAAAAGGCGACTTATTGGCCGACACATCTTCAAGCGATAACGGGCAGATTGCGTTAGGTCAGAACATGCTTGTGGCGTTTATGTCATGGTCAGGCGCCAATTATGAGGATGCCATTATTATTTCCGAACGCATCGTTAAAAACAGCAAGTTCAGTTCAATTCATATCGAGGAATTTATCGTTAATGTTCGCGATACCAAGCTTGGTCCAGAAATTACGACTCATGATATTCCGAACGTGGGCGAAGCCAAACTTAAGAATCTTGACGAGGATGGTGTTGTCCGAATCGGCGCGGAGGTTCGCCCGGGCGATATCTTGGTTGGCAAAATTACACCGAAAGGAGAAACACAATTGACACCGGAAGAACGATTACTCCGCAGTTTGTTCGGTGAGAAGGCCCGTGATGTGAAAGATACTTCAAAGCGCATGGAAGGCGGCAAACGTGGTCGCATTATCGGTGTGAAAGTATTCTCGCGCGAGAAAGGTGATAAGCTGGATTCCGGTATTATCAAGCGTATTCACATCGAGGTGGCTGAACTTCGCACCGTTTCTGTTGGCGATAAGCTCGCTGGACGCCACGGCAACAAAGGTGTTATTTCTAAAATTTTGCCGGAAGAGGATATGCCTTATATGCCCGACGGCCGGCCGGTGGATGTGATTTTGACTCCGCTCGGCGTGCCTTCCCGTATGAACTTGGGACAAATTCTTGAGCTTCATTTGGGACTTGCGGCGAACATTTTGGGTTATCAAGCCATCGTGCCTCCGTTTGCCGGCGCCACTGAAACCGAAATCAAGATGGAACTTGACAAAGCCGGAATTCCTCAAACCGGTAAGGTGAAACTTTATGACGGCCGGACCGGAGAAGTTTTCAACCAAGATATTGCCGTCGGTTTCATGTACATTCTGAAACTTCACCACATGGTTGAAGACAAAATTCACATGCGTTCGATCGGTCCTTACTCTCTTATTACCCAGCAGCCATTGGGAGGCAAGGCTCAAGGCGGCGGTCAGCGCTTCGGTGAAATGGAAGTCTGGGCGCTTTTGGGACACGGCGCGGCGCACACATTGCGGGAAATTCTCACCATCAAATCGGACGATATTATGGGGCGGTCGGCGGCTTTCGATGCCATTGTGAAGGGTGAAGAAATCACCCAATCAAACGCTCCGGCGTCCTTTAACGTATTGCTTAATAACTTGCGCGGACTGGCGCTTGACGTTGAATTGACAGGTGACGCATTGCCCGCGCGGGAGGAAGGTGAAGGTAAAAGGTCGCAACGTTCGTCAGAACGAACAAGTTAGAAAGTCGAAAGTCAGAAAGTGCGCAAGTCTAAATCAAAAATCAAAATAGTATTTGCAACTTTCTAACTTTCAAAACTTTTAAACCTTCAACTAAATTCCATGAAATCAAAAACCATCAGCAACATAAATGCCTTTGATACCATCAGCCTTAAGCTCGCGTCACCGGACCGCATTAAGGAGTGGTCATTCGGCGAAGTCACCAAGCCGGAAACCATCAACTATCGTACTCAAAGAAGCGAAAAGTCGGGTCTGTTTGACGAAAAGATATTCGGTCCAGATCGCGATTACGAATGTTACTGCGGGAAATACCGCGGCATTCGTTACAAGGGAATCGTTTGCGAAAAGTGCGGAGTGGAAATTACCCGTTCAATCGTACGTCGCGAGCGCATGGGCCATATCGACCTTGCCACACCGGTTTCCCACATCTGGTTTCTACGCAGTATGCCCTCGCGTCTTGGTCTTGTCCTTGGCATGGCCACCGGTGAGCTTGAAAAAGTCATTTATTTTGCCGGTTATATTATTACCAAAGTTTTTCCGGATGAACGCTTACAGATTTTGAAAGACCTCGACTCCGAGTACAAAACCAAGGTGAAGTCTTTGCAGGACGACAAATCCAAAGAGGCGCTCAAAGAAAAGTTTATTGTCGCCAAGAAAGAAATCGAGGGTGTCGTCGAGGGGGTAGTTCTCGATGAGGTTATGTTCCACGCCTTTTCTATGAAATACGGCACTCTATTCGAAGCTGGTATTGGCGCCGAGGCCATTTACGACCTTTGCCGTAACATTGACCTAAAAAAACTTGAGAAAGCGCTTGAAGAAAATTTACAGGGAGCCGGTTCGCTTGAGAAAGAAAAGGTCAACAAAAGATTGAGTCTGGTTCGTTCAATGATTGGTTCAAACATTCGCCCCGAGTGGATGTTTCTTACCCGTATCCCCGTCATTCCGCCGGCCCTTCGCCCGATGGTTCCCTTGGATGGCGGTCGTTATGCCACTTCAGATGTAAACGACCTGTATCGCCGCGTCATCAACCGCAACAATCGTCTGAAAAAGCTTAAGGAAATCAACGCGCCGGACGTAATTTTGCGAAACGAAAAAAGAATTCTGCAGGAAGCCGTCGATTCTCTCATCGATAACTCTATACGTCACGGCAACACGCCGTCGGGCGCTTTGAACCAGTCCCAACGCCGACCACTCAAGTCGCTTGCCGACAACCTGAAAGGTAAACGCGGTCTTTTCCGCCAAAACCTATTGGGTAAACGCGTAGACTACTCCGGCCGTTCCGTTATCGTTGTGGGTCCGGAACTCGCGCTTGACCAGTGCGGTTTGCCGAAACACATGGCGCTGGAATTGTTCCGACCTTTCGTTATAGGCGAATTATTGCGCCGAGAATTGGCCTACAACATTCGCGGAGCCGGACGTCTTATTGACGAGGACATTCCGGAGGTGTGGGCCATTCTTGAGGACCTCACGAAAGACAAATACGTACTTCTAAACCGCGCTCCGACTTTGCACCGCCTCGGTATTCAGGCATTCAGACCGGTGTTGATTGAAGGCAATGCCATTCAGGTGCATCCGCTTGTTTGTACGGCGTTTAACGCAGACTTCGACGGCGACCAGATGGCCGTGCATCTTCCTTTGGGTATTCCGGCGCAACTTGAAGCCAAAGAAATTATGGCGTCCGACAAAAACATTTTGAAGCCCGGAAACGGCGACCCGATTGTTTCTGCCAAAATGCTTGATATTGTGCTGGGTTGTTATTGGATGACCAAGATTATTCCTGGAGCAAAAGGAGAGGGCAAATATTTTTCAAGTCCCAACGCAGCCATCACGTCGTTCAACTTCGGTGTGATGGATTTCCGCGCCAAAGTTAAAGTAATGGGTACGGAAAATCTAAAATACAAGGAGTTCGCCGGAGGTCTTTTTGAGACATCCGTTGGCCGGTTGCTTTTCAATAGCGTGTTGCCGTCGGATTACCCTTATATCAATCAAGACATTGAACGCAAGAAAATGGCCTCACTCGTAGACGACCTCATAAACCGTTACGGTATCAGACAGATTCCTCCAATTATGGATAAGATTAAAGCGTTTGGATTCAAGTACGCGACTTATTCCGGCGTGACATGGGGTATTGATGACGTGAAAATTCCCGAGAAGAAAGCCGAAGTGATTAACGCCGCCAAGAAAAAATCGGATGATGTTCTCACGCACTACAACGACGGTCTGCTTTCTTCCGACGAAAAACTTCGCAAAAACATTGAAATCTGGCACGGCGCCAAGAATGAAATTGAAAAACTGATTCCGGCGACGTTGCCGGTGAACGGTTCGGTTCATGACATGGTGTTCTCGGGCGCTAGAGGTTCTTTTTCCCAGATTACCCAGATGGCCGGTATGAAGGGTTTGATTCAGAATACCGCCGGTGAAACGATTGAGTTTCCGATTCTCTCTTCAATGAAGGAAGGACTCACGCCGATTGAATACTTTATTACCACTCACGGTTCACGGAAAGGCTTGACCGACACGGCTCTTAACACCGCCAAGGCCGGATATCTTACCCGAAAACTTTTCGTGGCCGCGCAGGACACGATGGTTTCCGAAGACGATTGCGGTACGAAAGACCACATTGTCGTCAAACGTACCGGAATCTTGGGCGGTGACGCGACAATTGCCAAAAACATTAAAGGCCGCAATTTGGCGGCGGAGGTTTTGGCGAAAGACGGTAGTGTTCTGTTTAAGAAGGGTCATCTTTTGTCAAAAATGGACGCGGCGAAAATACAAGATGATGGCGCGCTTGAAGCGAAGGTGCGTTCGCCTTTGACTTGTAAGTCAATTTACGGTGTATGCGCCACGTGTTACGGTGTAGACCTCGGAAAATACGAACTTGTTGGTATCGGCGAAGCTGTCGGCACGGTTGCCGCCCAAGCCATCGGTGAGCCCGGAACACAACTTACCATGCGTACTTTCCACGCCGGAGGCACCGCTTCAGTCGGTGGAGACATCACGCAGGGTTTGCCTCGCGTTGAAGAATTGTTTGAAAAGCGCTCACCCAAAAATCCGGCGATTGTTAACCGCGCCGACGGCGTGGTTTCCGAAATCAAGGACTTGGGCAAAGAGAAAGTTATTATTGTTATTCCGGATATTGCCGAGAAATCAAAAACCAAAAAAGCCAAAAGTGAAATCGAATACACCTTAAGTTACAATCGCATGCCGTTGGTAAAGGTGGGCAGTCTTGTTAAGAGAGGGGACATTATTACAGACGGTTCGGCCGATATTGACGAATTGTTCGAGTACGCCGGACATGAAAAGACTCAGGATTATATTATTACCGAGGTCACGAAACCGTACGAACTTCAAGGAGAAACGGTGTCGCGCAAGCACATTGAAGTGATTGTCCGTCAGATGTTTAGTCGCCGGAAAATTTTGGATGCCGGAAGCACTGCTTTTTCCACTGGTGACATTACCGACCTGTTCCAGCTTTCTCTTGAAAACAACAAAGCCAAAGATGCTGGACTGGAGGAAGCAAAGGTGGAAAATCTGGTCATGGGAATTTCCGAGGTATCGCTTTCCCGCAAGAGTTTCCTGTCGGCCGCTTCGTTCCAGCACACTACTCGCGTTCTTATCAACGCCGCCATTCGCGGTAACGAGGACAAGCTTGTCGGTCTCATGGAGAATGTTATTATCGGTCGCTTGATTCCCGCCGGTACCGGTTTGGAAGGTGGAGCGAAAGCTCTGATGATTGAAGAAAGATTACGGGAGAATAGGGAATAGGGTTTAGGTAAATAATATACACGTCAAAGACATTGATAGTTTGAAGTTGCTGATGCTGTAGGATGGAAGTCATTCTCTAATTCGCACGAATGTGCGAATGACGCTGTTGGTCGGTGCTTGTCATGATGATGTTATACTAAATATGTTAATTTATGATTACTTTTAAGGACAAAAAATACGAACATTTTTTCAGTAACGACATTGAGGGCGTAGCAAGGCGAGGCCTTGATATTCAAAATATGATAGAAATCTGGGTCAGAGAAATCGGAAATCGGGGTCAGACCCTCAGAATCGGGGTCAGACCCCTCACAACCATAGAAAATCATTGTATAGTATTTCTTTCGGAAAATTGCCTTAATCGTACCGAACTGGTACTATAATAAATATGAAAAATTCAACACACACAGGAATTGTTAGCTTCCTTATTTTCCGCACGGGGAACAGGTATATTGGAATTTGCAAGGAGTTTGGTTTTGTTGAGGAGGCTGCATCAGCGGAGGAGACAAAAAAGAAGCTTGTCAATGGGTCAGTGTTATTGCTAAAAACGGTAGAAAAAAATCCCCGACTCGCCCCTTCTTTGAATGTAAGACCTCCATTTAAGTACCTTTGTTTATTTTATGTCGCGCCTGTAGTGCTTGCTTTTACTTCTATTTTCAAAAAATTTCGTGGAGATATGCGTTTGCTCACCTGCAACCTAAGCTCCTTGGCGTATGCCTAAATTTTTCCGCGGTAGAACATCAAAAGAAGTAGGAAAGTTTCTGGACGCTCACGGATATAAGCTGGTTGGTCATAATGGAGATGATGATATTTTTGCCCATGATGATTGTGTCTATACGGTCAAAATACCTAATAGGAATGAGGTGATACCAATGGGTACTATGGATTCAATAAGGAAGATGATAATGAAAGCGGGTTTTTCACGAAGTGATATACTTAATTGGTGGAAAGATAATGGGTATGGTGATTAAAAATATGAATGATGCCAACGAAGAAAATGATAACGGTTTTTTCTCTTTGCTTCATAATGCGATAAACCCGCATATATCATCATTGGTAGAACCTCAAAGGCCGCCAAATACTGATGAGTATAATGAAAATGAGGAGAATGGGAAATAAATGTCCAGCAGTGTTGAACAAATAAAAGAGCGTTTGAGCATCAATGATGTGGTGGGTTCGTATGTAAAGCTCGAAAAGGCCGGTTCAAACTATAAAGCGCGGTGTCCTTTTCATAACGAGAAGACGCCGTCGTTTTTCGTGTCGCCTTCACGTGGTTCGTATTACTGTTTCGGCTGTAACGCCAAGGGGGACATTTTTTCTTTTGTGGAGCAGTTTGAGGGTTTGGACTTTGTCGGAGCTTTGAAAGTGTTGGCGGCGCGCGCCGGTGTCGAACTGGTGCGGGAAAATCCGAAAGCTAAAAGCGAGAAAGACCGTTTGTACGCCGTGCTTGAAGTGGCAACCGAATTTTTCGAGAAAAGTTTTACGGCCGACACGGAAGCCAAAAGTTATATCGCCAAGCGAGGAGTGAAAGAAGAAACGGTAAAAAATTGGCGGTTGGGATTTGCGCCCGACTCTTGGAGGGCGCTTTACGACGAGCTCGTAAAAAAAGGTTTTAGTCCGGATGAAATGATTAAGGCCGGACTTGTAAAGAAGTCGGACAAAGCCAGCGGAGGTTTTTACGACGTGTTTCGCGGGCGGGTGATGTTTCCGATTTTTGACAGCTCGGACCGGGTCATTGGATTTTCGGCGCGTATTTTACCTCGGCTTGATGACGGCAAAATAGGTAAGTATGTCAACAGTCCGGAAACAACGCTTTTCAACAAGTCCCGCGTGCTCTATGGTTTGAACAAAGCGAAATTCGACATTAGAAAGCGTGATTACTCTATTATGGTGGAGGGTCAGATGGATTTGGTCATGTCGCATCAGGCCGGATTTACCAACACCGTGGCGGTTTCCGGCACGGCGCTTTCGAGTGACACGGTATCCGATGGCGCTGTTACCAACCTTGGCTTGGCCCAACGACTTTCCAGTAACATCATTTTGGCTTTTGATTCCGATGAGGCGGGATTTAAGGCCTCCGGCCGCAACGCCAAAATCGCGCTTTCGCTTGGTATGGACGTCAAA
>Ga0209541_10017614_pt1 | contig 10427 bp, 17 predicted proteins | sample RifCSPlowO2_01_FD_184027 | JGI IMG/M metagenome (GOLD analysis project Ga0209541, IMG submission 184027) | Groundwater microbial communities from Rifle, Colorado - Rifle CSP2_plank lowO2_0.1 (SPAdes) (version 2) | ecosystem: Environmental > Aquatic > Deep subsurface > Groundwater | place... | reverse complement strand
CGGTCGGCTTCATGCTATCATTGCCTCGTTACCAATTAACCGGAGACCAGGAGTGCAAAAGTGGGTGGCCTTATACACACACTTGACTAATAATTATAGAGATGCTATCATACTTTTCGGAAGTTTGGCAACAAAAACCGAAAAGTTAGAAAGGAAATCCCTATGTATCCAGTTCAAGTTCCCATCTTTAGATGGAAGACCGAAACTCTTTGTCAGATAGTGTGCCGTCCGGAAGCGCTCGTTTCCCTTTCGGCTGAGATTCTCAACAAATTTCCAGACGGACGACTGACGATAGAAAGTGTTAAAGGAGCGGGCAACAATATAAGCAGTTGTTTTCTTATTTTCTTTGAGATTTCCTCGGAGCAGGAGAAAATTGACCTCGAACAGCTGATTGAACCGTATCGGACAAAAAGCTGAATGGCACCCTACCATGTTGGCACCTTCGGAGACGGAAGGTGCTTTTTTATTTCAGAACATCACCCCCTCTCTGTCTCCCCCTCTTCCGCCAGAGGACAGATCCGCCTAAGGAGAGCAAGTCCCCCAAGGACTAACCTATGTGGATACACATAGGTTAGTCCTTGGTGTGGTAACGCTTCTATTTAGTTTCGGCATCGCGGACATTGCCTTCGGGTTCTTTATCGTCTCTCGGTGGTTGGTTGTCGGTTGCTTGTTGCTGATTCTGTTGAACATATTGGGCGATTTTCTGAATCTCGGTTGAGAGCGCATTCGTTGCGGCTTTTGTGCGCTCCGCATCAGCGCCGTCCTTTGCGGCGGTCTTGAGGTCTGCGATTTTATCCTCTACCGCCTTGCGGACCTCGCCCGGAACTTTTTCCCCAGCGTCTTTCAGGGCTTTTTCAGCCGTATAGACCATCTGTTCCGCGAGGTTCTTTGCCTCAACTCCCTCGCGCTTCTTCGCATCCTCTGCCGCGTGCGTCTCCGCATCTTTCTTCATCCTCTCAATCTCTTCCTTTGAGAGCGTGGAACGCGCCTCAATCTTGATGGACTGCTCTTTGCCGCTTGCTTTGTCCTTCGCCTTGACGGTGAGAATGCCGTTTGCATCCACATCAAACGAAACCTCAACTTGCGGCATACCGCGCGGAGCGGGAGGAATTCCGTCAAGAATAAATCTGCCGAGCGATTTGTTATCCGCAACCATCGGCCGCTCTCCTTGCACCACATGAATCTCCACGGATGTCTGATTATCAGCCGCCGTGGAGAACACTTGGGAGCGCGAAGTCGGTATTGTCGTGTTCTTTTCAATAAGCTTTGTGGCAACGCCGCCGAGCGTCTCAATGCCGAAGGAGAGCGGAATGACATCAAGAAGAAGGACATCCCGAACATCTCCAGCAAGCACGCCCCCTTGAATCGCGGCTCCGACAGCCACCACTTCGTCTGGGTTCACGCCCATATGCGGCTCCTTCTTGAAGAACTCTTTGACGGATTTCTGAATGAGCGGCATGCGCGTCTGGCCGCCGACCATAACAACCTCGTTAATGTCGGGAAGTTTGAACGGAGACGCATCCATGGCGCGTTTCGTTATCGTCATGGCGCGGTCAATGAACTCACGCGAGAGTTCCTCCAATTTCGCCCGCGTGAACTTCATCACTAAGTGCTTCGGTCCATCGGCGCCGGAAGAAATAAAAGGGAGATTCACTTCCGTCTCCATCGCCGTGGAAAGTTCTATCTTTGCCTTCTCCGCCGCCTCATCAAGGCGCTGGAGCGCGAGCGCGTCCTTGCGAACATCAATCCCTTCCTGCTTCTTAAACTCGTCCGCAAGGAAGTTCATGATTTTCTGGTCAATGTCGTGCCCACCGAGGTGCGAGTCCCCGTCCGTTGACTTCACCTCAATCACATCATCCCCCACTTCCAGAATGGAAATGTCGAAAGTGCCGCCGCCGAAGTCAAAGACCGCAATTTTTTCGTCTTTCTTTTTGTTGAAGCCATACGCAAGCGCAGCCGCAGTTGGCTCGTTGATAATCCGCTTGACTTCTAGACCTGCAATCTTCCCCGCATCCTTGGTCGCCTGTCTCTGCGAATCATTAAAGTAAGCGGGAACGGTAATGATTGCCTCGGTAATTTTCTGCCCGAGACGCGCTTCGGCATCGCTCTTCAATTTCGCAAGAATCTTTGCCGAGATTTCTTCGGGGCGTTCCCACTTGTCGCCTAGTTTAACTTCAATGCCGCCGTTTGACGCCTTACGCACTTCGTACGGCACTGTCTTGATGTCTTTCTGCACCGCCGGGTCATCAAATGAGTGTCCGATGAAGCGCTTAATGGTGTAGACAGTGTTCTTCGGGTTCGTAACGGCCTGTCGCTTGGCGAGGAGTCCCGCGAGCCGCTCTCCCGTCTTTGAGAGCGCGACGATTGACGGGGTTGTCCGCGCGCCCTCGCTATTTTCAATAATCTTCGGCGTTCCACCCTCCATAATCGCCATGGCGGAGTAGGTGGTGCCCAAATCTATACCCAATATTTTACTCATGGTTTTTTAATAACAGATACCAATATACTAATGGTACGAATGATACTAATAATACGAATGAGACACTCGCGCGCTGGTTGACAATACTCTCCTGTGTCCCTATCTGCGTTAGTCGGCGTGCAGTCCGCGCCCATCTGCGGCGAAAGCAGGGGCGCGGATTTTTATTGCCGTTAAAAATGCGAATTTGTTGAAATAGGGAGAAGCAACCTTTGCGCCAATTTTTTGTACCAAGTTGAAAATATATGTCTTTTTTTCTGTCGATAAGAACAACACCACCCCGTCCCGACTAAAATCGGGACACCCCTCCACAACTGAGGAGGGGATAAAATTAAGAGCGACGCACGAAACGACGCGCCCGCGCAAGATGCCTTCGCGCTCTACCACCACAAACCGCACGCGAAAGACGCGCCCATTCCCGCTACGCACGATTCGCTCAAAGATTTCTGATTGGCTTTGTTCAATAAGTTTCTTCATTTTGTTTCTCTTTTATACAAAGTCCTACCGTATTCGTCAATATGCTTTTTAAGTTCTTCATTTACAAGCTCATGATAATTCAACACATCTGTTTTGTAGGGATACCCGGGTGCGGCGTCATTGAAGAAAGTGCGGAGCGCGTTTACCGAGCGGTCGGTAAGACGCGCTCCCCTCAGCGCGATGTCCACATCGGAACCGCGTTTGTAGTTCCCCATCGCGCGCGAGCCGAAAATAATCGCCTCCTCCACATCGGGAAACGGCTTGATGGCGTCTTCAATCATCCGGAGCACTTCGTCACTAAGTCCAAAATTGCTCATAGGGCTTTCGCAAAATAATCGTGAAGCTCTTGAAACTGTTTTGCGTATACGGATTGAATCGCCCGTTCAGCTACAATGCTTACCTGTTCATCGTACATATGGGAAAGGTCATTGCGGGTTTCAAGCATTTTTATCCACGCCTCCCCGTCTGCAATATATTCTGACTCTAATGCCTGCTGGATGGTATCGCGGGGATTTTTCAGCACGAATCCTTCGGACTCCAGTTTATCTTTCATTGTTTTCCATGCAAGCTCAAAAAGAAACTCAAAGGTTTGAATTAGGGCGGCACGAAAAAGCGGGTCATGTTCCGTATCTTTGACAGACACGAGTTCAAACTGGCGATACGCCCTCCCGAAGTTTTCATACCGCTGCCGCCACCGAATGTCTTTGAGGTTGCTTCCCATAATCTCTAATCAAACTCTAATCTTTTCGCGAATTGGCTCTAATCGGACTCGCGCCATTCGTGTTTCTTCAATTCGCGTGTGATTCGCGATATTCCCCCACCTTCACTTTCGCCGGTTCAAGTATCTTACCATGAAGCGCGTACCCTTTCTGCACAACTTCCGCGACAGTGTGGTCTTTTTCTTTTTCCGCAACGGCAACTGTGCCGATGCTGGCGTGGCTTGCGGGGTCAAACGGTTCCCCCGCCTTCGGCTCAATGAGGGTAACGCCGTGGCGCTCTAATACAGCCATAAGTTGAGAATAGATATACTGCACTCCCATCCGCCAGTTTAAGTCAACCTTCTCCCACACTTCTTTGTTCCCGAAGGCGGTGTGGAATGAATCAAGCGCTGGCAAAAGCTCCTTAATCAGCTCCTTCCGCGAGAACTTCAGGAACTCGCCGCGCTCCTCTTCCTCGCGCTTCGTTGCGTTTATCATGTCGGCCTTGCATCTCTGCCAGCCGTCCAAGTACTCCTGCCTCTCCTTCTGGCTGGACTTCAGCTGCTCCTTGAGTTTCTTCACCTGCTCCGCGGGGTCGCGAAGATTTTCCGACTCCTCGGACGGCTCAAGCGTAAAATCACCTTCATTTTGATTGTTTTTCTCATCAGTCATGCAATTTAATATAACACACTTTGCGAAAAATGTCAGTTTTTGCCTTAAAAGAAGGTGAGTTAAACTGACTTTTTAAGGAAGATAGTTCGTTTTTTACAATCTACTATTGCCTTATATTCAAAATGCGTGAGGAAGCTTATTCCCGCTAGCGGCATACTTTCTGATATCAAGACATTAACATGACTTGTAACGCCCTCCATTGAGGCGAGAGCCAGAGCAATGGGAACATTTATGACATCGCCATTCGCAATCTTTGCCTGCGCAACTCCGGTGACTCTTAATCCGAGTTCCCGTGCAATCTGCGGTGTTACCTGAAGGTCGCCGGTAAATCCCGTATCCAAAATAAAATAGGGGGTCTGCACTGCTTGACCCCACGCGACAATAATCTTAATAAGCGGAATATTTTCGTAAAATTCGCCGTGAACCATTGTTATTTGCTGTGCCTACCAATAAATGACCTCGCCATCGTCTCCGCAACATCAAAACCAACCTTTACCACATAAAATATCTTATTCGGGTGCTTGCTTCTCGCCAACTCCAATGCTTCTGCGCTTGTGTGCCCCAGATATGCTTTTTTGCTCTCTATATCAATGGCTAAAAATCTCCCTTTTTCTTTCGGGTCGTAATTAACTTTGATGCGGGCATAAATCCTCGCTCCATCCTCGGCAATCTTCTGAATGTCGGCCTTTTTTATTAAGTTTTCGTTGTTTGTGGAGTTGGACATGGTGTTAAGTTTATCATTTTTTACTGGAAACTAACAAACCAATCGTATTTAAAATCGTTTCTGCATAGCCAATCAACAAGTACATTTATTCCTATACCTCAGTGTATGTCTTATATGTCTGAACAGCGAATTGTTGGTTCTCGTATTCAGCATACATTTCCCGTATACCACGACTTGATCCGTCGTTCACTTTTTGACAATTCCAACCTTCAAAAACAAAAATACCATTTTCTTCATAGACAGAATAGTCCCAATAGCCACCTCGTTCGGTAACTCTTGTCTCGCGGTGCTTTATTAGATTTTTTCTAAACATAGATTTGCGTAAAAAATTCAAACATTAAAGTGTCGATAATTTTGACACATTATCTATATATATCACCGATTTTAACTTTACCAGTATCTGCCGGAGTTACACAGGAGGATGGCTTTTCTAGAACCTCTTTATATTTTGAAGTGTCTCCAGACATCTCAATTATTCGTCTTCCAATTTCTTGAACAATTATACGAGGTTTCTTGATTTCTGTATGATACTCTTCTAAAGAATCGCTATAGCCAACAGATGATTTAGCGTCATCTAATCTCTTAGCGTTAATGATTTTTAATAAGGCGGTTGTATAATCAAGGTAATCATTCAAAACTTGAATAACTATCTTTGAATTATGTTTATACCTTTCGCAAAGTCTAATCGTATCTGTTTCAATTGCTTCCACCATATCAATCTCATCTATATAAAGATTGTGTCTTCTACATTTAGCTAGAATTTTTTCTTTGTTTTCTTGTGCTTTTTGTAAAATTTCTTCTGCATTTACTTGTTTAGCTTTCTCATGTTTAAGATTTTTGTAAATTAAATAAACGAATATGGCGATGAAAATTAAAATGATATAAAGCATATATTTCAAAGATTGTCTTATAAACCAGAATCATTCATTATCATTCTGTCTATAAAAGATACCTCATTCTTTTCCGTTTCTGATTCATGTTTCTTGCTATATTTCTCCAATTCTTCCTCATTCATATAGTTAGGTATGAAAATCCCAATATCTTTTGCATACCGTATAATCTTATTGCCATCTTCTTCAGGCATCTTTCCAATAGATTCATTTGTCATCATGTCAATTTCTGCTGGTTTTACAAGTTCTTTTTTGACCAATAATTTATTCATATTTCTTTCAGCGAAGGAAAGCACTGTTATACGCTTATTCAGTAACCCAACTTTATAAAAAAGAGCTATCACAAGCACGGACAAAATTACTGTAACTAATTCCATAATATTTAAAAGTGCTTATGATTGCGTACTTAATTGTTTTCGTGATTTTTTTCATCACACGAATGTCCGAATGTTAAAAACATTCTTCTCCTCGTTCTACTACCGCTTGGACCACTTCGGCGACTTGCGCGCCTTTCCTTTTTTGCCGAACTTGCGCCGCTCCTTGGCGCGCGGGTCGCGCTTGAGAAATCCCGCCTTTTTCAGTTTCTTCCGGAGTTGCGCGTCATGCGCAATAAAAGCGCGGGCAATGCCGTGCCGAAGCGCCTCCGCTTGAGACGAGAGACCACCGCCGGCAACCTTTGCGGTGATTCTGAAGCGCTGCATTGCCTTTGCCTTCGCAATCGCTTCAATCGCAACGCGCCTCTGCTCCGCGGTCTTGAAATACGCATCAACATCCATTCCGTTCACGGACACGGACGGCTTCGCGTCCACCGTAATGCGCACGCGGGCGGCGGCGGTTTTTCGTCGACCAATGGCTTCAATGTATTTTGTGTTAGTTTCCATGTCTCTAATCAAACGCTAATTTTCTCTCGAATCACTCGAATGAAGAATCCGTGCCATTCGCGTCTTTCAATTCGAGTGTGATTCGCGATTACCCCTTGACGGTTAATCGTTTAATCAACTTCGCACGCAACAGATTTCGCGGAAGCATTCCCAGAATGACCTTGCGTAAAAGCTCTCCGCTCCCTTTCTTGGCGATAAACTCCTTCATGCTCGTTTCGCGCCTTCCTCCCGGGTATCCAGAATAGCGGCTATACCGCGTCTCATTGCGCTTCTTGTCCGAAAGCGAAAGCGCGCTTGCGTTCATTATCTCTACCGCGCAATCGGGAAGTTCGTTCCGCGAAAAATCCGAACTTCCCTTCCCGCGTAAAAGCGCCGCCGCTTCGCTCGCGACTCGCCCGAGTTTTTTGCCGTGCGCATCAATGATAAACTTCATATCTCTAATTAAACCCGAATTAAAAGCTCTAATCTCTCGAATCTTCTTCGCGCTATTCGCGCTCTTCGATTCGAGTGCGATTCGCGACTACACTAGCTCAATGACGGCCATTCGCGCACCATCGCTTTTGCGCACACCGGCTTTTATGACGCGTGTGTAACCGCCGGCGCGGGAACTAAACTTTGGCGCAATCTCTGTGTACAGTTTCGCGAGCCCCGCGCCGCCGCCAAGACGGGAGGAAACGAGGCGGCGGGACGCAACTGTATTGCGGCGCGCAATCCCGCCTGACTTTTGCTCCGCAAGCATCCTTCGGGCAAGCGTAATCAGCCGTTCTGCGAAGGGTCGGAGCGCTTTCGCCTTGGCTCCCGTCGTGCGAATACTCCCGTCGCGAAACAGCGAGTGCGCAAGGGTACGCATCAGAGCGGTGCGCTGTTTGCGGATGCGCCCGAATTTTTTTACTCTGCTGTGATGTCTCATGTAAAATCACTGAACTGACTCGGAACGCCGCCAACACGGAACTGACACTGAACTGTTCTGTGTCCTTTCCGTGTTCTTATTCCGTGTCGGTTCTGTGTTATTTCAATGTTATCCCCATTCCCCCCAATACCTTTTTTATCTCCTGCACTCCCTTTGTGCCCAAACCGTCAATATCAAGAATATCCTCTTCTTTTTTGCGGACAAGGCCGCCCAGTGTTCGAATATTCGCGTTCGCAAGCGCATGCGCGGTTCGCACGGAAAAACCAAGCGTCTCAATGCGCGTTTTTAGCAATTCTGTGTCAATTTCCTTCCGTGGCGGCCGTGTCTTTTCTGTTTCTCCCGTCTCTTCTTCTTTTTGAGAGGACTCATCGCCGACTGTCTCCTCAAAACCGATAATCGCTTTCAGTTGGGAAATCATCACTTCAATGGAATGCTCCAGCGCCTCACGCGCCGTGAGCGACCCATCGGTCTCAATAGAAATTCGCAAACGGTTAAAATCAGTGCGGTTGCCGACACGCATATTTTCCACTTCATAGTTCACTCGTCGAATGGGTGAAAATATGGCGTCCAGTGAAATAGCTCCAATGTCCACTCGCTCCTTTTGGAGCGTCTCTTTGGAAACATAGCCGAGTCCTTTCTCTACACGCAGTTCCATATCAAGCTCTGCGCCTTTCTCCGTGAGCGAGGCAATGTGTTGTTCTGGATTCAAAATCCCCACCTGACCGGGCACTGTTAAATCCTTGGCGGTAACCATGCGAATTCCCTTCACCTTGAGTGAGATCATCTGTGGCTCATCGGTGTACATCACAAGCCGTATTCGCTTCAGATTGAGAATAATAGTAACGACATCTTCCCTGATTCCGGCGATTGTTGAAAACTCATGGGGCACTCCGGAAATTTTAATGCTCGTCAGCGCAGCTCCCGGGAGCGAAGACAGAATGATGCGGCGAAGCGAGTTTCCGAGCGTGTGCCCGTAACCCGGATATAATCCGTCAATTTCATACGAACCGGAAAAGCCCTCCTCCTTGACAATGCGCGGTTTTGAGGGAAAGACAATGCTCCAATCAGACATGAAAATAAGGACAAAAACTATGATGTGGCGCGGGGAAAGTGGAGTGCGCCATAACTCAATCGTTTTCGGCTCCCTGTTATTAGCTTTTAATGACTGCTGCGAGGGTACAGTAACGGAAAAAAGAATACCTCATTTCAAGAAATTATGCAAGGAAAACCACGGAACTGACGCGGAACGCCGCCAACGCGGAACCGAAGCGGAACTCTAAAGACGAGATTCTGCGTCTGTTCCGTGCCGCGCCCCGTAGTCAATTGCTGTACTACGGGGGTTTTATTCAGTGCCGGTTCAGTGCTTATCACCTGTTGTAAAATTGCAAAATCGTCGCCATATCAAATAAAAGCTCCGTTCGGACCATTCTCGGAAGCGCGACAACAGCTGCCTCGCCCTTTATGGCATCGAAAGAAAGCCACGTAGGCGCGTTTTTGTCCCGGATTTTATCTGCCATATTTATGAAAGGATTCTTCCGCAAGCTCCCGTGCCGCACCGTAATCACATCGCCAACCGAAAGAGAAAAAGACGGGATGGTTATCCGCTTGCCGTTCACTGTGAAATGGCCATGCGAGGCAAGTTGACGCGCCGCCTGCCGCGACGGAGCAATGCCTAATCGATAAAGAGCATTATCGAGGCGCGATTCAAGAGAGGTATAGAGCGCCTCTGCTGGAGCCGTTCGCCGCGACGCTGCCGCCGCATAACGGGCAAATTGCTTCTCGCCAATTCCATAGAAAAAGCGGGCTCTCTGCTTCTCATGGAGCTGCAGTCCGAAATCGCTCTTACCATACCCGCTCCGCCCTCCCCGTTTCGCGCCCTTGCTTGCCGCGCGCATCGCGTACTTGGGGGATTGGGTCTTCTCAAAAATGTCTGCTCCGAGCCGTCGCGCTCGTTTGTATCGTGGTCCAATTTTCATAATCTCTAATCAAACTCTAATTTTCTCGCGAATTGGCTCTAAATATGATTCGCGTCATTCGCGTTTCTTCAATTCGCATGTGATTTGCGATTACACGCGCCTTGGGCGTGGAGGACGGGGACCATTGTGCGGCACGGGAGTCGCGTCTCGAATTGAGACAACGGAAAATCCTTTAGACAGGAAGCTGCGTATTGCGGACTCGCGGCCGGACCCAACTCCTTTCACGATGACCGAGACCTCGCGAACACCCATCTGCTGCGCCTTCTGCGCAAGCGCATCTCCCACTTTTGCCGCGGCAAACGGCGTACCCTTTTTTGCCCCCTGGAAACCCAATCCGCCGCTGGAAGTAAAGGCAACAACATTTCCTTTCGTATCGGCGAGCGATGCGCGCGTATTGTTATATGTTGCTGTCACAAAAAGAAGAGCGCGGTCAAGCGTACGCCTTTTGGAGGGCGCGGCAACTGCCCCCGTGCCCGCGCTTTCCGTTTCTCCTTTCGCAACTATACGTTTTTTTCCCATGGCTGATTTTTAAGGAGCGAAGCGACTATAAAAATCGCCACCCCCTCACTTGAATATCAAATTGATGTCTGCTGTTGATTGCTTATGCGAACCACGGCTTCCCTTGCACCGCTCACTTCGCGTTTCCTGATTCAAGTGAGGGGGTAATGTTCGGCAACCGCAGTTTCGATATTCGGAAGACCGAATCCCGAAACTGCGGGCCGA
>Ga0209541_10017613_pt1 | contig 10428 bp, 9 predicted proteins | sample RifCSPlowO2_01_FD_184027 | JGI IMG/M metagenome (GOLD analysis project Ga0209541, IMG submission 184027) | Groundwater microbial communities from Rifle, Colorado - Rifle CSP2_plank lowO2_0.1 (SPAdes) (version 2) | ecosystem: Environmental > Aquatic > Deep subsurface > Groundwater | place: Rifle... | reverse complement strand
ATAAGCTTTAACAGTTATTAAAAGGGGTTGTTTGTTGAAAACAAAGAATTTGCTGCTGTTTTCTGCACTTTTTTTCCTGTTGTCCTTGGCTTCCGCCCATGCAGCGGTTTACGCGCAGACGCAAACAGGAACCGTGACGATACCAGGCCAGCAGTACTTTAACATTTCAAACGGGACTGAAAGCGATGCAAGCGGGCACGTGTTTTACGACAACCGCTCAGGCATCACGTTAGACTTTGACACTTCAGGCATGTATGGCTTCTTCAATGCCACGACAAACACCATAGACGGACTGGGCCCAAACCTGAACCTTAACAAAACATACAAGGTGCCTAACGCAAGCGACACCTCAACATGGGGGGATACCTTCTACGTGGACCAGACATTCCCGCTATACCAAGACGGCGACGGGCTGATGGTAAGGCTTGCAAACAACACATATGCAGCGTTTGTTGTCATGGAAATACAAATGGACGGCACGGCAGCTATGAACATAACAGTTGACTATTATTACAACGCAAACGGCTCAAACCTGTTCTCAGACAAGCCCACTACAGGATGCGGACAGCACCAAACCGAGCAGGCATGCTATGATTCTGCCAAGACAGGGGCGTCATGCTACTGGGACAGCTGGCTTAGCATGTGTAACGAGGCGGGCAGTTCTGGAGGCGGAGGCGCAGGAGGCCCAGTCAGCGGAGGAGCGGGATTTGTTGACTGCGCGAAGTTTGACAACAACCAGAAGGCATGCGGAAACATCACTGTTTGCAGCTATGCCAACAGCCTGTGCGACCCAACGCCTGGCGGGGGATTCAGCACGCAAGTAGGACTTAACTGCTCAGTTTTCAATAACCAGTCGCTGTGCGACAACCAGCCGCACTCAAATCCATTGTGCTCATGGGATGGCGCATCATGCCTGACGAACAACACAAAAACTGCCAGTGATACGGTTCAACCAGTGTTTTCCACCTGCAACCTGGCACCAACACAGGCAGAGTGCAATAATCTCACAACAGAAGCATACATGCCTTGCGAGTGGGACGTCTCAACAAGCAAGTGCTTCACTATTCTTAACTCAGTCTACGGCGGAGCTGCTTTCGGAGACATATTCGATATCACTACAAAATCTGCCTGCGAGGCAGTCGGAGGAACGTGGAAAACAGAAACTTATTCATATACCAACTCGTATGGCCAGGTCCAGACATCTACCGACAGCTGGTGTGAGCCCTCCTTTGCAGACTATTCAAAGGAAACCTGCGCTGACTCCTGCTGGGCATGCGAAAGAAAGCCTGACGGCACAAGCTGGGGAACAGGGGCTTCTGCCGTTTCAGCTGCTAAGGAAGCGTGTTTGAACTCTTCAGTCGGCTATTGCGAATTTTACCAGGATTCTTATGCAGTTAACGGGCTTGGATGGTGCGAGCCTTCCTCAAAAGTGAGCTTTGGATTCATGGACTGCTCATCAAACTGCTTCGGCTGCTTCAGCAATGCAACATGCGCAGCAAGCGCTGCAACTTGCGTATGGACATCCGACCAGTTTGGCTTCGATATTGACGGAAACGGCTCGTTTGACAACCAGACAGACGGCTTCTGCGACCCGACAGCGCTTGCAGCCAAGAAGGATTGCAGCCAGAACTGCTTTGCCTGCTCTACAAACGCCTCCTGCGCAGGAAGTGCTGCAAATGTCAGCGAGGGCGGGTGCACGTGGAACAGCCAGAACTATTACTGCACAAACACGTCAGCCACTCCCCTTGAGATTTGTTTCCTGTCAGGAGATGAGGACGGAAACGGGTTATATGATTGCGCTGACCCTGCCTGTGCGCAGGAACCTTCCTGCGGCTTCGGCTCAGGAGGCAACCAAAACCTTGGGATGGGCAACATAGACCCGTGGCTATGCATACAGCACGACAACGACGCGGCAGGATGCACCGGACAAACTGGACCTGCAGGAACGCCGCTTGCTAGCGTGAACATATGCTACTACCACCCGGCGCCAGACGGCTCAGGGAACTGGTGTGACCCTGTATTCAACCAGGAAGCTTCTGGAGGGATGAATATGGACGCTCCTCCAGTAATAATTGGCATTGACCAGCCAGGGGATGTTGCAGACCCATGGCTTGACATTGTCGGCTTTGGCTTACACGACTCTCCGGAATCGTTTGACATAGGAATTGCTGTATCAAACATGAGCAATTTCACCGGCTGCTACAAAAGCAACCCGAACACTTACAACTTCTCCGGCAGATATTACCGCTACATTGACGTTGACGGCAACACAACAAACAGCTGCAACCCCGACGATGACAGCACTATAAAGGGATTTGAATACAAGTTCATCCACACGGCAAACAATAACGAAAGCAACTCCTCAATATACCCGTTCTACAACGCCACTTTTGACAACAAGCTCGCTTACAAGTGCGTCTCAGAAAACTGGGTTCCCTACTCGGCCAAGCTCAACTCAATGCCTGAAGGGTGCTCGTTTTCGGACGGAGCCATGTTCAGCGGAGTGGACATACTTATAATCAAAAAGTCAGACATTGGCAGCCCGAAAGTGCCTGTAAGGATATACGTTGCAACGCACAACGGCAGCAATTCAACACTGGACAGCGCAGGACCAGCGTATTACACGCCAGGAAGCATTGACTTCAAATTCGAGGACTGCTCTGCCACAGGCCAGGACTTTGACGGGGACGGCCTGAAGGCGGAGAACGACCCTGACTGCCAGAAGTTCATAAAGCTCGGCTACATCCCGTTTGAAGGCGGCCCGCAATGCAATGACGGCAAGGACAACGACGGCAACGGCCTTACAGACTGCAATGACTTCAGCTGCAAGTACGACCCCTACTCGGGCTGCGGGTTTGCGCTAACCTGCGACACGAACGACAAGAGCGCTCCAAGTGTAAAGTGGCACGAAGTAAACGCGCTGGTGGACTCTGCCCACGTAGCGTTTGACTCAAACGAGCCGGCAAACGGAACCCTGCTCTTCTACAACCTCAGCAGCGCCTGCACCTCGCTCAACGCAACGCTGAGGGACACGGGACTCATGGACAGCTTTACAGACAACGACTACAAGATGTGGCATGACACGGAGATAGACGCAGGCAGCATCGGATTTAACCTGGACCCAGGCACCAATTACTTTTACAAATACAAGATGTGCGACCTGTGCGGAAACTGCATTGTAAGCCAGTGCGGCAACTTCACAACCGCATCCTCGTTCAAGAGCTTCATCTTCAAGCCAGTGCTTCCAGAAAACATTACGATGAGCATCCCGAACCTGAGCATAATAAATAACACCTTCGCCTACGGAAAGAAGCTCAACCAGTCCCAGACAAAGAACCTCGAAATAACCGTTAACGATACCTTCCACGACTACGGCATAACAATGCAGAACTGCACCGTGACAGAGGCGTTTGACGTGAATCTTTCCAACGCTTTCGTCTACAACGAGTCAACAAAAGCGACAGGCATGGATACCGACAAGTGGAACGAGGTATCGCAGGAGCTGGGGTGCAAAAACATAAAGGTAAAGATTCCAACCTCATCAACAGCCAACCAGCTGTGGCACTGCGATGACGATAATGTCAGCAACTGCTACCAGGTGGACAGCTCAGAACTGGTTACCTGCACATTTGACTCAATTTCTGCAGAATGCTCAATATCAGTTGCGCAGGGGCTTGGCTTCTCACTTTACGAGCCAAGGAGCTCAGGCGGCGGAGGCGGCACCTCATCATCATCAACCGGTGGCGGTGGAGGCGGAGGTGGAGGCGGAGGAACTGCTGCTGCAACAAGCACGCTTGCATCAAAAGTCTCAAAGGTTTGGGACGTGATTGCTGCAGACGAGTTGAAACTCCTTACCGTAAATAGCGAAAAGATAAGCGTCTCGCTTCTGACATTCTCACTCTCCAATGAAGTAACTAATGCAGAAGTGACTTTAGGCACTCTTACAGAGCTGCCCTCTGCCGTAAAGCCGACCGGGCTTCCGGTTTACCAAAACCTGCAAGTTATTCACGCAAAAATCCCAAGCAGTTACGTAGCGTCTGTGAGCGTAGAATTTGAGGTAACGCTTGACTGGCTCTCAACCAATGACGTTGAAGCAAGCCAAATCGCACTTTACAGGTATGACGAGACAGCAGAAAAATGGGATGAGCTGGCGACTACGCACTTAAGAAGCGATGCTGAGAAAGCGTATTATTCGGCAAAATCGCCGGGGCTCAGCTACTTTGCCGTTGCAGCAAAAGCAAAGAAAGAGTCCCAGGCAGAGCCTGAAGTGACTGCTGCACCAACAACCGGAGCTGTAGTTGAAGAGCCTCCAAAAGTGGTTGCAGAAGCGCCTCGGAAGCAGGGCCTGCCATCGTGGTGGGTATATGCTGCGCTGACAGCGGTTGTAATAATCGTGGCAGCAGCCATAGTGTCGTATGAAAAGAGGAAGCATTCAAAGCCAAAGAATCCTGAAATATAAGCTTTCTGAATATAGTGTCTTTATGAATCTCTGCTAAATCTCTATTGCCGCATCTGCTTAACTAATTTTCCCTCTTACTGACTAAGATGAGGAGGAGGGAAAATTGACATGCCAAAGAAGAAGGAACCAGGACGTTTTAATTGAAGCCCAATCGCAGCAAAAGTTTTTATATTCTCACGCCTTCAGCTTAAGCATGGATGTCATGGCAACCATAAGAAAGATACAATCTAAGGATAATTTTATGCGCTGGAAAGACGTGAACGAGGATGCCTGCCTCACAAGCGCGTTTTCCATGTATTCTGAAGGGGAAAAACGGGAGTGGCTCGCAAGCTACTACAACTGCAAAAGCGAAAAAATGACTACTTTCTCCCTGAACAATGAAAAGGGGCATGAAGAGGCGTTTAAGAAGGAAAAGGACATCCCAAAGCTAAAGCTGTTTGAAGTCAAGATTAATGATGACAAGGCTGTGGAGGCGGCAAACAAGATTCTGCATGCCAACTACCCGGGAGAAAAGGTGCAGCGCACCATCATGGTGCTGCAAAAGCTTGAAACCGAGCCGCTGTGGAACGTAACGTTCATAACCGCAACACTAAAAGTCGTCAACATAAAGCTGTCAGCAATAAACGCAAAAAAAATCTCGCACAGCATGTCAAACATTTCTGATTTCATGCAGAGAAAATAGGGTGATGTAAAGTTATGTGAGGGCTGTTGTTCTTTCTGCCTCCTATTCTTTTCTCTCCCCTTAACTTGCGCAGGGGAGAAGAAAAGAAGCTAAGCAGCTTGGCACAGCAAACACGAAATAGTTTACTTTACCAGCAAATAGAAAGATTTATATAAGCAGCGTATTACATATGTAATACCGAGATGTTATTAAAATGCCAATTGCAAAAATAAGAAAGTCCGGAAACAGCACTGTTCTAGTATTGCCTCCTGAAATTCTAAAAGAAAGAAACATACACATAGGAGAGAGTGTGGAATATCAGATATTTAAGACAGTGAACTTGAAAAAAATGTTCGGACAGGGCAAGAAATTAAAGCTTGACACACAAAAGATAAAGGATGAGTTAAGGAAGGAATGGTGATTTTTCTAGATACTTATGCGATTATAGAAATAGATTTGGGTAACCGCAATTACAAAGAATATGCTTTAGAATCGATAAAAACCATGACAACAGTTTTCAATCTAGTAGAAGCGTATTTTGTTTATTATAAGAGATTCGGAGAAAAAGAAGCCAATAGACTAAACCGAAATGTTAAACAGATAGTAATTCCGATAGATGACTCTATAATAAAAGGGGCAGTTAAATTCAAATTAACGCATTCTAAAAGAAGATTCAGTTTTGCAGATGCCATCGGCTATGTAACCGCCAGAAAATACAATGCCCAATTCTTGACAGGCGACTACATGTTTAAAGGCATGGAAGGCGTGGAATTTGTCAAATAAAAGTTAAGCTAAAAGATACGATACATCTTTATTTAAGTCTTCAGGTAAGGACTGCAATCTTGCAATCACCCCGTCTATTCCCCTGAGAAGAAGCTTCATGTATGGATGCTAAAGTGGGTAAACAGTGATTATTTTCTCGCAGTAGTAACTCTTTGCAAACTATATTTTAGAGTTGCGGCTAATTTAAATACAAGTAAATCAAAAAATTAACGCGATGATAAGCTACGCCACGGTAAGGAAGAACAAGACTCTTTCTCAGGTTATTGAAAAGGAAGAAAGCGAAGCTGAAGAAGAAAAGGCAGAGTAAACTGTTTTGTGTCTGCTGCGCTGATTGAGAAAAAGCATTAAGTTCCGATAAACTTCTCGAGGATTTCCACTGCCTCGCGCTTTGTGTCCTCCTCTGACTTTGGCTCGTTGGTGTCAATATACTCAACTTTTGAGCCGTGCTGCTCAAACAATCTGCGAAGCCACTCTGAGGAATAGCGCTCATCAAGCTTGCGCTGGAAAGCAAGGTTGTCAAAGATGGAGTAGTCCTTCTTTGTTCTCAGGCCAAGCCTCTTAACAACCGTGTCAGGGGATACTTTTGCAATCAGCAGCAGGGAAGGGGCGTTCTGAACGGCAAGCCTGTTGCCAGGAAGCTTAAGCAGCTCGCTGAGCTGGATGCGCTCCTGCACGGGCTGGTAAACAATCGAGCTTGTCAGCCCCCGCTCCTGGAAAATATACTTTCCAGCCTTCACAGCAGGAATAATAACTCGCCTATACAATATCTCGCGGTCAAGGGAAAAGGCCTGTGCAAGCGACCACGCAGAGTATCTTCTTTCGCTTGTGCGGACAAGCTCCTCCCTTATCGCCTTGCCAACATAGCAGAAAGTCGGCTCACACGACAGTATCACCTCTGCTTTTTCAATCTCTTCAACTGAAGGAAAATCGTTTTTATCGCGGCAGTAATTCCTGATATCAAGGATGCTCATAGCCTTTCTCTCAGCCCATTCTGCCAAACCGTCAACAATAGTCCCCTTTCCAGAGCCGTCCAGCCCATCAACCATGACAAATTTGTGTTTCATACGTTAATCTCCCTGCCTCCAAGCTTTGCTAGCTGCTTCTGAGTTTCAAGCTCGCCCCTTAAGCGGCCAAGCGAATCCCTCCTGTCCAGAAAAACGTAGCGCATGTAGTGAGCAAAAACCGGGTGCACTTTCCTAATCTGCTCAAACATATCCTGCGCAATGCGCCTGTAGGATGCGTGGCCCTGCGGCATGCTCCTTAATTCGATTAAATGAAAGGCTTCTCGCAGGTTAAGGACAAACAAGCACCTTATCCTGTAAGCAAAAGGCACTACATACTGGGCTTCATTAGGAAATTTTGGATATACTTTGTTGTAAAAATCAGCAGCTGCCTTCATGCACTCATGGAATTTTTCCTCAAAACCGGCTTCAGCCAGTTCAGGGGGTGTATCGTAGCCATTGACGACAGTAAGAGGCTGCGCAATTTGGGTCAGCATTCTGTGCCTCTGCAAATCACGGTAAGCGCCGTAATCGGAAAGTATGTCAAAAGTGTAATACGCCGTTTCAGCCGCCCTCATAGGCTTCTCTCTTCTGTTGCTTCTTTTCCCAATGTAAGCGTCTATAACTTTCAGCCTTTCCTCTGAAGTCATTTTTCTAACTTTTTTCCTTATAAGCTTCATCGGAAGGGTTGAAAAGGAATATAGTGCAGCAGCAACAACCTTTTCCTCTGCACTTTTATCATAGTCAACTAATGTCACTGTTCCTGATTTTTTATGGGCTTCATTTTCAAAAGTTACCGCGGCAAGGTTTTGCATGCCTTTCATGGTTTCAGTGTAGTATTCAGAAGGGGCAGAGCGCTTCACAAGGCTTGGAATCACCTTGGAAAGCTCTTCGTGCATCAGTTTCCCTATGCTGCGCACTTCCTCAAGCTCGTCAGACATAAGTTTGGTGATGAGATATTCAAATCCCCTGCCGTTTGCAGTAATACCGACATTTGTAAGCGTGGAAGCAGGCATGTAATAGCGCAGAACATCCAGGGCCTTGGCCTTTACAGCAGCCTCGTATGCCTTTTTAGCGCGAGTTAGTTCTCTTTCGTCTGTTACGTCTGTTATTTTCTTTCCAAACAAGTCAAATTCCCCAATAGGCCAATGCTTTTTTACAAACTTCTTCATAGGTTCAATCTGCCCTTCATACGTGTTAAGCAGCAGCTCATTCACTTTTATATACCCGTCAGCAAATTCTGACTGCATAAGCCTTGGCTCGCGAAGAAACTTTGCCTTGTCATAAACAACATACCTTGTTGACTTCTCCAGAGGGGAAGTTAGGCGAGCACTCTCAAGGCGCTTTGTGGCAATGTTTGAGACGTCCTCGCAGGCGACATGCGCCATCCCCAACTCCCCAACTGAATCATCGCCAAATCCGATAAGTATTCTTTGGAAAAAGTCGCGGGCATTGGCAAGCGCTGCAGCAAAGCCAATGTCGCCGCCGCTTCCAAGGCTGTCAAGTATTTCCTGGAAGCCTGAATCAGGGTCTTTAACCAGCTTCAGAAAATTCCTTCTCAGGCTATCTGTGGAACGGCTGTATTTTGAGAAAAGAACGGCAACGACCTCCTCCGGAACGCGGCCTGTAAAAGCGTAAATTGGCCTGTCAACATTGGTAAAGTACGGCTCTAAAATCTTCCTTTCCTCCCCAGTGAATTCCTCAGCGATTATGCTCACCTTATCGTTATTTTATTTCCCACGCTGCATCCAAGCGTCTCGGCAGCAGAGCCCTGCTTTACTGACAGTTCCAGGGTGTTTTTGCTGCCTTCAATGACAAACAGCTCCACATCGACAGCCTCAGCATAAGTAGAGCGGAACTTTAAATTGTTTTTGAAATTACTGCAGGAAACCTCATAGCTTCCTTTGCTTTCTGCTTGAGGAATGTTGGTGATTACGTTGCCATAATGGTCTATTAAAACAATTTCGCCGTTCCCGTCTACCGCAGCGATTTCTAATTTTTGCAGTTGTGACATTCCCACGCCAAGCTCTCCTATACTAACGCCGTTATCAAGCCTTGCAGCAGCAGGGGCAAAAACATCCCTTCCGTGAAAGGTTTTTGAGCCTGAAGAAGTATCCAACTGGACTATGCACTCAATTTTATCAGAACTGGCAGCAGGGTACATTAAGCCGTTGTCAGGGCCAACGAAAAAATAGTTTGCAGTTTTTATAGCTACGGCTTTTCTGCTGCTGCCAACGCCGGGGTCAACAACACAGCAAAAGACAGTCCCTTTTGGAAAAAACGCGCAGTCTTTAAGAAGAATCCACGCACCGCTCCTGACATTATAATGCCCAATATGGTTGTATAAATCAATTATTTCTGCTGCAGGACTAATTGACTTAATGAGCCCTTTCATAACCCCTAAACCATCGCCGTGCTCAAAGTCTGTAAGCAATGCTATCATGAAGCAAAAAGGTTTTGGCAAACATTATAAAGTTTATTCAAATGCCAGCAGAGCAACCATAACCATTATTCCAAGAATAAATGCCATCAGCTGAAGCAGAGACTTCTTTATCTGAATCTCTTTGTGCAGCTCCGGAATCAGGTCAGAGCCTGCAATGTAAATAAAACCGCCAACTGCTAACGGTATTAGGAAAGTAGTGATGTTTCCTATTTGAGTGCTCAAAAGCAGGGCTACTAAAGCACCTACAACCGCTGTAAGAGCTGTGATAAAGTTGAAAAACAATGCCTTGCCCTTCGTAAAGCCGCCGTGAAGCAGCACCCCAAAATCCCCGATTTCCTGCGGTATTTCGTGAACAAAAACTGCAATTGTTGTAGCTACCCCTACAGGCAGGCTCAATAGATAGCTAGCCCCTATTATCAGCCCGTCTATGAAATTATGAAAAGCATCTCCAACAAGGTTGGTAATTGCAAAAGAGTGTATTTGCTCCTTAGTGTGGGGGTAATGATAGTGGTGCCAGTGAACAACCTTCTCAAGAATGAAAAAAACAACAACGCCCAATAGGATATACAATGATATCACAAGGCTAAAACCCAGCTCTTCAACAATCTGCGGAAGCAGGTGGATAAACGCGTCTCCAAACAAGGCGCCTGCGGAAAAGCTCACAAGGTAAAGGATGATTTTTTTGAGCTTTTCAGCTTTTATTGAAAGCGTCAGGATTCCTGCAAAAGAAATCAGGCTTACTATGAAAACACTCAGCAAGGAATAAACCCAAACATTCAGCATTCTTTATGTTTAGCCTATTATACTATTTAAAGGTAACTGCCTAACTGGGTTAGATGAAAAAGTCTATGCTGTTTCTCTGTCTTGGCTTGCTTAACCTGTTTTCACTCCTCCTGACAAAGATAAGGAGGAGGAAAACATGGGAATGCGCAGTTTAAGGATAAGCTGATGGCATAGACTTTCATCAGAGCCTGTTGTTGCGGCATTGCCCCGAATCCTGTTCGTGTAGCTACTGAATACCATCAAACCTGTTCTCCAAAACTTCTATGAGCACTCTATGGCTCACATACGGCAGAGCAGG
>Ga0209541_10017612_pt1 | contig 10429 bp, 8 predicted proteins | sample RifCSPlowO2_01_FD_184027 | JGI IMG/M metagenome (GOLD analysis project Ga0209541, IMG submission 184027) | Groundwater microbial communities from Rifle, Colorado - Rifle CSP2_plank lowO2_0.1 (SPAdes) (version 2) | ecosystem: Environmental > Aquatic > Deep subsurface > Groundwater | place: Rifle... | reverse complement strand
CTTTATGAAGAGGCCTATTTTCAGTTTTTTGCAAAGAATATGAATTATGCGCACTGGCTGGTAAAAGACGCCGGCGAAATTTATGATGACGAAGTTTCAAATGCGAATTCAGGGTTTGATTATGGGAAGCAGGAAACCACAAGAACGCACCTTCAAGATATCGCCATTCGCAGATGCTTGCTCCGGCTTGGAATGTGGTTTGAAGGAACGGAGCTTGTCCGCATTCGACAGGAAAAAGGCACAAATCCGCTTTCCGTCATACTTTCTCCGGGCAGAGTTCCATTTCACAAGCCGGAGATTATCGAACGCCCGGAAACCGTATCTTGGTGGTACAAAGGCACAGTTGAAAGTTGGTACCAAAACAATAAATATTTGCAGATCAAAACCTAAGCACCGCGTTTAGGTTTTTATTCATTCTCAGACCGTTATTTTGCCTTGGCGGAGAAAAAAAGATAAACTGATTGAATGGATGTTGATTTCGACAAAGGCGGTTTTTTTTATTGCGTGAAAGCAGTGTTCCTGATCGTGGCTGTTTTTTTTGTGGGCAATTTTGCCTCAGGCGAGTACGCGGAATTCGTCGCGGATCCCGTAGCGGCCGGCGCGCCAGCTTATGCCGCGGTGGAAAGATCGCTTGCCTCCGCGCCTCAAGAACCCGAATACCAAGAATTGGCGCAGGCTGACGGAATATTCGCGAACGGGGAGGAGGTTTTGATCAAAAGTCGCGAACTCTCCGAAGCCGGCGAGGAATTTATTTATATTGATCTCGATGCGATGAAGCTCATCGTATATAAAGGAAAGGAAGAAGTTAAGACATTTGCCGTAATGGCGAAGGGGAGGCCTGGCAGTTTCTTTGAGACGCCGTCGGGTTTTTATAAGATAAATTACAAAGAGACAAACCATTTTTCTTCCATTGGTAAGGTTTGGATGCCTTACTCAATGCACATTTTCGGCAATTATTTTATCCACGGCTGGCCGTATTATCCTTCGGGCAAACCGGTGGAGGCCGCGTTTTCCGGCGGATGTATCAGACTCTCAAAAGCCGACTCAAAAGAACTTTTTTCGCTGACAAAAGAAGGTATGCCGGTGCTTATATACGATAAGAATGTCAGTGAGCCTGTATTTGCCGAAAACTCCTATTTTAGAAAAGTATTGTCCGCGAAAAATTTAAAACCTCTGGCAATTTCGGCCGGCGCCGCTTTGGCAGCTGATTTTGATACGGGGCAGGTACTTTTTTCCAAAGATCCTACCGCCGCTTTCCCGATGGCATCGGTAACAAAATTGATGACGGCGCTTGTTGCTTCAGAAAGTTTTCAGACAAAGATTTTCAGGGTGGATAAAAAAGCGCTCGAGACTTATGGCAATTCGGCAGGCCTTGTCGAAGGCGAACTGTTCGGCTCCGAGGAGCTTTTGTATCCGCTTTTACTTACTTCAAGCAACGATGTGGCGGCGCTCTATCAGGAACAAGGCAGGAATTTTATAAGGTCGATGAACCAAAAGGCATCGGCGGTAGGGATGCGAAATACTTATTATGAAGACGCGAGCGGGCTCGATCCGCGCAACGCCTCCACGCCCGAGGATCTTTTTAAACTCTTGCAATACATATATAACAACAAAAAGCCGATATTTGATATTTTGAGCCTTGATGAATATAGATCGACTTCCAGGAACAGAAAAAAGGCGCATGTTTGGGAAAATGTAAATTGGTCGAAAGAAGACAGCAGATTTATTTCGGGAAAATCGGGATATACGGATGAAGCCTTGCAAACTATGGCCGGAGTTTATAAAGTTAAGCTTTCCGAAGGTGAAGAGCAGAACATCGCGATAATAGTCCTCCATTCTGCAGACCGCGAAAAAGACATTGATAAGATAATAAAAAATCTTGAAGAGAACATTTTTTACGGAAATATTTTGGTAAAAAATCCTTCGGAGGCGAAAGATTCCCCGCGAAAAATAATTTTTAACGAAGCCAATATTTTTGAGGCCGTAAGAAAATAAATTATTGACAGTGACTTAATAACATGCTAAACTTAGCCAATATTAAACGGCAAAAAAGTTTTATAAATTAATAAAATAAGTATGTTCAACAAAACACGCACGTCGGTTTATCAAGCCTGCCTGCCGGCAGGCAGGTCCGCGACTCCAGTTTTGACTATCGCGGCAATGGTTGTCTATTTAATAGCTCCTTTAGTGGTTTTGGTGCCGCAGGCGGCATTTGCTGTGACAGCAACAGGATATATGTCGCCGACTGCTGCCGATACATCAGGGTCGGTGGATGAATGGTCAAATAGAAATAACGCGTTTGCTAATGATAATGCGTATGCGACCGAAGATACGGATGGTCAGGATCAACGTTATACAAGTTTTGATTTCACGATTCCAGCCGGCTCAACGATTGACGGCATACAAGTTTCTCTCGATGCTTTTGCGTCTGTGCCAAACGATGTTAACACTGTAGATCCAAATAGCGTTGGGAATTATGATCAATGGATTGCGAGTTCCGGTAGTAAAAAAGACGCAGTTGATGCAAATAGCGGCGCTTATATAAAAAATGAAGTTACTAGTGGCCAAGCTCAGACTTTTATTGTGGATAATGCCGGTATTCCTACGAATGCCATTGTAAATTCCGTTACTCTAAAGGTTGATGCCAAAGAAGTTGGCGGCGACGCAAGCATTAAATTAAGAGTTGAAAATGGAACAGGATTCGGACAACAGAGCGATGGAGACGATATTGGTTTGACCGGCGGTGATGTAACTTACAATCACGTAATGGCAACTAATCCATTTACTGGTTTGGCCTGGACTGTAGCAGAAGTCAATTCTTGGACTACAAGATTTGGTGTTGTGAGAACAAATTCTTCCGGAGGGACTCCTAGAGTAGATCAGGTTTCGGTTGAAGTTAGCTACACTCCGTCTGGTGCTGGATGCCAGATAGAAACTAGAATTGGCGATGGGAGCAACAACGCCACATACCAAATTACCACTCTTACTGATACAGAGGACAATTATATTCTTGGCGGGCTTTCTAATCTTTGGAGTGGCGTGACATGGACAGATGGAGATTTTTCAAATGCAAATTTTAGAGTAGAGGTGCGCTATAATGATCCCGGTTCTGCTTGCGATAATAATGCGACAGCTTTTCTGGACCACTTACAAGTAAATGTTGCTTACACCCCTCTGTCTCCTCCAGATGAGGACGGCGACGATGTACCGGATGAGGAAGACAATTGCCCATCAGTTTCCAATCCTGACCAAACAGATACAGATGCCGACGGTGCAGGAGACGCTTGCGATACAGATGATGATAATGACGGCGTATCAGACGGAGACGATGCTTTTCCTAATGATTCAAATGAAACAATTGATACTGATGAAGATAGCACCGGAGATAACGCGGATACAGATGACGATAATGACGGCCAGTCGGATGTTGACGAAACAAGTTGCGGCTCTGACCCGCAAGATGATTCTGATACGTCTTTCGACAATGACGAAGACAATGTTCCTGATTGTGTCGACGAAGATGATGATAACGACGGCGTATCAGACGGAAATGACGCTTTTCCTAATGATCCGAATGAAACAACTGATACCGATGAAGACGGAACTGGAGACAACGCTGATATTGACGATGATGACGATGTCCAGTCGGATGTTGATGAAACTAGCTGCGGGTCCGATCCATTAGATTCTGAAAGCATGTCTTCCGACAACGACGAAGACAATGTTCCGGATTGCGTAGATTCGGACGATGACAATGACGGCTCTCCCGATGAAGGAGACGATGAGGTTCCTTCGGACAACTGTCCTGATATTTCCAATCCTGATCAAACCGATACGGACGGCGACGGCGCAGGGGACGTTTGCGATTTGGACGATGATAATGATGGAACGCCGGACGATGAGGATGCTTTTCCAACCAATTCAGATGAAACTACCGATACGGATGGCGATGGAATCGGCAATAACGCGGACACAGATGATGATGATGACGGAACCTTAGACGATGGCGATGCTTTCCCTCTGGATCCTGCCGAAGATACGGATACAGACGAAGACGGCACCGGCAATAATGCAGATACAGATGATGACAATGACGGAGTTTCGGATGAAGAAGACAATTCTATCTCCGGATACAAGTTCAACGATCTCAACGCTGACGGAGAGTGGCACCAGCCCAATGGTAGTTCGAATGAGCCGGGCATTAGTGGCTGGACTATTTTCTTGGACACCGACGACGATGGCGTTCCTGATGATGGCGAACCATCTCAAGAGACTGATGAGAATGGTTTCTATTCGTTTGAGAATCTTATTCAAGGAACATATATTGTCCGAGAGGTGCTTCAAGAAGGATGGATGCAAACATATCCTGGTACTCCAAACTTCAAACACACAGTGATAGTTGTCTCCGGCGAAGAAGAAGGCGGTTGGGATTTTGGCAATTTTGATTTGGTAGATATCACCGGATTCAAGTGGGATGACAAAAACGGAGACGGAGTATGGCAGAAGTTATGCGAAGATGAGGACTGCGTCGCGGAGCCTGGAAAAGACGATGTTATCGTGGCTCTTGGCCGTCAGAATGGCGAGCCAAGACAGCAGGACAGGCATGAGGTTATTCCGATTGAAATTATTGCCATGGATTTAACGGGGGAACGCGGTGATTTCGTTTTTCCTAATGTTGGTCCTGGTCGCTACAAACTTTTTGAAGAAACCAAGAGCGGCTGGACGGCGACCAATCCGGCATTGCGCACTGACTCATTTTTCGACATTACTTATGATCTTGCCTCTATCGGAGATCCTGATTTTGACCTTCTGCGCGTGACCGGAGATCCTGATTTTGACTTATTGCGCTCATCTTTCTTTGATGTATTTGTGGAGTTGAGCGGAGAGAATGTGAACCAGAGCGAAGAGACCGGCGACGGCTTGGTAACTACGAGCATTCCGCTCGAATTTGGAAATCAGGAAATTCCGGCGGAGGAACCTCCAACCCCCACACCGACTCCTACACCAACTCCTACACCAGAACCCACTCCGACTCCTACACCAACTCCTACGCCAGAACCCACACCGACTCCTACACCAACTCCTACTCCGTTTGTTGGAGGAGGCAACGGACCTATTGGAGGGTCAGGATTTGCCCCAACCATTCCTCCCCAAGGACAGGTTTTGGGGGCTAGCACAGAAAATTTGAGCGTTGAAGAACGGATCGCGGAATTGAAAGCTGAAATTGAGCGCCTGAAGGTATTGCTTATAGGAGCCATAACAAAAAAAATCGCGGAACTTCAAGCGGAGCTTGATGCGCTTATAAGAGCGCAGAGTAGCGCGCGGTAGAAATGATAGACGCTTGAGATGGGTTCTAGCGTATTCGTTAAAAATTTGCAATAATACTGTCGATGCACGAAATATCCATTGCCGCGGAAGAAATATTTCGAATACGGTCTTGGCCGGTGACCAACGCGCTGTTTTTAGCTTGGATTGCCATGGCCGTGCTTACGGCGTTTGCTTTGGCGATTCGCAGAAAACTGTCGCTCATACCGGGGAAATTGCAGGGATTTTTCGAGATGGCTGTTGAAGAACTGCTTTCTTTAATGGATTCGGTCTTGGGCGACAGGCATTTATCTGAAAAATATTTACCGCTAATCGGAACTATTTTTCTTTTTATCTTAACGTCCAACTGGCTCGGACTTTTTCCTTTCGGTTTTCTTGAAGTCTCGTCAAACGGGCATATTGTCCCGCTTTTGCGGGCTCCGGCCGCAGATCTCAATTTCACGATAGCGCTTGCTATCATCTCGGTATTTTCCGTGAATATTCTCGGGGCCGTCGCCATAGGGACGGCGAAGCACCTCGGCAAATTCTTTACCATAAAGAACCCGATATTTTCATTTGTCGGGCTGCTTGAATTTCTTTCAGAATTTATTAAAATAGTTTCATTCTCTTTCCGGTTGTTCGGGAACGTATTTGCCGGGGAGGTACTGCTGATGATAGTTGGATTTCTCGTTCCGCAGATAGTTCCTCTGCCGTTTCTTTTTTTAGAAACCTTCGTCGGGTTCATACAGGCGTTTATATTTTCGATGCTGACGCTTGTGTTTCTTGGGATGGCAGTAAGGGAGCATGAGGAGGCGCACTGAACAAATGGTCGTGTTCGGGCGCATTTTATTAAAAGGTATCATAAAAAAAATAATGGAACAGGAAACTGCAAAACTATTCGCGATCGCCATATTGATGGGCGCCGGCACGATCTTTCCCGCGTTTGCGATCGGATGGATCGGTTCAAAGGGAGCGGAATCGATAGGCAGGAATCCGGAGGCGGCTCCGAAGATCCAGACGGCGATGATCTTGGCGATAGCATTCGCCGAAGCTATCGCGATTTACGCGCTGGTAGTATCTTTGATCTTAAAGTTCGTAGCTTAAATAATTAAATTTTTTCATGAGAGACCTCTTTCATCAGCTTGGCGTTGATTGGAGGCTCCTGCTGTCGCAAGGGGTGAATTTTTTGGTTTTGCTCGGCGTGCTTACTTTTTTTCTTTTCAAGCCGCTGCTCAAGTTGCTGGAAGAGCGCAAAAAAAAGATCGAGCTCGGGTTAAAAGTCGGCAAGGAGGCGGAAGAGCGCCTTCTAGCGATAGATAAAATGAAAGAAGAAAAGATTAGCGAGGCGCGCAAAATTGCTTTTGAGATCATAAAAAAAGGTGAAGCGGACGCCAAGTCGGGCGCCGATAAAATTATTGCCGATGGAGGAAAAAAGGCCGATGGAATCTTAAAGGGTGCCGAGCAGATCGCGGAGCGGAAACAAGAGGAGGCGCGCCTCGCGATGTTAAAGGAAGCAAAAATCCTGGTGCGCGCGGCTATTATTAAAACAGTGGAGATGGATCCGAAGGCGGTTGATGAGGCGCTGGTTTCCATGGCGGTGGACGAAGTGTCGGGATTATCGCTTAAAACGTCAAATGGATGAGATACCCCGCCGAAGCATATGCGAGAGCTTTTACCGAGGCGTTAGCGGAACACTCTTCCAAAAAAGACCATATTATAAAATCTTTTTTGGACGCGGTTTACAAAAATGGCGACTGGCCGGCTGTCTGGAAGATCCTCGATTTAATTATAAAAAAAATAACGCGTGATTCCGGCGGACGGGTTGTTTCGGCGGAATTCGCAAGACCCTTATCGGAGAAAATGATCTCTGAATTTAAAGAAAAATTTTCCGCAAAAGACCACATGGAGATATCCATAAAACCGGAGCTCATTGCCGGAGTGAGGGTGTTGATCGACGGCGAAAAAGAGCTTGATATGACATTAGCGAAAAAAATTAATAAATTGTTTAACTAAATTGAAGGAGATAATCGAAAAATTAAAGCGGGATATAGTCGGTTTCGAAGATAAAGCTGAATTTGCGGATGTCGGAATTGTTACCGAGGTGGGGGACGGCATTGCCAAAATTTCCGGGCTTAAGAATGCTTTAAGCCAGGAAATTTTGTTAGTGGAGGCCTCATCAGGCGTTTTGCCGGCGGTGGCGTTCAATCTCGAAGAGAGCGCGATAGGCGTCGTCATTTTAGGAGTGGCGGAAGGGATTGCCGTTGGAAACCGCGTAAAAAAGAGCGGCAAGGTGCTTTCGTTAAAAGTGGGAGACGAACTTCTGGGTCGGGTAATTGATCCGTTAGGAGAGCCACTCGACGGCAAAGGAGTTGTTTTTTCCGCCAAAGGCGGATCCGCCGGAGGCGGAAAAGACTATCCGCTGGAAAGAAAAGCGCCTTCTGTTCTTGACCGCGAATCGGTATCGGCGCCGGCACATACGGGGATAAAATCGATCGACGCGATGATACCTATCGGAAGAGGCCAGCGGGAGCTTATTATCGGCGACAGACAGACGGGGAAAACGGCAATCGCGCTCGATGCTATTTTGAACCAAAAGCAGGACGCGGAAGGCACCGGAAGGAAACAGGTTATCTGCATTTATGTGGCGATTGGCCAAAAAAATTCCAAGATAGCGAAGATCGTTAAGATGCTGGAAGAAAATGAAGCGATAAAATACACGGTCGTGGTTTCCGCGCCTGCGTCGTCGCCGGCATCGATGCAATTTTTGGCTCCGTTCGCGGGATGCGCGATAGGAGAATATTTTATGGATTCGGGAAGGGACGCGCTTGTAATTTACGACGATTTATCTAAGCACGCGGACAGTTATAGGCAGTTGTCGCTTCTTTTGCGCAGGCCTCCCGGACGGGAAGCGTATCCGGGAGATATTTTTTATCTTCACGCAAGGTTGCTTGAGCGTGCGGCAAAACTTTCTAAAGAAAAAGGAGGGGGCTCGCTTACGGCTCTTCCGATTATTGAAACAAAGTTGGGGGATGTTTCCGCATACGTGCCGACGAACGTCATTTCAATAACCGACGGGCAGATTTATTTAGAATCCAACCTTTTTTATCAGGGGATACGCCCGGCGATCAACGCGGGACTTTCCGTTTCCCGTGTGGGTTCCGCCGCACAGACGAAAGCGATGAAAAAAGTTGCGGGCAAATTGCGCCTGGAGCTCGCGCAGTTCAGGGAGCTTCAGGCATTCGTTCAATTCGCATCTGATCTTGACGAAAATACGAAAAAACAGATAAAACGCGGAGAACTTTTAACTGAAGTTTTAAAGCAGGCCGACGGCGAACCGGCGGCAATTGCTATGGAAGTTGCGTCGATATTCGTCGCGATAAACGGATTTTTGGACGATGTCCCTAAAAAAGAAATCAAAACTTTTGAAAAAGAATTTCTGGAATTTTTATCCAAGATGCGCCAAAAAGAGGTTGTGGAACCCTTGAGCCGCGGCGAATGGGACGAAAAAATAGAAGAGGCTTTAAAGAACGCGGTTCATAGTTTTAAAAATATGAAAGGTACATGGTCCCGTTAGAAATCGCGGACGCATAAATAAAAATATTATGATGTATATGAAAAAGTCAAAATTTATAAGTAATAATATAGAGCGCACGGCGTATTTTACGTCTGCGTCCTATTTCTAACGGGATGGCCGAATCTTTGCAAAATATAAAATCGAGGCTTGGAGCGGTAAAAAACATTGGGCAGATAACCAAGGCGATGGAGGTGGTATCCGCGACAAAAATGCGCAAGTCCCAGGAAGCGGCGCTGGGTTCGCGTCCTTACGCCTTTTTTGCGCTGGAACTTTTAGAGAAGCTTCTTAAGGCCGGAGACCTGAAAAAAATAAATATCCCGCTCTCGGCTTCAAGGGAGATTAAAAAAACGCTAGTTGTTGTTGTCGCTTCCGACAGAGGGCTTGCCGGGTCTTTTAACTCGCAGGTTTTCAGGGTGGCCGACGCGCTTTTAGCAAGAGATGATCATGCCGCGAAACCGGAGCATGAATTCGTGTTCGCGGCGGTAGGGAAAAAAGCGGAGAATTATATTTTATCCGCTAAAGGCGGACCCGCCTCAGGCAGGAAAAATAATCTCATTGGGAAATTCCGGGGCTTTGGCGATTTTATCAAGACTGAAGAAGTAACCCCGCTTGCGGAGTTTCTTACTGACGGATATCTGAAGGGAGATTATGACAGGGTATTGGTGGTTTCAACTCATTTTCGAACGGCTTTATTTCAGGAAGTGCTTGTGAGGCAAATTTTACCGTTTGATCCGGAGAAGATCGAACAAATCGTAAAAGAAATAGTGCCGGAACGCGGAAAGTTTTCTGGTTTGGAAGCCGCGCGCTCCTCAACACCGGGTGTTGGGGGGGCTCAAACACCCGGTGTTTTCCCGCGCGCGGATTATATTTTAGAGCCGACTCCGGCTGAAATTTTAAATTCTCTAATCCCGCATCTTTTTAAAATGCAGATTTACCATATCATTCTCGAAGCGAACGCCTCGGAGCATTCCGCGAGGATGGTAGCAATGAAAAACGCGGCTGACAACGCGGATGAGATCGCGACCGATCTTTCTATTTCGTATAATAAAGCCCGGCAGGCGGCAATCACTGGCGAGATGATCGAGATTAGCGGCACGCAAAGCGCGTTAACTTAAAACATATAACATGAAACATGAAGCAGTGAATCAAGCATTAGAAAAAGGAAAGGTAATACAGGTCATCGGGCCGGTTGTAGATATTGAATTCGGCGAATCCTCGATGCCGGCCATCGGAGGCGCGCTTGTGATCGAGATTGGCGGAAAAAAAATTGTTCTGGAGGTTGCAAAGCACTTGGAACCGGGCAGAGTGCGCGCTTTCGCTTTAGCTTCAACGGACGGATTGGCGCGCGGAGCAGAAGTAGAGAATACCGGCGAGGGTCTTAAAGTCCCTGTCGGACAGGAGGTTTTAGGAAGGGTTTTTAATGTTGTAGGAGAGCCGGTGGACGGGAAAGGCGTCACTTTCAAAAAATATTGGGAAGTAAAAAGGCAGGCGCCGAGCCTTATTAAACAATCGACAAAAACCGAGGTTTTTCAAACGGGGATCAAAGTTATC
>Ga0209541_10017610_pt1 | contig 10430 bp, 11 predicted proteins | sample RifCSPlowO2_01_FD_184027 | JGI IMG/M metagenome (GOLD analysis project Ga0209541, IMG submission 184027) | Groundwater microbial communities from Rifle, Colorado - Rifle CSP2_plank lowO2_0.1 (SPAdes) (version 2) | ecosystem: Environmental > Aquatic > Deep subsurface > Groundwater | place... | reverse complement strand
ATAATAGAACCCGGACCAAGGGTGCGGGCTAAGGTAACTGGTTTATGGCCGATTTCTGTAATTTTTGCCATAGGATTATTATAGCGTAATTAAAGTTTGGTGTTTGCGGCGCAGGCGGAGCAAAATCGTAAAAATTTAAATAGAGGTTTATAATTAAGGCATGGCCCATAAAATTACCGCATTTATAATTGCCGAGGCGACAAGGGCAAAAAAGGGAAAAGAGGCGCCAGCGGCGCCGCCTACAAAAAGCGCCCCCCATTATTTTGAAAAATCCGTTCCCAGCCAGTTTATTATTGGAAGCGAAAAAATTGTTCTTGACGGAAAGAAAGTGGAGTTGACAGTAAAGTCATATCATCCTGACGCTATTTTGGTGGAAGGAAGTTTAGAGGTTGAAGATGTATTTGATAGCGGGATTTTAGAATTAAAAGACAAGCTTCATGATATTTGCTACGAATTTTCCAAGAAAAACGGCGCCAGAGAAGAACCAGCGGAAGAATATACGGTTTATCAGATTTCCGGATATAAAGGAGACCCGGAATTATTTTTGAAAAATTACGGTTCAAAAATGGCCGGACTTTTAAAATCGGAGAAATTGGAGTTGGACGAAAAAGAAGTGGAACATACTTTATCATATCAGATGAAGTACGCCCAAAATGATTTGGTGATTGTGGATTGGGACGGCGCTTTCGTTTTTGATACAGACGGTGAATACGGAGAAACTATTGAACTTTTGGAATTAGCGAATTATCAATTGCTGCGGTATCGGATTTTAGACGAAGACCTTGATGAGCGGCTTAAAAAATCCGAAAAATTAACTCAGGCAGAAACTGGAAGATGGTTCCGGACCAAAGAAGTAGCAACGGCTTTCAAAGAAATTATTAAAATCCGTTCTCAATCCATAGCGCAATTTGAGGCCCTGGATCGGGATATCAAATTAATCGGCGATTGGTATAGCGCTCGGCTTTACGACCTTCTTTCCAGAAAATTTCGCATTGATGACTGGCGAAAATCAATTCGGGATAAATTGGATTCATTGGAAGACGTGTATTCTATTGTTTCGGAAAATCTTGGAGTTTCCCGGATGCAGGTTTTGGAATTGATTCAAATCGGGGCGTTTTTTATCTTGCAAATCGGCTGGTTTGCGCTTATAATTTTAGAATTCTGGTATTTTACGAGATAAAAAATTTGGGCCTATGGTCTAGTGGTAGAACGCTACATTCGCATTGTAGAGGCGGCGGTTCGATTCCGCCTAGGTCCACATTTTAGAAAAAGTGCGAACCCACTACGAGCAGAACCCCGACGAAACCTAACCGCTCGAGCGGCGCGGAATTCCCCCCTTGAACCCCCCCCCTTCCGCGCCGCCCTCGCGGAGTCCAAGCTTTTCGCCCGCGAAGCGGGCTAATAAAGTTGCCCTTGCCCCATCTTCCCAGTGCGTGAGCAACACAGTTTACTCCCTTTTAGTATAACAAATCATATTCTAACTTTGAATATTGTATTTTAGAATATAGCATAGTAATATATGGGTAAGTCGATACGAACAAAAGAATATCAAAATTTTGCTGAAAAGCTTAAAAAGACGAGGTTGGAAGCTGGTTTGACGCAGGTTCAAGTTTCTAAAAAACTAAAACGTCCACAATCTTATATTTCAAAAGCGGAAGCCGGAGAGCAGAGGCTGGATGTTGTTGAATTAAAAAAGTTTGCTATGCTTTATAAAAAAGATATTCACTATTTCATAAAATGAAAAATTTAAAAGGATTTATTCAAATACCATTTCTTATCGCAATAATTGCGGGCGTTTTAGTTTTGAGTGGAGGAGGATATTTGGGTTATTCAAAATTTAAAATATATAAATCTGAACAAATTAAAAAAGAACACCAATCTTCTGAATTACAAAAAGCGTTAGAGAAAACACAAAAAGAAATAGAAACTTTAAAAATTAAAGAATCAACAAGAACAAAAAGTGAATCTGTAAAAATAAAAAACATACCCGATATAATTAAAGAATGGCGGAAAAGAGTGGTTTTGATAGTTTGTGAAAAAATTCAAGGTGGTTCGGGAACATTAATGAAATTTTCTGATTCAGATGTCATTAATGTTATTACTAATAAGCACGTAATTAAGATTGATGATAGATTACCGAATTATTGTGAGGTTAGATTCCCTCTTGAAGAGATTGGAACTGGATATGTTCTTTCTGTTCAGGGTAGTAATATGACAATATCTGGAGCATATGATTTAGCCACTTTGCCATTTCAATATCCAAATGAATATACAAAAAAGACAACCCCAACGCAAGATTCTATTTGCAAAGAAAAACCGGCAATAGGAGATTCAATAGTAATATTGGGATATCCAGCGATTGGTTCATTTGAGGATATTACGGCTACAGAAGGAATTATCTCTGGTTACGACGATGAGTATTATGTTACTTCAGCTAAGGTGGAAAGTGGAAACTCTGGAGGAGCCGCGATTCTTGTGAAAAATAATTGTTATTTGGGCATCCCAACTCTTTCAATTAGGGGGAAATTAGAATCACTTGCGAGGATATTAGATGCCAGAGTGGCATTAGGTTTGATTACGAACATTCCTTTATCACGAAAAAGTGGAATTATTACCGTTTTTAATGATTCTGCTAATGATCAAAGCATAGTAACGTCAACACGTTTTATTGGACCAAATGATTTAATTTATAGAACTCAAAAGACCCTTATAATTCCTAGTTATGGGAGCAAAGAGGTAGAGATTTTGTCGGAAGATGCTGGCTATGAATATGAATTAAATTGCTCAATGGTTAAACCATGTATTTTTACAATTCCAGGGTTTAAAGGAACCTCAAAATATGACCAAATTTATGGTAAGGCATTTTCTCCGATAAAATAAGCATAAAGAATGAGCAGTTTTTATTAAAAAGTATCACATAATTTTATGAAATTATTAGATTCTGATCGTAAAAAAATAACTAATTTTATGGATTTGGTTGGACGTATCCGAGCGAGACCATTTATGGCCGAGTTTGAGAAAAATAATCTGTTTAATATCATCTACCCTCGGTCAAACGTTCAAAAACCGGACGAGGAATTACTTCGGTCGTTTATTCTCGATGTCAGAAAACTCTATATGGAAAGTGAGCCAACAAGTTTCAAAAAAATGTTTCCTGTCTTTATGCAATATGTTATGCCCGACGAAAAAATAGAGTTGCAAAAATGCCAAAACGATTACGAGGAAAATTTAACAATCAGCTTTCCTGCTGGTATTCCAGTAAAGGAAAGCAAGACGATTAAAAATATTCTTGATGATTGGTTTTACGGACACTATCTTCACGAAGACGAAAAGAAGAAAAATACTCTTTCTAATCTTGGCGGAGCCGAGGATTTCTATAAATGGATTTTTGTAGATAATTTGGGCGGATTTGTTTTTGAGTTTTCGTTTTCCTTAGAAAACCTTTCCAAAAAGTTATTATATAGAGATCAAAATCATAAGGAAGTAATCCCCACCGTTTTATAATATTTCATAAAAACGGCGGGGATTTGAGAGTGCATTAGGAAGGTGGGGCAAGGGCAACTTTATTAGCCCGCTTCGCGGGCGAAAAGCTTGGACTCCGCGAGGGCGGCGAGGAAGGGGGGTTCAAGGAGGGAATTCCGCGCCGCCCGAGCGGTTAGATTTCGTCAGGGTTCTGCTCGTAGTGGGTTCGCACTTTTTCTAAAATTGACCACCAAATTTATGGAAAAAGAATTTAAATTTAGTTCGGAAGAAAATAAAGATATTAAATCGGAATCTTTAATTATTTCAAAACGGGAAATGCAGGAATTTATTAAGATGAGAGAGATTGATTCGGAAGATTTTCCGCTTATTGAAAAACTGGCAAGTTTTAATAAAAATTTATTGATAGCAGGGCTTCATAATATGTTCAATTTATCTAAAGAAGGAAGTGTTAAAACTTTGGAACATTTGATTTCCTTAGATAATAATGCGGCAGAGAGAAAAGAACTTTACCAAATCGCTCTTGAATTCGCCAAAAAATATGGCTGGATAACAAGCCATCATTTAATCGGCGTATTAGAAAAATTGAAATAAATCTTCCTGCCTGCCGGCAGGCTGATTCGCTCTACAAACCAAAAAACAGCCCCGCTTAGCGGGGCTGTTTTTGTTAGCCGATTATTTCCGATAATTGATTAGCGCGATATTTTATAATAATATTTAAAACAGTAGTTTCACATATTGAAGGAGATCGGAAAGATATGGCGTATAAATATGAAAAATTAGAAAAATTATCTGACGGGGATGTTAAGGCATTTTTTAAAATAACGGAATTTTGGGGTCTAACCGAGCGGGAACAGACGGACTTACTCGGAAAATCTGATTTTCATTTTATGATTTTAAAAGGATTTTTTAAGAAGTTAGCCAAGGGAAATTTTATATATGTGAAAGAAGATATTTATAAAAGGATAACCTGCGTTATTGATATCTACGTTGCATTGATAGGTATTTTTGGTTTGTCGTCGCAATCAGCCAATGCTTGGATTAAAAAACCCAATGATGCCCCGTTTTTGAAAGGAAAAACCGCTTTGCAATTTATGATTTCGGAAGGCGCGGAAGGAATGAAGAAGGTTTACAATTATCTTAGAGGAGCGCAATAAGAAATTAAATCGTCCTGACGGTTATCGGGGCGATTTTTAATTTTACGAGCGTGGGGTAATTATCCACAAGCGAAATCAGTGCGCCTTACGGCGATTTGCTATAATAATAGTAAGCTGGGAAAACAGCTTGTTTGTTTAAAAAGGTCGAAAATTGTCAAAGTAATTTAAACAGAAAAGGTCTTTAATTAAAAATTTATAATCAATATATGTTAATTCAAACATGGACTGATGTTATAGTGAGTTCGCTTCAGAGCTTATGGGTTGAAGTGTTTAATTGGCTGCCTTCGTTGTTCGGGGCGGTTCTTATTTTTGTGGTCGGCTTAATCGTGGCCGCCGGCATCGGGTCTTTAGTAGAAAAATTAATCGGCGCTTTCAGGTTAGACGCCATTTTGCGGAGATTGGGAATGGAAGAATACACCAGAAGAGCTAATGTAGAGCTTAATTCCGGCCATTTCTTCGGGCAAATCGTTTATTGGTTTTTAGTGCTGGCGTTTTTGCTGGCCGCTTCCGATATTTTAGGATTTTTCGCCCTTTCCAGTTTTTTGCGGGACGTGCTTTTGTATGTGCCGAATATAGTAATCGCGGTTTTGATTATGCTGGCCGCTTTCGTGTCCGCTAATTTATTAAGGCATTTGGTCAGGGTTTCGGTGATGAGCGCCAGATTGCATGCAGTGAAATTTTTGAGTTCGGCGGCTTGGTGGGTAGTGATGGTATTCGGCGGTCTGGCGTCTTTGGTTCAGCTGGGAATCGCGGTATCCATTATCAATACCGTTATTACCGGACTGATTGCGATGATGGCGATTGCCGGCGGTTTAGCTTTTGGTTTAGGAGGAAAGGACTACGCTGCTCATCTGATGAAGCAGTTGCAGGATGAATTGGAGCATCACGAATAGCGTTCGTTTTGCCTATATGTCTGACGGCATCGGCGTTCACCGACTCCAGTAGTCGGCGTCGCCTACGCCTCGCTCCGAAATTTTTGCTTTGCGAAAGCCAAGCATTTCGGAGCTCCGTAGTTGCCATATGACATACAGGCAGAACTCGCTTTTGTTGTTAGATTAAGGAAAAACAAAAAACTTTCTGTGTGAAGCAGAAAGTTTTTTGTTGACATTATTTAATGGATAGGATACAATTTTGTTAGTTGCGCCTTGATACATAGGAATTCAAAATGGAATTAGGCCCGAAGTTGGTTAAAAAAATGCGCAGAGAAGCAAAAAAATTCGTAAAGGCAATGGCCAGAAAAGATAAGTTGGCTTATAAGAAAGCAATGAAATTATTATTCAATAAACCGGCCGTTATCTAACTTTTAAAAATTGTTTTGCTGTACGAAAATCGAGCGCCTTTATTTGTTGAGAATTGCGCCCATCTTTTAAGAATGACAGAAAAACAATTAAAGGCCCTGCTGAAAGAAATAAAAAGCGCCGAATTGGTTAGGGTAACTGGAGAATTTGAAATTTTAATGTTTGGAAGAAATGGTTTCATCGCTATGGCCGCTAAGGGAAATTTAAAATCCGATGACCCCCATCTTTGGGATTGGAAGCGCGGTTTTAAAACCTTTGTAATTAAATTGAGGGGAATGCCATTGCTTTAATAATTAAGAAAGCCGCCGATCAAATGGCGGTTTTTTATAAATAATAAAAACGCGGCCATTAATAAAGGTCGCGTTTGCTTTCTTCTTTTCTTTTTCGCATAGCCGCCGCAAGGGTCTCCAGCGCCAATTCAATTTCCGGTTCAGCCCGCACAGTTCTTTTGAGAAATGTGTTAGCTTTTTCGGTTATTTTTTCAATCATTTTTATCAATTTAGACGATAGCCATCCGGGAAAGGCGCAGGTTCGTTCTTCATCAGCAAAATTTTTAAGTTCGTAAAGCGTTTGTTCAACGGTTGCCACACTAATTGAGGTTGGCGTTACCCCCGAAAGCATTTTCTTTGATAGTTGGTAATATTTAGCCGCTTCTTTTTTGAGTCGGTTCTGTAATTTTTTATTTCCCATAACCATTGCTTCATCGGCGGCTCTTTCAAGGGCGTACCATAATTCCCGGTAGGTTACTCCAAGCCGCGCTTTTCTAAGGTCGGTCGGTTTTTTATATAAATCAACATATTCAGCCATTTTTATACCCCCATCAAGTATCTACTTATAAGTATATTTAATATTTTAGTTTTGTCAATAACAGATTCAAAAATATTTTAAATGATTTTATTTATCCACTGGTTATTCACAGCGGGAATTGAAGGGGTTGACAAGTTTTTGTCCGCGAGTATAATTCAAATACTGCTAAATGAATACTATATTACATATAAAAAACAGCGTCGCTCGGTGATTTCTTTTTTTACGCATAAAGAAGCCGCGCCTCGCGCGGTTTTTTATTGTTTTTATCAATTTTTCCCACAGTTTTCTTGGGAGTTATTCTAAGAAAACTGTGGGAGAGATGGATTATCGGAGTTGAAATTCCAGAATCTTGAAAAAGCGATTCCAGAAATGGAAAAGCTACATCCCTACACCTAATGAGTTTTGGTTCGCTATAAGCGAACGAAATTTTAACTAAACTCATTAGGTGTGGGGGTAAATAATGTAAAATTTATACAGCGCGGTAATTAGCATTTTCACGCGCGCTGTTAGATTCTAAATGTGGTTAGAATCGGCAGCTTAGTTAAGCTGTTAGAAAATAATGAGTACTGACTTAAGAGGTCAGACGGCGCAGAAATGCGTCGACAAAATTAAGGGCGTATGGTGGATGCCTTGGCATCAAATGGCGATGAAGGACGTGGCGTGGCTGCGAAAAGCTTCGGGGAGGTGCTTAGCAACCTTTGATCCGGAGATGTCCGAATGGGGAAACCCTGCCGAGTAAACCTCGGTGACCTGCCCAAATTTTTAGATTTAAAAATGAAATTCTTGGAAATTATAGGAAATTAGAAACCCCCCCCTAAGCACATTTCGGTGCTTTAGGGGGGGGTCAAACACACTAACAGTGGCTAGAAGCCACTTTCATGTGGGCCTATGGCCATTTTTAAATGTAGCATAGATTATTTAAGTTGTCAATAGTTTGACGAGTCTAAAAATTTGGGCGGGAGCGTATCCGCTGAAGTGAAACATCTCAGTAAGCGGAAGAATAAAAAACAATAAGCTCGCAAGAGCGTGTGATTCCCTGAGTAGCGGCGAGCGAAACGGGAAAAAGATCCGCAAGGGTCGAGCCTAAACCTAATGAAAGAATCTTAGCGGTGGGATGTCGTGAATTGGCCTTAAAACTAATTTACAGTTTCATTTAGCTCTAATTTGATTATTGGGGGTCGTAAGATAGAAATATTTAAAACTTCACTAATATGCGAATATGGCGCCAATATACAAATTTTATTATTTGTATATTCGTGCTTGATTTGTATATTCGGGTAGTTTTAAGGAGAGTTACAAAATCGTTGGTTAGCTGAATCCGCTGGAAAGCGGAGTCAAAGAGCGTGATAGCCGCGTAAGCGAAAGCCGATGATCTTTCTTGTTTCTACTAAATTAAATTTTGGGGGTAGACTTTACGAATATTCGAATACAGCACAGATATGCAAATTTGTATATTTGAGCTTGATTAGTATATTCGCAGAGTCTATCTATCTTGAGTACTTCGAGGCCAACAAACTTCGGAGGAAGCAACGAGCACTATTCTCGTGAGGCTAAATACATTTGATGACCGATAGTGAACTAGTACCGTGAGGGAAAGGTGAAAAGTAGCCCGGGAGGGCGGTGAAATAGTACCTGAAACCATATGCCTACAAGGACTCGGAGCCTAAAGCGTAGCCGCAAGGTTGCGCATGGGTGACGAGGTGCCTATTGAAGAATGAGCCAACGACTTTATTCAGTTCCTTTGTTTAAGTCCTTTAAAGGACGGAGGCAAAGTGAAAGCGAGCGTTAATAGCGCGAATTTTCGGCGCAAGCCGGAAGAAGGGGCTGAATAAGACCCGAAGCCAAGCGAGCTTGTCCTGAGCAGGGTGAACTTTGGGTAAAACCAGAGGGAGGCCCGAACTGGTGGGTTGTGCAAAACCCTCGGATGACTTGGGATAAGAAGTGAAAAGCTAATCGAGCTTGGTAATTGCTGGTTCTCTCCGAAACAGTTTTTGGACTGGCGGTGAGTCCCGATTTTAGCGGGAGATTATTGCGGGGGTAGAGCTACTGGTTCGGAAGTACCGGGGGAAACCCCGACTTCCGAGTCAAACTCCGAATACCGCAATAAATACTCACTAGTTAGACTGCGGGGGCAAAGCTCCGTGGTCGCGAGGGAAAAAGCCCAGATCGTCAGCTAAGGTCCCAAAATTCTTACTAAGTGTAAAAGGTAGTAATAATCCATTGACAGATAGGAGGTTGGCTTAGAGGCAGCCATCCTTTAAAGAGTGCGTAACAGCTCACTATTCAAAGTCCGCAAGGATATGGTTTATTGCGCCAAAAATGTACCGGGGCTAAGTAAGATACCGAAGCTACGGATCCCAGCTTCACTTTTACTTGTGATGTTTTATTTAGATAAAATTATGTTTATTAAAATTTTATTTTTTTAAATATTGCATGATTGGTAAAAGTGAGGCTGGGGTGGTAGGAGAGCATTCCAAATGCGCTGAAGCTGCATCCGCGAGGAGCGGTGGAGCGTTTGGAAGAGAGAATGTTGGTATGAGTAACCACAAAGCCGATGAGAAATCGGCTCCCCAAAAATCCAAGGTTTCCGTGGCAATGGCAATCATCCACGGGTTAGGCGATCCTAAGGCAATGGTGAAAACCGCAGCTAATGGGTAGCCGGTTAATATTCCGGCCCGCCTTGCATATTCGATGGAGTGACGAAAGAAATAAGATTTAGCGCCTTAATGGTTTGGCGTCATTTGCGTAAAGCAATATTTTATTGGCAAATCCGTAAAATTATCTTTAATGATAAATTGCACGCGTTGAAGTAAGGTTCCGCTTTTGTGGAACTAATTAAATTGAAGAGCTTTCCGAGAAAAACTTCTAAGTTGTAACCTCTGAATAAATTCAACGATTATTGGCCAGAAAGATTTTTTATCTCTGGCCAGGCGCGAGAAGCGAAATGTATCTTTAGATACATTAGCGACGAGCAACAACGCCAGAAGAAAAAATATTCTGGCTCGCAGAGAAGCTCAAAATTAAGCGAGTCCTGCGTTGCTCCTCCGAAACGTGGTTTACACCACAATTTCGTCGTCGCGCCTTGAACTCATCTTAATTTATGAGCTTCCAATATATCGCTGTATTTATTCAGAGGTTACTAAGTATGTGAGGCATCGTACCGTAAACCGACACTGGTGGATAAGGCGAGTAGCCTAAGGGGAACGAGTGAGTCTTCGTTAAGGAACTCGGCAAAAAAGCGGCCGTAAGTTCGCAATAAGGCCTTCCCTCCCCAGTTTTGGTACAATCTCTGTATGTGGGTAGTTTATATAATTCAAAATGATGTGACGCTTGAAAAATATATAGGCATTACAGAAAATTTAAAAAAAAAGAGTAAAAACCCATAATTCAGGAGGTAAAAAATTTACTACACGCAAGAATGGTATATGGATTTTAATTTATGCAGAAGCTTACAGATCAAAATCTGATGCGCTGCTTAGAGAAAAAAGAATTAAACATCATGCTAGTGGTAAAATTGAACTTTTCAAGCGACTAACAAATAGTTTGCTTGATACCAAAACTGGGGAGGGACGCAGCTAAAGTATCTCTGGCGACTGTTTAACAAAAACACAGGTCCCTGCTAACTCGTAAGAGGATGTATAGGGGCTGACGCCTGACCGATGCGAGAAGGTTAACGGTGGGGGTGCCC
>Ga0209541_10017609_pt1 | contig 10430 bp, 7 predicted proteins | sample RifCSPlowO2_01_FD_184027 | JGI IMG/M metagenome (GOLD analysis project Ga0209541, IMG submission 184027) | Groundwater microbial communities from Rifle, Colorado - Rifle CSP2_plank lowO2_0.1 (SPAdes) (version 2) | ecosystem: Environmental > Aquatic > Deep subsurface > Groundwater | place: Rifle... | reverse complement strand
CCAGCATAAACTAAAAGCTCAACCAGCGAGAACCCTAGACGAGATTTCATCATCATTTATTATAACAAATTCCCGTTCTGGCCAGACTATCTACGATGATGTGTTATATTGGGTTAAATTGACCTCAAAAATCTGGGTTTCTATCCTTGACGTTCTTTTCCCATCGATCTGTCTGGGATGCAGAACCCACCTAGACGAGAGATATAAGTCTGCCTTGCTCTGCGAGGATTGTCTGGAAAAAATTCCGATTTATAAAACAGTCTTCCGGACGGAAAAGGGCCTGCTGCTTTTTGCGGCTACCTCTTACGCGGATAAAACAGCTAAGGAATTAGTCCATTACTTTAAATACAAGAGTTTCCTCGCTGCCCAAAAACCAATTAGAGAACTCGTCTTGAAATACTTGAATAATTTTCAAGACAATCGAATGAACTCGCCTGCTCTCGTCGTGCCGATCCCCCTCCATAAAAGTCGGTTTAAGGAACGCGGCTTCAACCAAGCCGAGGTTTTATCAGAGATAATCGGCGGCTGCCTCAATCTTCCGGTCGAAACAAGGCTTCTAACCAAAATAAAAAGAACTAGAGACCAGACTGAGCTGAAAGATTACGACGAACGGAAGAGAAATGTAAGAAACAGTTTTGTCTTACATACGGAAGTGCTGGAACCATTAAAACAGTCTGGAATCGAAAAAATAATCTTAGTTGACGATGTCTACACCTCCGGCGCCACTATCCATGAAGCAGTTAAACTTCTCCATCGGGCCGGATTAAAAGACATCACCGTTTTCGTCTTCGCCAAAGCCGGACAATAATCTTTCCGACATTACCGGTTTGATTTTCTGAATAAAAGTTTTGTTATCTCGACCGCCGTGACGTTAATTACTCCGACTCCGACGACTCCCAAAAGCCAGGGCCAAGGCAGGGAGACTGTCCCTAGAAGATTTTGAAGCGAGGGCAAGTAAATAGCGGCTAAAGTTAAGAAAATCCCGATGGCCACGCCAGCTACTAAATAGTGATTGCTAAAGGGATTGTGCCTGAAAATGCCTTGCTCTAACGAGCGAATCGAAAAAACCAGAAAAAGAGTGTAAAGACTGAAGCTCGCAAAAATAAAGGTCCTCACAATATCAAGCGGCAGGCCTTGACCAAGCAGAACGAAATAAAGAACAAAGAGCAAGGCGCTCGAAGCCGTACCGATCCCGAGGATCAGGAACCGCATCTCCCGATCAAGAAGCCTTTTCCGGAGATCGAACGGCCGACGTCTTAAATAATCACCACCGTCCTCAAAAGCCAGAGCCACGGCCGGAAAACTATCCGAGAAAAAATTAACCCAAAGAATTTGAAGCGCATTCAAAGGCAAAGGCAAGCCCCAAACAAGCGCTCCGCCAATCAAAAACAGCTCGTCGAGAGAATCGGAGAGAAGATAAATAATTACTTTGCGGATATTGGTTAAAATCTTTCTCCCTTCGCCGACTGCCGCCACAATGGTTTTAAAATTATCATCTAAAATAATGAGGTCAGACGCCGCTTGAGCGACATCGGTACCTGACCCAACGGCCACGCCAATATGGGCTGCCTTTAAGGCCGGGGCGTCATTTACCCCATCGCCGGTAACAGCCACTGTCTCCCCTTTTTCTTGGTATAGTTTTACTAATTTTAATTTCTGTTCCGGCGTCACCCGAGCAAAAATTTTTATTCTCGGCAAAATTTCCGCCAGTTCCTTATCGCTCGTCTTTTCTAATTCGCTTCCAGTGATAATCTCGTTCTTTTCCGCCTCTATCCCAACTTCCTGGGCAACCGATAGAGCCGTACCCTTATGGTCGCCGGTAACAATCACGGTTTTGATCCCAGCCCGACCGGCCTCGGCGATTACCCCCCTCACCTCGGGACGAACCGGATCTCTGAAAGCTAGCAGCCCGACAAACTCAACCTTCTCGGCCTCTCTGAGAAGACCGAGAACCCGATGACCGGTAAAAGCCAGATTATCTACCTGGAGAATAAGATTTTCTTTTTCCGCTTCTCGAAGCTTAGCTCTTTCGATTAAATATTCCGGCGCCCCTAAATAAAGTTGAAATTTGTCTGAGCCGGATTTAACTTCGATGGCCGAGAATTTATCGAGCGAATTAAATGGTTTTCGATTAACTATCTCGTTTTGGGAAAAAAGTTCTTCAAGAGATATGCCGGCCTTAGCCCCGGCCTTCACTAAAGCGGCATCAAGCGGTCGACCGATCACTCGCCACTCGTCAATCGAATCATCAGGATTCTCGACAATAACATCGGTAGTGAGGATGGCCATTCGTAAAACCTCCTCTCTTAAACGATGGCTGATCACTTCAACCAATTCCATTTTAGCTTGGGTTAAGGTCCCGGTCTTATCAGTCAAGATCAGAGTGGTACTGCCCAAAGCTTCAACCGCTAAAAGCTTTCTCACCACTCCTTTTTGTTTAGCCAAGCGCAAAACGCCAACAGCCAAAATTACAGTCAAGGCTACTGGCAAACCCTCGGGCACTGCCGAAACTGCCGCCGCTACCCCGATTAAAAACATTTCGTAGGGCCGATAACCGACTAAGAGCCCTGCTATAAAAAGAGCCGCCGTCAAAAAAACAAGAACTAAACCGGCCCGAATAGAAAACCTGGTAATGGCAAGTTGAAGTGGAGTTTTCTCCGCCTCTTCTTGCCCGACGAGGGCCGCCACTCTCCCCAGCTCTGTTTCTCCACCGGTTCCGACGACGACAGCGATCCCCACTCCTTCGCTTACTAAGGTGCCGCCCCAGACCATTGAAGAACGATCGGCGAGCACCGTCTCCAAAGAGACTTTCTCGGTCGACTTTTGAACCGGCAAAGATTCGCCAGTTAAAATCGCCTCATCCACTAGGAAATTATTGACTTTATAAACCCGGGCATCGGCCGGCACCCGAAGACCAGCGAAAAGCCGGATCTGATCCCCCGGCGCCAATTCTTCGGCGTCAATCTCTTTCTCTTTTCCGTCCCTAATTATCCTGGCTCGCTCTTTAATATAAGTGCGTAGGGTTCGAAGAGCTGTTTCGGCTTTGTTCTCTTGATAGAAACCAAGCGCCGCGTTCACCAAAAGGGCAGCGAAGATAACAGCGCTACCTTTAAAATCCTGAATAACGAGGGTTACCACTCCGGCAATAAGAAGAATCAGAATAAGCGGGCTCTTAAACTGGTTAAGGAAAATTTTTAATTTAGTCGCCCGTTTGCCCTTCGGTAGAACATTTCGACCGAACTCTTTAAGACGATTTTCTGCCTCGCCCTCGGTAAGGCCTTCGGGAGAAGTCTCTAAAATCTCGAAAATCTCTTCGGGGGATAAAGCCCAGTATGGCTGGTCAAGCTCCTTTTCACTAATTCTCATCTGAACTAATTATACCGGGTGTTCCCAAAATTAAAGTACGATAATTTGAAAATTTGAATTTGGGTCGATACTTAACATATTATTCGGGTAGCCGGGCCGGTAGTTCAACGGCGCCTGCCTGCCTGCCGGCAGGCAGGGAACGCCGCTCAAGCGCTTAAAGAGGGCCGTTAGCTCAGTGGTAGAGCACCTCATTTGCAATGAGGGGGTCACCGGTTCAAGTCCGGTACGGTCCACCAGGGAGGGTTGGCAGAGTGGACTAATGCGCCGCACTCGAAATGCGGTTGGGGGAAACCCCTCACAGGTTCGAATCCTGTACCCTCCGCTTAGTGACGGCCGCTAACTCCATCGCCGGCCGACGTTTTCGAAAGAGCGCTAAACTGATTCCCGAAATGACTCCAAAAAAGTCCATCACCACATCCCAAACCGTATCGCTAATAATTTCACTGCTACCACCGCCTAGTAATTGAGTATTTAATACTTTATCGGAAACGGCTTCGATCACTTCCCAGCCCAAACCCGCCAGAATAACCAGAAAGCCGGCGAGAAGAACGGACTTATTTGTCGCTTTACCATACCAAACTTCAATGAACCGCGACAAAGTTATTACAAAAATAAAGGAAGCCACAAGGTGAGCGAATTTATCATAAGGAAAGCCGACAAGATAAAGTTTATAAAGACCAAGGCCGCCAAGGCCATTTATAAAAAGAGTGATAGCTGTTACTGACTCAAGTTCGGTAACGGCCTTTTTCTTAGTTATGCTAGTTGAACCTTTAAAAATGAGTCGGGGAAGGAGGATGAGAAAGATGGAAACGAGGACGAGAATAGCCATTAAGCGCGGGCGATAAAAATCCGGAAACCAGCTTGGATTACCCAGTCCCAAAATAACGCCGGCTAAAAGATAACCAGCGATGACTAATTTCACTAAAATCTTTGACACTGAAATTTATTCTAGCGGATTCGACCCATCCAACAAGTTCAGGACAGGCAGGCTCACCACAAGACAAAAATCGAAAGGGGCCGCCGCGCTTGGCGCGGCGACCCCTCGGGTGCTACACTTTCGAGTTCAACGGCTTGTACCAAGGCAGGCCGTCGACCTCCTCGACCTCGAAGTCGCCGAAGAGGTTGGGGTAGCGGGCGCAGACGATCTCCCCCACCTTGCCGAAGACAAGGCGAATTTCCTCTTCGGCGCTCGGATCGGTCCGCATCTCGAGTAGCCAGCGGATCGTCCGCGGGTTCGCCGACCAACCGATGGTGGTAGCGAGTCCGATGGGCGCAATCCGCCTCATGGCCGAGGTGATGACCTTCTTCTTCTTGAATGGCACCCCCTCATCATCGAGCCCGAAGTGCCGGGCGAGCTCGAGCTGGAGACGCTCGAGTTCCTCAAATGTTCGAACGAAGATCTCGACCGCCCCCTCATCCTCGCGGATCACGGCCGGTAGCCACTGACCCAGATCCTCGAGCCGGACGAACCGCAGGCTCTCCTGGGAGATGGCCACGCCGACCCGGTGACGAACGAGCTCGTGGGTGAAGACCCTTGAAACATCGGCGAAAACGAAGTTCATCACCGGATGCTCGATCACCGAGCCGTGCCTAACGTTGAGCACGTTCGCGAGGTAATCGCTGTTATGCTCACGGACCTTGGTGACGTTACGGTTCATCCCTGGCACCCAGCTCCGGTAGCAGACGCGCCCCATCACCTCGATGATCCGTTCGGTATCGGTCGGCGCATCCGAGACCCAGTCTGGCACGCCGATGTGATCGAGGTAGGCTTGGAGTCCCTCCTCGACCACCCTAGTTTCGCCGATGAGAAACACTTGCGGTTCGACCTTGTGCATCTTCTTATCCCTCCTTTTGCTCTAGAAGTCTTCGAATGATGACGCGGAGCGCCGCATCGAAGACATACTTCTTAGGCCACACGGCATCAACGACCACGATCTCGCCGAGTCCAAGCTCCTCTTGCCGCCGGACAAGATCGAGATAGTTCGCCCGGATTCGCTCGAGAAGTCCAAGCTTGGCGAAGTGGTCGAAGTGCCGACCAGCCGCCCGGATTCGCTCGAGCCCGATCTCCGGGTCAAGATCAAGTAGCAGCGTAAGATCAGGAACAAGCATCTGCTCCCCGATCACTTCCCGATGAAGATCGAGGTATTGCTCCACTGGTCCCTCGAGTATGCCGTAGGCCAGCGTTGACAGCCAGTATCTTGCCGAGACGACGACCATACCGCTCTTGAGAGCCGGTCGGATGACCGTCTCGAGGTGTTCCCGCCTGTCGCGAACGAACAGACGCTGAAATTCGAAGTTAGTCGACGGAGCCGACACCTTCTTGTCGAGCATCTGTCGGATCAGCTGACCAGTCTCGCCTTGACTTGGCTCCTCGGTTAGCAGAACCCGATCTCGTCCCTGCACCTGCTCGAAGAAATTAGCAAGTGTTTGAACCAGGGTATCCTTACCGGCGCCATCAATCCCCTCAAGCGCCACAAAAAAACCGCTCACAACCGTCCCTCCTCTCGGTATTCAAGAATCAACGAACAATCGATTTTAATTCTTCCGCGTCAAACGCGGCTAGCCGAATTAAACAATGTAACCGAAATCCCGTCAACTGGATAATGGGGTGACGTTCCGAGATTTTAACTAGGTAGTGGACCGTACCGGATTTGAACCGGTGACCTCCACGCTGCCAGCGTGGCGCTCTACCAACTAAGCTAACGGCCCAACGGCCATTATTATAACCTTGAAAACGCGAATTTGAAAAGATAATCTTAACTAACGGTAGGGTGGCCGAGTGGACGATGGCGGCAGTCTTGAAAACTGCTATGTCCGAAAGGGCATCGTGGGTTCGAATCCCACCCCTACCGCCAGTTGGGATAGAACAATATGGAATTATTTCAAAAAATAAAAGCTCAAGTATTTCTAAAAAGGCAGCGCCTCGTTCCTGTCATCGTCTTTTTGATAGTAGTGCTTGTGGCCGGGATGGGCACTATTATTTTCTCTAAAATCCCGAAGGGCGAGGACTGGAAAATTGAGGAGGGAAATTTACAATTCGCACGCGGCGCGCACATGGGAACGTATGGTGATTTTAACCAGAATCTGGTGAAGTCTTTTGATCCTGACTATTTTGAGTACTTGCGTGGCTTAGGCGCCAACTGGGTGGGCATATCGGTTGCCCTTTTTGTAGATGATAGCCTCGACTCAACAGTGGAAAGGAAGTACCAAGGTGTTGATGTACCAACTTATAAAGATGATGATTTAAGACGCCTGATTAGAGAACTCAGAGACCGCGGTTTCCATGTTTATCTGACCCTTGCCCTTGAGGATGCGGGGATATCAGGGACGCATCCCTATCATCGATCGCAACTGGGACTCCCTCAAGAAGACGGGTCCGATTGGCCCTGGAACGAGAATCATCCTGATCGTACCCAGTTTGTATCTGAATTCTGGCGGTCCTACAGCGAAAATGCAGTCCATTTTGCACAAATCGCTCAAGAAGAGGGAGTGGAGATGTACTCTTTGGGAACAGAGACCGAGGGGCTTTTTAGGACGCGGGACTTTAATAGTGAAAAGGGCGGTTTTATAAAAGAAATTGGCTCGATGCTTTCTGCGGTGCGCCAAGCGTATCAGGGCAAAGTGACTTATGACATGCACGCGGCGGCGATTGATGGAAGAGTCTATTATCACCAGATCGCCAAGCTTTTATGGGAGGACATTAATTTTGATGTTATCGGAATTAGCGCCTATTTTAGCGTCCTTGAGAATTTACCGAATGGAGATACGAAAGTTTCTGAATTTGAACGAGGCTGGCAGAGGATTTTCGAAAACTATCTTATACCGCTTGCAAGTAAATACCCTGATAAGCCTCTGATGTTTCTTGAGTATTCCAATAAGACAAGTCTTTATGCCGGGTACGAGGGGGAGATGCTCGAAAACGTGTATGAGCCGAACAATCTTTATGAAAGAAATCTGGTTGATAGAAACGGCAACTCAATTGATGATGCTCAAGAACAGCAGGCCAACATGCACCAGGCATTGTTTAATGTCATTGCCAGGAACGAAGGAGTGCTGGACGGAATCTTTTTCTGGGGTGAGGACTTCTGGGACAAAGGGTTAGGTGGTTTAGGTTATTGGGACGTAGGTTATTGGGACGAAGAAGGAGCGAGAGGCAAAGAAGCGGAAAAAATGATTAGCAAGTGGTATCAAGAGTCGCGATCAAAATAGTGCTTTTTTCTGTATTGAAAGAATCCGCCGCCAAAGAAAAACTTGAAATCGTCTTTTCCGCTCTGGTTCCCGCCTTCACTCAAGAGTTTCGGTCGGGCAGGCAAGGCGAGGCGGGCGGAAGGGGGGGTGTGGTCTTTGCCCTTCCGCCCGCCGACCTGCCCACCGAAGTTTCAACGCAGGCGGGGCCCGGCTAGCTCCGTTCGCCTACCTGCCGGCAGGCAGGGATATTTTCAAACAGACACCGCTTAAATAACAAAGTTAATCAGCCTGTCTTTAACGAAAATGGTGCGCTTGATTTTGCCGACACCGAGGGCTTTTCTAACTTTCTCTTCGGCTAGAGCGAGTTTTTTAGCTTCGGCCTCGTTCGTGCCACGCCTCGCCTCCACTTGCCCTCGAACCTTCCCGTTAATCTGAATAATTAAGCTAAATGTCTTTGCTTTTAGGTGACGCTTATCGTATTTAGGCCACGGTTCTCGATGAATTGAATATCGATTACCAAGCTTTTGCCAAAGCTCTTCCGTAATAAAGGGCGCGAAGGGTGCAAGGAGTAAAAGGAAAGTCTCGAAATCTTTACGATTTATTTTTTTACCCTGAGCTTGCTCGCCGTGAGCTTGTCGAACCGGCCGAAGAGTTTCTTTCTCCAACTTATTAAGCGCGGTCATCAATTCGGCAATGGCGGTATTATATTTTAGGTTAGCGATGTCTTCGGTTACTTCTTTAATATGGGGATGGAGCCAAGATGAAATGTTGGAGTTATTGGAAACGTTAGAGGCGAGCGCCCAAACCCGATTCAAGAATCTGACAATCCCAATAATACCGGCATCACGCCAATCTCCGCCCTGCTCATAGGGGCCGAGGAACATTAAGTAAAGTCGGGTTGTATCAGCGCCGTATTTTTTAATATAAACATCGGGCACGACCACATTCCCCTTGGATTTACTCATTTTGGCGCCGCTCGAAATCAAAAGGCCGTGGGCCCGGAACTGGCTAAATGGCTCGTCAAAGCCGATCAATTTCATATCTTTGAAGACCATGGTTAGAAAACGGCTGTAAAGCAGATGAAGCACCGAATGTTCAGCGCCGCCAATGTAACGGTTCACGGGAAGCCATTTTTTAACCCTGAGCTTGTCGAAGGGTTCTCGCTTATTTTTAACGTCAGGGTATCTGAAAAAATACCAGGCCGAATCCAAAAAGGTGTCCGAAACATCGGTTTCGCGATAGGCTGAAGATTTACATTTCGGACAACGAACCTCATAGAATTTCTTCTGCGAGGCCAAAGGACCGGCATAGGTGCTACCGGTTGGCTGAAAATCTTTAATGTAGGGCAGTTTCACGGGGAGATCTTTCTCGGGGACTGGATGAATGACAAATTCCTCATTGTCAAAAGTCGCATAATCGATGCCGTATCTTAAAGACTTTCGTTTTTTCTGGTCCATTCTCTCCCAGCATTTACGACAGTAAATGATGGGGATCGGCGGCCCCCAATAACGCTGACGGGAAATCAGCCAGTCGCGGAGATGATACTGAACTGTTTTTTTGCCGCCGATCTTTTTGATAATCTTATCTTTATCAACCAGTTTGGCTTTTACTACCGGCAATTTAAACTCTTTCGCAAATTCTAGGTCTCGTTCATCATAAGCCGGCACGGCCATAATGGCACCGGTGCCGTATGAGGCGAGGACGTAATCCGAAGCCCAAATCGAAATTGTTTTTTTAGTGGCGGGATTTATCGCTTTAATTCCCCTAAGTTCAACACCGGTCTTTCGACCTCCCTCGGTAATTCGTTCGTTTTCTGTTTTTGCTTTCGCTTTCTTGATATATTTTTCTACTTCTTTGTAATTTGTGATTTGGTGCTTGAGATCTTCGATTAACTTATGTTCCGGCGCTAGAACCATATAAGTCGCGCCGTAAATCGTGTCAGGTCTTGTTGTAAATACTTCAATTGAAAATTGAGAATTGGAAATTAGAAATTTTATTAATGCGCCTTCCGATTTCCCGATCCAATTACGCTGGGCAATCTTTACCCTCTCCGACCAATCGATTTTATCGAGATTTTTAAGTAGGCGGTCGGCATATTTAGTGATTTTGAAAAACCACTGTTCCAAGTCTTTTTTGATCGCCTCGGTGCCGCACCTTTCACACTTGCCATTTATCACCTGCTCATCAGCGAGAACGGTTTTACAGGAAGGACACCAGTTGACGCTCGCCTTTTGCCGATAGGCCAGTCCCCGCTTCCACATTTGGACAAAAATCCATTGAGTCCACTTGTAGTATTCGGGGTCATAGGTTTCGAGCCGCTCCTGCCAGGCAAAACCATTACCAATTATTTTTAACTGGTCGTAAAATCTTTTTTCCGAGATTTTAGCCTGCTTCATCGGATGGGTGCCGATTTTTAAGGCATAATTTTCAGAATGAATGCCAAAACCATCAAGCCCAATCGGCTCAAAAACATCGTCTCCTTGCATCCGGTGAAACCGGCCATAGATATCGCTGCCGGTGAAGGCATACATATTCCCGACATGGAGCCCTTCAGCCGAGGGATAGGGAAACATCATTAGGTTATAAAACGGCCGCTTAGCCCGCTTTAAATCAGGCTCGTAAATCTTTGTCTCAAACCACCGCTTGGACCACTTTTTTTCGATCTTCGAAAACGGATAAGCCATTATGCCATTTATCTTGAAGTATACTGTATGAGGGTCATGAGTAAAAAGTGGCGTTTTGTTTTTATCCTGCTATTAATCTTCTTCACCTACCACTTAATAAGAGATGTTCTCCAAATTTATAATATCCAGACGCCGTTCGCAAACTTGGGGCACACACCCCACCGCTGGTGTAAGCCCCATTGCGACTTCGTT
>Ga0209541_10017607_pt1 | contig 10431 bp, 11 predicted proteins | sample RifCSPlowO2_01_FD_184027 | JGI IMG/M metagenome (GOLD analysis project Ga0209541, IMG submission 184027) | Groundwater microbial communities from Rifle, Colorado - Rifle CSP2_plank lowO2_0.1 (SPAdes) (version 2) | ecosystem: Environmental > Aquatic > Deep subsurface > Groundwater | place... | reverse complement strand
TTTTAGTTTTTTAATATTTAAATATTTAGAATTTTGAATTTGTTTCGTGCTTCGTGCTTCGAATTTCGTGCTTATCATACTTGTATTTTTACTCCCATGCTTTTGGCTGTACCCATAACGGTTTTGATGGCGGCGTCGAGGGAGTCGGTGTTTAAATCCTTAAGTTTTTGTTGAGCAATGTCTCGGACTTGATCCAAAGTCAGCTCACCCACGATTTCTTTGGGGGGGGCGCCGCTGCCCTTTTCAAGTTTCAGGATTTGTTTGATCAGGGCTGATATCGGGGGAAGTTTGGTGATGAAGGTAAAAGTGCGGTCTTCGTAGATGGTGACTTGCGCGGGAATGATTTGGCCCTGCTTGTCTTTGGTCGCCTGGTTGTATTGGTTGACGAATTCCATGATGTTAACGCCGTGTTGGCCCAACATGGGACCGACCGGGGGAGCGGGATTGGCGGCACCGGCAGGGAGATTGAGCTTTAAGATGATTTTGACTTTTTTGGCCATAGGGTTAAATCTTAGCTACCTGGAGGAAGTCGAGTTCCACGGGAGTTTCCCGGCCGAAGATAGACACCAGGACGCGGACTTTGCCCTTGCCTTCGTCTAACTTGTCCACCGTGCCCAGGAAATCTGCGAAAGGTCCTTCGATGATCTTGACGGCTTCACCAATGGAGAAGGCGGCTTTGTATTTGGGAGCGGCTTGGGACATAAATTTCATGATGGTGTTGACTTCAGTTTCGGGGAGAGGAGTGGGCTTGTTGCCCATACCGACAAAACCGGTGATGCCCTGGGTGGTGCGCACTGCCAGCCAGGAATCGTCGTCGACGATCATTTTGACCAGCATATAGCCTGGGAAAAGCTTTTCTTTGACGGTTTCTTTCTTGCCGTGATGAATTTTGATCTTGTCTTGGGTGGGAATCAGCAATTCGAGGACTTTGTCCTCCAGGTTCATGGTTTTGACCCGGGCGGTGAGGGTGAGGGCAACTTTGTGTTCGTGGCCGGAGTAGGTATGGACGACGTACCAATGAGCAGTAGGATTATCGGTTGGGGTGATGATGATGTGATTGTCGGCTGGAGCTTGGAGTTCTTCGGTCATTTGAGTAGGATGGCCATTATTTTAGTAAAGCCTAAGTCCAGGATGCCCACGTAAGCGCCAACTAAGAGGCTGACAGCAATAACCACCAGGGTTAGGCGGAGGACTTGTTTCCTGGTGGGCCAGCTGACGCGGCGAAGTTCTGCGTAAGCTTCCTTGAGGAAGTCGGAACCGAATTTAGGCGCGGTCAGGGTTAAAGAGCTGGCGGCGGCTTTTGGTTTCATGGCTTAATTGTAGCATAAGGGGTAAATGTGATACGATAGGTAAGTTATGGCGATGCGGAAACAAGTGCGTAAAGCGGTAATCGCGGTGGCGGGGTATGGGACGCGGTTTTTGCCGGCGACCAAGAACCAGCCCAAGGAGATGCTACCGATCATTGACAAGCCGATTATCCAGTATTTAGTGGAAGAATGTGTGGCGTCGGGGATCGAGGACGTGATTTTGGTGACCCGGTTTGGCCAGTCGTCTTTGGAGAACCATTTTGACAGCAATGTGGAATTGGAGCAGCAGTTGCGGGCTAACGGCAAATTGGAATTGCTGCAGAAGGTCCAGGCAGTGTCCAAGATGGCCAATATCGTCTATGTGCGCCAGCGCAAACACTTCCCTTATGGCAACGGCACGCCGCTGTTGTGCGTTAAAGACCTGATTGATCGGGATGAGGCGTTTGTGTACATGTTCGGGGACGACTTGGTGCGCCCCGCTGAGCGGGGGGAACCGGCGGCCAAGCAGTTGATGCGGGTGTGGCGTAAGAATGCTAATGCGGTGGTCTTGGGAGCCCAAGAGGTGCCGCTGGCGGAAGTAAAACGGTATGGGATAGTCAAACTTAAATCCGGCAGTGACGAGGTGATCGAGTCGATTGTGGAGAAACCGGAGCCGGCCAAGACGCCGTCGCGGTTGGCCCAGTTTGGCCGGTTTGTGCTCAACTATAAGATTGTGGATATTCTAGACCAAATGTACCGGGAGAATAATTTAGGCAAAGAGGGAGAGCTGTGGTTGACGGACGCGATTGAGGAGTTTATCCGTCGGGGCGGCAAAGCGGTGGTGGGGGAAGTGAAGGGTAAGTGGCTGACGACGGGGGACCCGCTGCGGTATTTGAAGGCGGTGGTGGAATTTGCCCTGGACCGGGATGATATCGGTCCGGAGTTTAGGCAGTATTTGCGAGAGCTTTCTGTTTGAGCTTGACAGGGGTTTTTCAGATTGGTTAAAATAGGCGTTACCGTGAAAAGACTCTGTCTGATTGATAGAGAGATGGTTTTTGCTCCCGAAGCAATTTTAAGGCTTCGGGATTTTTGGTTTATAAGAGAGGGGGTAGACTAATGGCATTAGAAAGAAGTATAAAAATGGATATGGGAACGAGTGAAGGCGGACTAGAACAACAAGGGGGGTTGATAGAAACTGATGGGCGAGGTGGTGGGGGTGGCGGCCCATGGTTAATTGATGTTGAATATTATGTACCGGCATTGGAGATTGGGAGACATGGAAGACAGTTTGAGGTTTTAGCTTGGCCGGCAGGGGGTAAATTAAGCGGATTGGTTCTTGATCTAGATAAGTGTTTATATGGTAGAGAAAAAGGTCAAGAGTATTTACGGGCGGGGTCAGCAGGTGAAATCGAGGCGATTGCGGCAGGATTAAGTGTTTCCGCGGAGGAAGCTTACCAGATAGTAGGTAATAAGCGGCACGAACTCGAACTAAAAAGAGGGGGAAAAACTACTTTAACGGAGACGGTATTGAGCTTAGGATTTTCACCTGAGTGGTGGAATAGAGTTCGGAATGATTGTTATGCACCAGAGAATTTTTTGGAGGCTGATCCAGAATTGGCGACAGCCCTGGTAAGGGTTGGGGAGCATTACCGAGTAGCCATAGCCTCTAATTCGCCTCATGATGTAGTGAGGCGAGCCTTGCTTCAATTAGGGTTGAACGAAGAACTGATAAGGCAAATTCATGTATTTGGTTCGGATGACTTGGGGGTGGGGAAACCAGACCCGACTTTTTATTGGCGAGTAGCAGAGAATATGGGTTTGTCGCCTAAAGAATGTTTGTCTGTGGGTGATCGGGTGGAAGCTGATGGGATACCGGCCTTACAAGCAGAGATGGGAGCGGCAATTGTGTCTGGGCCAGAAGGAGTTAAAGACTTAGTGAATGACTACTTGATGCATAACGGCGGGGTTTTAGCTAAAGAATTTGACTTGAGTGATTACTTGCGGCAAGTATATGAGCCAGGGAAAGTTAAGGTAATAGGCTTAACTGGTCGGGCTGGAGCTGGTAAAACTACCAGGGCTAAAGAGATGGCGATCATTAGTGAGGAGATGGGAATTCCAGTGGTGAGACTGGGCTTGGATACTTTTTTTAAGACCTCTAGTAGAGCACGTAAAGCTTGGCTAGAGGAGGAGGGGATTCCCGATGAAGAAAGGGCTAGGAGAGAGGATCAGGATAATTGGTGGGATTTTGAGCGGGCAAAGCAGGCGTTAGGAGTGCTTAAGTCTAGGCGGAGATTAGTTATGAATGGAGTATATAACAGAAATGATAGGGGTGAATTGACCGCCACAGTGGATATTGACCCTGATCCTGAAAAAGGATTAATAGTAGTGTTTGAGGGCGTGGGGATATCGCATTTGAGCGATATGCTGGATGATGTATTATTTATTGCAGCCCATCCAAACGAGAGGCGGGATAGGCTATTGGGAAGAGATGCTGATAAGCGAGTGGGAGATGCGGCCAAGAAGAGATTTAGAATTACTCAGACATACGAGGCAAAACATTTTGCTGCGAATGGGGGCAGAGTAACCAGGGTACTGGAGAACAGTAGTGGTAATTTAATGGAATTACCTACGGCGTTTCCCTTTGTATAGGAGATTAGATGGAGCGGAGAATTTGAGGGGTGAGTTGCTTAAGCGATTCAATAATCAGGTCGGGGTGATCTTGAACTAGCTCTTCTTTAGTAAATGAGTTGGTATAGCCGATAGCTTTGAAACCGCCAGCTTTGGCTGCTTGGATGCCTTCCCTGCCATCCTCGATGACTACTGCTTGGGATGGAGGGACGTTTAATTTCTGGGAGATGAGGAGAAAAATTTCCGGGTTTGGCTTTTTATTTTTAAGGTCTTGGAGGGAGATGATGAGTTCAAAATAGTGACGGATGTCGAATACATCTACGACTTTTTCGAGTAGTTCCCGTTCATTCTGAGAGCCAATGGCTAGATGAATACTCTTTTTTTTGCAGGCATCTATGAGTTCGAGAGAGTAGGGGATAATTTTAAGATATTTTTTGATATTTTTCAGGAAAGCTTGGCGTTTGAGAGTAATTATTTTTTTGACAAAAGTTTCGTCGAATTTGCTTGGAGGAAGAACGTCTCTAAAGAAATCAATGGATTTGCGGGCGATTTTGTACTTAAAATCAGACTCTTTAAGGTAGATACCCCATTTGGGGAGAATTTTTTGGTAGAACTTGAAAGTGGTGTATTCGGTATCTACTATAACGCCATCAAAGTCGAAGATAACTAATTGATTTTGAGGCATATTTCTAACCCATTGTACTACGTCTTTGTGATACAGATGGGGAAAAATTATTGTATAGGGCTGCCGCGGCCGAAGTCGTCGGCCAGGCGGTAGTTGACATAATACGGAGAGTACGGTAGGATGTATTTATGCAAATACGGAGACTGGCATACGACAGATTGAAAAAGTTGGCGCAACCGGGGGTGGTGACGATTGTTTACGGCCCTCGGCGGGTAGGCAAGACCACATTGCTGACGGAATTAGTCAGGGAATGGCCGGCAGATGCGGTAGCCAGTTTTACCGGAGATAGTATAGTGGACCGGGACAGATTGGCATTTTCCGATCAGCGACATCTGCGGAGTCTTTTAGGAGGAGCTAAATACGTGGTAGTAGACGAAGCCCAACGGGTGCCCAACATCGGTTTGAGCTTGAAGTTGATAGTGGACTTTTTGCCGGAGGTGACGGTGGTAGTTTCCGGATCGGCTACGTTTAAGCTGGCGCATCAGACAGAGGAGCCGTTGACGGGAAGAAAGAGAACATTGGTACTGTACCCGATCAGCTACCCCGAAGTGGCGAACTTTATGGGTGAGGTGGAGGCGCGGGTGCTGTTGGATAGGTGGCTGATATGGGGCATGTATCCGACGGCGATTACGACTGAGAGTGAGCTGGAGCGCAAAATTTGGCTGGATGAACTGGTGAATGGTTATTTGTACAAGGACATATTGGAACTGGCGGGAGTGAAACACGCCGGGAAAATAGTGGACTTGTTGCGGCTGCTGGCTTATCAAATTGGCGCAGAGGTGTCGGTATCAGAACTAGGACGCAGCCTGGATATGACTAAGGAAACCGTGGCTAGATACCTGGATTTGCTGCAACAAAACTTTGTGTTGGTGAACGTCCGAGGTTTGGCGCGGAATTTACGCAAGGAAATATCTAAGAATAGCCGTTATTATTTTTGGGACAACGGGGTGCGCAACGCGCTGATCAATAATTTTAACGGTTTGAAACTACGCAACGATGTGGGTCAGTTGTGGGAAAATTTTGGGGTTGGAGAGAGGTTGAAGCGGATGACTAATACAGGGCAGACAGCTAATTATTATTTTTGGCGGACCCATGACAGGAAGGAAATTGATTGGGTAGAGGAAGCGGGGGGTAAGTTTTTGGGTTTGGAGTTTAAGTATACGGAAGGAGGGATAAAGACAACCGTGGGGGAGACTTTCAGACAGGCGTATCCGAATTCTAAACTAGCGATGGTGAATCGAGATAATTTTAACCAGTTTATTGACTAGGGTTCTCCCGGCCGAAGTCATCGGCCAGGCGGTGGATGTCGGCTTCGTCGGAAGGTTTGGCCGGGTCGGTGTGGGACCAGATTTCGGCGACCACGGCCCAATCATCGATGCCCTCGAGGCGATGCCGGGTAGTGCGGCTGATATGAACGGTGGCGCCGATAGGAGTGATGGTGGGTTGGGCTGGCTGGGCGTCGGTGGGGCTGGCATAGACGCCGACCGGGCCCTTAACCACTTTCCAGAGTTCCTGGCGGCGGTCGTGGTATTGCCAAGAGAGGCGGGTGTGGGGAGCCACGAGGAGAATTTTAGGGCTTAATTTGGCGCCGTTATCATTGATGCGGCCGCGCTCACCGGGGAAGAATTTATCGATGAATTCTTCGATTTGAGTTTCGTCGATCAAAAGATAGCCGCCCCAGGGCCGAGTTAAATCTTGACCCACGAGGCGCAGACCGGCTTGTTTTAAATCTTGGGTAACCGAATCGACGAGTTGATCTTTGGTCATAAGGTAGTATATTATACTATTGCCCTACTAAAAGCGCGTCAAGGTCCGAGGAATTTTTCCTCCACACTACGAGCTTTAAGGGAGGCCGGCTCCCCACGTTGCTAAGGCTATGTGGGGGAGGCCCCCCACCTGGATTCGTCCGGGGAAAAGCCTCGTCACCGGCGTTTTTTGGTGGGGCACTTTTTTGGTAAAATTAGAACTAGGCCGGGGTAGCTTAGTGGTAAAGCGGTGGTTTTGTAAACCATTGACGGCAATTCGATTTTGCCCCCCGGCTCAAGGGGGATATGACTGAAGCTGGGATTGAATCAACCACGGATAGAGGAGTGCGTGAGTGCAGAACGGTGGCAACGCGGTTTTTTCAAGCCTTGCTGAACGCAGACGGCTCGGTGCCAATGATTGGATTTTTAACCGGTTTGAGCCAGGCCCAGGATCAGCTTTTAGCATCTGGCCGGATAGTTAGGTCGGAGACAGAATTTAGGGCTGAATATGATAGATTTTCCGGTTCAGCCGCAACATCACGTTATTGGCGGCATGAGCAGGCGCATCGGGTGAGTGCCGATGCCCAGGAGGTGCGCACCGCGGTGGTGGTATCCACTTTTAGACTAAATGGGAATGAAGCGTATTTATTGCCCAGTATTCGGATGAAAGTAGAAGACATATCCCGATTAGTAGCGAAGGGAAAATCGGCAGGGGTGATTATAGGCCGGATTTTGGATGCTCCAGGCGAAGCCGGATTGGGATACAGAGAAGAGCAGGCAGTAGCCGATTATTTATTGGGCAGAAGCGCAATTAGGCCGGATGTAGAATCGTTGGTTAACGGATACATAAAACAATAGAGGTGCGGGGTTATTTTTCTGGAGAGGGTAGTTTATCTGGCGGTAAAACCCGGAATTTGCCTTCGATGACCAGGCCCAACTTTTCTAAAAATTCATTGTAGGACATTCTGTGCATTTCTTTCCGAGAGAAGCCTAGCTTTAGCCCCTTGTCGACCAGCCATCCTGGTTTGGGTACCTCTGTATTAGGCTGGATCGACTTACTACTGGTTAATTCTGGTAATTCTGGCATATTGATAATTATACATTAGCAGGCGAATTCGGGGGTGAGGTGGTAGGTGGTCACTGGTTGAATTGTAGCAGGAGAAAGCGGATTTTGGTAAAATCAAAGATGAGCTGGGCTAGCTGAGCTGGCCTAAAGCTCGCTTAGCGAGCTGGGGTGGCGGAGTGGACAATCGCTCCAGACTGTAAATCTGGCGCCGCAAGGCTGCGCAGGTTCGAATCCTGCCCCCAGCACAGGAAGCGATTTTCGTCAGTGGTGCTCGCCGCGGGGGCGGGCGCGGCGAGCAGATTGAACGGTGCGAACGGCAAAAATTCGAGCCACTTATTATTTAAGAAGTAGTTCGAGCCGACTTTTTTGGCAAAAATGGCAATATCTTTGCCATTATTTTTTGCGCGCGCGATTTTTGCTTGCTTCGCAAGCATTTTAGAAAATTAAGGTTTATTTCTCCCAAGTATCCTGTTAATCAAGCTATTAGCTCTTGCTATATCTTCTCCTGTAGTTAATGGTTGTTCATGAAAATCTTCGGTATAGTGAGTCAAAAAATCTTCAACCTCTCCTTCGAGCCCTGGAGGAATTTGACCTTTTGATTTTAAACGATCCAAATCACCAACTACTCCTTGCTACCAATTTCTTCGCACTTTAGAGTCTCCTTTTCCATGTAAAACCTTTCCTGGTATTTCGTCAGAAAATTCCTCTTTTAGTCTTTTTAAATGTTCTAATGTCATAACAAATGTATTTTACCAAAAAACCTCTTGTTTTCATAATCGTGATAGTGTTATATTAAATATGTGCTCAGCTAGTCGATCGCTTTTTTTGATGGCCGCATTGGACAACTTGAGCGATCGAGTTGAGCACAACCAGTGCGGCCTTTAAAGTTTATGGAAGTTTTGTTCTTTAAAAATTTTCGCGCTTTTTCTTTGAAACCATTTCTTAAAAGAAATGATTTGTTCGAGCCTGCTGTTTGAAAATAGTTCGAAGTTGTTCGTAAATAGAGCACAAAAAGAGATCGGAGGGATTAGGGGCGGCTGAAGAGGCGGAAAAATTGGCGCAGGAATTGGGTAATCAGATTGGCCCAGAAAGAGGGTGGCGGCTGGATGGCAGGGGGAGAGGGGAAGATAGGAGAGGGAAAAAGTGGCCGAGATGCTGGGGAGCCGCCCAAGAAGGGGTTGGTTGATGGAGGAGAGAGGCTTTGGCGGGGTCGAAGAATTCGGATTGGTAGAGCTCGACAAAGTGGGCCTTAAAATTGACCGCGGTGGTGAGAGCTTGTTGCAGAATGCTGGTTGGGGCTAGATTATCGCAGGAATAAAGATTAGTTAAAGCTTGAATTTGAAAGCCGGTCAGAAGGCGAAAGGAGTTAGTAATTAAGGAGACGGTGAAGTATTTGCCTTGAGTGCCGAAAGACTGATGGAAATGATCGAGGGTTTGGAAGTAGGCTTGTTCTAGTTGAGTTTGGAGTTGGGCGGCTGAATTATGGGCGAGCTTAATCCAAGCAACAGAATCAGTTTTAGAGTTGGGTAGGTTAACCTCACCGTTGTGAGAGTTGGGGCCGGTGACGGCAATGTAAGAGAGAGCAGGAGAGGAACCGTAGCGGGTGGCCAGGGCGTCGATAAATTTGAACCAGAGATTAAGGTATTGGGAGTCCCAAGGAATAGGGAGGGGTTGACTTTGGCCTTTAAGGGGGCCTTGGGGAACCGGGAATGGGGCGGTGGGGACTTGGTCGAGAACCCAGGCGGGAGAATAAAAACCGGGAGCGATAGCTAGGCGGACTTTTTTGGAAGATTTTTGGGCCTGGTCAAAAATGGTGTCAAGGTAGGCCCAGGAATACTGATTGAGGGCGGGATTAAGGTCGCGCCAGTAAGCGCGGATGACCACACCGTCAACATCGGGGTGGGACCAAATGCGCGGATCGGGGGTAGCGGACCAGTCGGTGAGACTGTAGAGGCCTGAGGGAAGGGTAGACGGGGGGAGGGGATCGGTGGCGCGGGAACGAAGAGACAGGCGGTGAGATAGGGTAGATAGGGTAATCGGTAGGGCAATTAAGATCAGGGTCAGGAAAATAAGGTTAATAGTCTGCGAGTTCATATATTAAATAATACACTGGTATTAGGGTGTGGTAAAATTTGTCCAGGTAGAGCGTGCCTGGATGGCTCAGTGGTAGAGCAAGTACTTGGTAAGTACTAGGCCGGGGGTTCGATTCCCCCTCCAGGCTCTTTGGTGTGGTAAAATCTAAAGACTATGGCTAAGAAAAAAGGTGGACCAAGGCAGGATTACGGATTGAGGTGCAGCGATTGCGGCCATTTTAATTACATCACCGAGCGGAATAAGGTCAACACGCCGGAGAAGTTGAAGCTGACCAAATTTTGCCGCTGGTGCCGGAAGCGGACGGCGCATAAAGAGACGAGCAAACTTAAATAAATCCCAAATCCCAATGTCTTAATTATTAAAATTTTTAGTCATTTTTAAGAGGGCTTTGACGATGTTGGTGGCGCCGTGTAAGTAGAGAGACGGGAGTTTGAGGGCGGCGGTTTGAGCGGTGGCGGGCCAGTTTTGTTGCTCTAGCTTAATGAGTTGGTCGGCGAAGCGATGAGGGTCAGGGATGTCTTGGCCGATTTTAAGCTTAGTGAATCTTTCTTCGATGGCTTCTTCCCAGGGACCTAAAGGCTTAAGGAATAATAGGCCGGCTCCGGCTGAGCCGGATTCGTAGGCCATGTCGCCGGAGGGTTTAGTGATGACGATGTCGGCCCAAGGAAACAGATGGTCGACCAGGAGCTCGTTGGCGGCCATGAGGTGGTCGGCGGAGAGGAGACGGAATTCGGCTTGGGCATCATGGGGAGCGCCGATGGTGACTTGGTGGCGGCGGGCAAAATTGATAAACATAGTTTTAAAGTCAGGGTGGGTACCGGCGTAGCAGAGGAGTTGCAGGGTGGCGGTGCGGCCGGTTAAGCGGGGAGCCAGACTGTCAAGAATCGCTTCGATTTCCGGTTTGTTGGTGCCGGTGCCGCCGGTGGT
>Ga0209541_10017605_pt1 | contig 10432 bp, 8 predicted proteins | sample RifCSPlowO2_01_FD_184027 | JGI IMG/M metagenome (GOLD analysis project Ga0209541, IMG submission 184027) | Groundwater microbial communities from Rifle, Colorado - Rifle CSP2_plank lowO2_0.1 (SPAdes) (version 2) | ecosystem: Environmental > Aquatic > Deep subsurface > Groundwater | place: Rifle... | reverse complement strand
ATTGACTCGTCCACAATTAGAAACTCTAACCGTGGTTGCTTACTGCGGACCGATTACAAAGCCGGAGTTGGAACAATTGCGTGGTGTAAACTGCGCTTTGATTTTGCGCAATTTAATGATGCGTGGGTTGGTAAAAGAAGTTGAGGATGTAACAAATTTTCTGCCAACTTTTGAAGTTACTATGGACTATTTGCGTCATCTGGGTATAAATAGTTTGAATGAGCTACCTGATTATGATAAACTGCATAAACACGAAAATATCTTAAACTCCTTGGTGCCTGTTTCTGTCGCCTGATTTCTTCACTTATGCGCGAGAAAATTATTGCTTTTCTTTCTTCTTATGGTCTAATAATTTTGGGATTGTCATTGTTATTTTTGGCATCTGTGTCTGTAAAAACCGGTCATTCGCCATTACTTAAATTTCCAGAATCTAATCCGCGACAAGAAGTTCACGCGGAAGGAAATAGTACTCTCGAGCCTACAAAACTTCCAGAAAGCCATCCTTTGCCTACCATACCTTTAGCTAAAGACAAGGTTGAATTTAATGGAAGCATTACAGCGATTTCGGCTTTGGTGTTGGATAATAAGACTGATACAGTTTTGTATGAAAAAAATTCTAGCGAAATTCGTCCATTGGCCAGTATTACTAAATTGATGTCAGCTCTTGTGCTTATGGATATGCCGATAGACTGGGCCTCATCAACTACTATTTGTGAAAATGATTGTGATGCGGATAGTCATCAAATCAATGTGGGGGAGAAATATACTCTAGACGATTTATTGCACGTTGCCTTGATTGGATCGTCCAATACAGCAATTAGTGCTTTGGCAAGAATGAGTGGCGTGTCTCTAGAAAATTTTGCCTTGCTCATGAATAAAAAAGCTCAAATTTTAAATTTAACTTCTGCAAGGTTTGTCGAACCAACGGGACTGAATGCGGAAAATGTTGCAAGCGCTGTAGATGTAGCAAAAATTTTAAAGGAAAGTTTGAAATATACAAAAATTTACGAAACAATGAAAGTTGGGGAATATTATGCTCATCCGCTTAACAAAGATACGGCTCGCCGAGTATGGAGTACTAATTGGTTATTGACTAATTGGGTGTCTAGCGATTTTCAATCCGGAGATATCGTAGGTAAGACAGGATTTATTGGTGATTCTAAATATAATTTTACCGTACGACTCACAGATAAAGCGGGTCATACGATTAGAGTGGTTATTTTGGGTTCAGAATCCAGTGAGTCTCGTTTTAGTGAGGCTAGAGATATCGCTGAATGGACTTTTAGTCATTATCTGTGGCCTGATCAAGAAGGTTATCAACAATTGGTACAGTAAAATTTTTGTGGTATAATATATTTTGTAAAAACTTGTTAAGTTTTTTGTAATTCTTATGGAAATAAGGACAGTAAAGCAGATTGAACATCTAACAGATCAAGTTGTAATGGTAAGAGCTGATTTTAATGTTCCGGTGGAGGGTGGTATGGTAAAAGAAGACTACAAAATCGTTAAAAGTTTAGCGACGATTAAATTTTTGATAGAAAAAAAAGCAAGAGTAATATTAGTTAGTCATTTGGGGCGACCGGAAAAATCTGAGCCAAAATATAGTTTGGCGCCGGTTCGCGATGTGTTGGAAAAAATGCTACAGACGCAAATAAAGTTATTTAAATTAGATGAATTTGATAAGTTGGAAAAGTTTTTAGAAGATAAAATGTTCGTCGGGCAGGTTGTAATGTTGGAAAATATACGTTTTTCACCTGATGAAGAAAAAAATACCAACGGGCTTGCGAAAAATTTATCGGAGTTGGCGGATTTATTTGTGTTGGATGGATTCGCAGTTGCTCATAGAAATACTGCTTCGGTGTCTGGAGTGGCGCGCTTCATACCAGCCTTCGCTGGAATGCTTTTGGAGAAAGAAATTATAGGCTTGTCTAAAGCCACTGAAAATCCCAAAAAACCATTTGTGGTAATGCTCGGCGGAGTAAAAATGGAAACTAAAATCCCTGTTTTAAAGAATTTACTACCTAAAGCTGATAAAATTTTATTGGGAGGAGGCATTGCTAATACATTTTTTGCGGCCAAAGGATTTTATATGGGGCAAACTTTAGTAGACGAAGCATTTAAAAAAGAAATTTTATCATACGCGGGAAAAGATAAAGTAATTTTTCCAGTGGATGTAGTAGTTGGAGAAAAAAATGGTAAAAATTCTAAAGTAGTAAAAATTGATCAAGATTTTAAGGTTTTATCCGGGCAAGGAGTTTATGATATAGGTCCGGAAACAATTAAATTATTTTCTGAACATATTAAAGATGCGGAAACACTGGTTTGGAATGGAGCGATGGGATACTTTGAACAAGAGCCTTATCAATTTGGCACTTACGCTGTGGCGCGTTTATTGGCTAGTCGCGCCAAAGGTAAAGCATTTGGAATTGCCGGTGGTGGAGAAACGGTGGAAGTTCTAGAAAAATTACATCTAACCGAAAGCATTGATTTGGTTTCGACGGGTGGCGGGGCGATGTTAGAATTTTTGAGTGGAAAGGAATTGCCGGGGGTCAAAATTGTACAAAATATATTATAATTAAAGTTTTAATAAACTAAAGATGCATGCGCACTTTTAGTTTTATAGGAGAAAATATGCCAATTCCAAAATTTGTGAGACCACCGCAACCACCACCCATGCCAATGAAAAATTATTCCGAAGTCAATTCTAACAATAGTTGTTATTGTAATAAATTTGGTAGTTGGTTTATAAAAAAGTTGTTAATGACTTTCGTCGCAATTTTATTAGTTTATGGTATTTTTTATGTAGGAACTTTGATTCGCAATAATATAAAACAGTACGATTTTATCGGCAAAGCTGATCGAGTGGAGCGCACAATTACGGTAAATGGTAGTGGTAAGATTACCGGTAATAATGATATAGCCATGACCACCGTTGGTTATTCAAACGTTGATAAAGATATAGCGAAGGCTCAATTGGATAATAAAAAAGTCATGGACAAGGTATTTGATGCCTTAAAAAGTTTAGCCATTGCCGATAAAGATTTGCAAAGTAATTATTCTGTTTATCCGGAATATAATTATACCCAAGATAAAGGTCAGCAATTAATTGGTTATAGAGTAAGTAATCAGGTGTCAGTAAAAATTCGTGATTTATCTAAGATACCGGATGTTTTGGGGTTAGTCGGAAAATATGGAGCGACTGAAATATCCGGTTTGAATTTTACAATTGATGATCCTGATAGTCTCAAGGCGCAGGCTCGAGACAAGGCTTTGACTGATGCGCGTTCACGAGCCTTAATATTAGTAAATTCACTTGGCGTGAAATTGGGTGGTGTGGTGGCTTATAATGAGTATGAGGGTGGAATAGATTATCCAATGCCATTATATAGCAGTAAAGCTGTGGTGGGCATGGGGGTGGGTGGAACAGCGCCAGAAGTAGTCGCAGGTGGCAGCAAAGATGTGACAATGAATGTAAGTGTAACTTACGAAATTTTGCCTTAATAATATTGCAGTTTTTAAGGGGGCGGGAACGCCCCTTTTTGATTGCAGTATGGTGTGATATAATTTCTATTGTAATTAAAATGATCTGAAAATGTATGAAAATTAAACAAATCACTGCAAGGGAGATTTTAGACTCACGTGGTAATCCAACTGTGGAGGCCAAGGTATGTCTAGAAAATGGCATAATTGGTATGGCTAAAGTTCCGTCCGGAGCTTCAACCGGGAAGCATGAGGCTTTGGAATTGCGTGATGGGGGAAAGAGATATGGGGGCAAAGGTGTCTTGAAGGCAGTTAAAAATGTGAATACTATTATTGCGAAGGAATTGATAGGTATGGATGTGGAAAAGCTATCTGTGTTGGATAAAAAGATGATCGCTAGGGATGGCACTGTTCTAAAAAGTAATTTGGGCGCAAATGCTATTTTGTCGGTTTCATTAGCGGCAGCGAGAGCCGGGGCTGTCAGTATGGATTTGCCATTATATAGATATATACGCGAAGTTTATGGAATTCGAGAAAAAGATTATCGATTGCCGGTGCCCACCATGAATATTTTAAATGGAGGCCGTCATGCCGACAATGGTTTGTCTATACAGGAATTTATGATTATTCCTCGTCATAAATTATTGCGTGAGAGGGTGCGCATGGGGTCACAAATTTTTCACGCACTGGCTAATCTATTGTTGGCGAAAGGGTATAATACTTCTGTGGGAGATGAAGGGGGTTTTGCTCCTGAGTTATTAAATAATGAAAGAGGTCTTCAATTAATTATGGAGGCGATAAAAACTACCGGGTGGGAACCGGGGAAACATATTTTTTTAGGAATAGATGTCGCGGCTTCGGAATTTTATAATCACGGTCAATATTATTTTGTTAGCAAAAAACAAGGCTGGAGACCTGAAAAAATTATATCTATTCTTTCGCAGTGGGTTAATAAATATCCAATTATTTTTGTTGAAGACGGATTAGCTGAAGATGATTGGGATAATTGGAAAAAATTAACTTCTGAATTAGGTGATAGAACAACACTTGTCGGTGATGATTTGTTTGTAACAAATCCTGAACGTTTAAAGAAAGGAATAGAAAATAAAATTGGTAATGCTATTTTGATTAAATTAAATCAGATTGGTACATTGACTGAGACGATTGACACTATTATGATGGCCAAGAAAAATGGCTATCAAACGGCAGTATCACATCGTAGTGGAGAAACTGCTGATACTTTTATTGCGGATCTGGCCGTAGCTGTAAATTCGGAATTTATTAAAGCGGGTTCTTTGTCACGTTCAGAACGTGTGGAGAAATATAACAGACTGATGGAGATCGAGTCAGAATTGGGAATATAGTGATAAATTTAATGATTATGCCAAAACACAAAACCACAGTATTGATTATTATGGACGGTTGGGGTATCACCGCAGAAAAAAATAAAGGGAACGCGATCACTCATGAAACCGCTCCAAATTATTTTAATTGGCTAAAAAAATATCCAAATACACAGCTCGAAGCAAGCGGCTCCGCAGTGGGTTTATTTGAAAAACAGGAAGGCAACAGTGAAGCGGGGCATCTTAATCTTGGAGCTGGTCGAATAGTAAAACAGGACGCTTTATATATATCTGATGCGATTGATGACGGGACTTTTTTTAAAAACAATGCCTTTGAACAAGCATTAAATCATGTTAAGAAGTATGGCACGGCTGTTCATCTGATGGGTTTGTTATCCAATCATAATAGCGCGCATTCTTGCCCGGAACATGTTTACTCTTTGTTAGAATTATTGAGAAAACATCAGATAAAAAAAGTTTACTTGCATTTATTTACTGACGGGCGTGATTCGGGACAACATGACGCGCAACATCATCTAAAAAAATTAGAAGTTCATTTGTTGCATTATGAAGAAATTGCAACCATGAACGGACGTTATTTTGCCATGGATAGAAATAAAAACTGGGAACGCATCGAAAAGGCTTATGATGCCATGGTTTTGGGGAAGGGGTGTAGTGCTTCAAGCGCTTCCGAAGCTTTAGCGCAAGCGTATAATCGCGGTGAGACAGATGAATTTATTTGTCCGACCGTTATTACAAAAAATAATAAACCAATCGCTACCATCAAAGATAATGATGCCATTTTCTTTTTTAATTTGCGTAGTGATCGCGCTCGAGAGTTGACGAAAGCCTTTGTTCAGCCTGATTTTGAAAAAGTGAATGATGGTAGTTTTGAAAGAAAAAAGTTTCCTAAAAATATTCGTTTTGTGGCGATGACTGATTTTGGTCCGGATTTGCCAAGTATATTTACGGCATTTCCAAGTAGAGACATTGAGAACACTTTAACGCAATTTTTATGTCCGCGTTATCAATTATATATTGCTGAATCGGAAAAATTCGCTCACGTCACATATTTTTTTAATGGTGGATATGCCGAACATTTTTGCGATGAACATCGAGTAAAAATTGCATCGGTAAAAGTACAAAGTTATTCAGAAAAACCAGAAATGAGCGCAAAATTAGTAGGGGATTACGTAGAAAAGGCAATAATTAAGGGAGAATTTGAATTTATTTGTGTAAATTTTGCCAATCCGGACATGGTGGGGCATACCGGAGTTCTGGCGGCAGGCCAAGAAGCTGTCACTGAGGTGGACAAACAAGTTGAACGCTTAATTCAGGCTTTGCAAAAATATGGAGGACAAGGTATTGTGACGGCTGACCACGGCAATATCGAAGGGATGATTAATCTGAAAACGGGGGAGATTGATACAGAACACTCTACCAATCCCGTACCCATGATTTTAATTGGTGGTGATTACGCGAAAGTTAAATTAAAGAAAGGAAAGTTGGCAGATGTGGCGCCTACCATTTTAAAAATGATGGGTTTGGATAAACCAAAAGAAATGACAGGGAAAGCATTGTGGTAGGTGGTAGTATTTATAGAATAAGAGCTAATATTGTATGCCAAAATATCAACCGGTAGTATTATTAATTTTAGATGGTTGGGGTGTTGCCCCAGATAGTGAGGGGAACGCTATTATGCGGGCTAATTTACCTAATTTTCAAAAATTATTAAAAAATTATCCGGCGATGACCTTACATGCTTCGGGGACTGAGGTTGGTTTAATGTTTGGTGAGATGGGCAATTCTGAAGTTGGTCATTTAAATATTGGGGCCGGAAGAGTTTATTATCAGACTTTACCACGCATCAATAAAGAAATTGAAGATGGGCGTTTTCAAGAAAAGGCTGTTTTTATTTCGGCTTTTGAGCATGTAAAAAAACACAAATCAAAGTTGCATTTGATGGGCTTGGTAGGTAATGGAAGTGTGCATGCAAACAGTGAACACCTTTTTGCTCTCTTGTCTTTATGTAAAGAACATGATATGGATAAGAAAGTTTTTGTTCATGCTTTTTTAGATGGACGGGATACTGTTTATAATTCCGGAAAATTTTTTGTTGAGGAATTGCAAAAGAAAATGTCAGAATCAAAAGTTGGTAAAATCGCTTCATTGTCCGGTCGTTTTTATGCTATGGATCGAGACAATAGATGGGATCGATGTGAGAAGGCTTATAATGCTATAGTGCTTGGACAAGCTGAAAAAACTTCCAGTGATCCAATAAAAGCTATTGAAGACGCCTATGCTGCTCAAAATTTTGATGAAGAGTTTGTTCCAACTGTAATTACAGAAAAAGGAAGGCCAATCGCGACAGTAAATGATAATGACGCCGTAATATTTTTTAATTTTCGACCAGATCGAGCGCGAGAATTAACAAAAGCTTTTGTTTTGCCGGGTTTTGGAAAATTTACACGCAATTACATAAATAATCTATATTTTGTAACAATGACCGAGTACGAAAAAGATTTGCCGGTCGTGGTGGCTTACGCTCCGATCGTGGTGAGAAATAGTTTGGCTGAGACTGTGAGTAAAGCTGGTCTGAAACAATTGCACGTTGCAGAGACAGAAAAATTTGCACACATCACTTTTTTTCTAAACGGCACAATCGATGATCCTTTTGTTGGTGAAGATCGCAGTCTTATTCCTTCGCCACATGTTTCTAATTATGCTGAGGCACCAGAAATGTCAGCTTTTGAAATTACCAAAGAAACTGTGAAAGCAATAGATGGCAGTAAATATGATTTAGTGGCTGTTAATTTCGCCAATGCGGATATGGTGGGGCATACTGGGGATATGGCTGCCACAAAAAAGGGTTGTGAAGTGATCGATAAGTGTTTGGGAGATATCGTAGACCATGTTTTGGCAAAAAATGGAGCATTAGTAATCACTGCGGATCATGGCAATGGTGAAGAAGTAATAAATTTACAGACTGGACAAATAGATAAAGAACACTCAAATAATCCAGTGCCTTTTTTGATTGTCGCTAAAGATTTGCTGGGACAAGCGGGGTCGGCCGGAGATCCGCCTGAAGGTGATTTAAGTTTGTTGCCTCCGATTGGTATGCTTGCTGATGTAGCGCCAACGATTCTTAAATTAATGGGATTGGAACAACCTTCTGAGATGACCGGGCAATCGTTGATGTAGAAAAAGAAGTTTATTTTTGTAGAGATGCGCGGATGCTTTGTACTACTATTTCTTCCGTCTCTTTTAGAGATTTGTTCTCTATAATAAATGAGGCGGTTTTTTTATTGCCCTGAGGATTGAAAATATGCAGTAAAGACATGGCATTAAAATGTTGGTCAACATGTAACATTCCATGAATTTGATTTTGTTCTTTATTGTTTTTGAATTCGTTGATAATTAAAATAATTTTTGCTTCAGGAGAATTGCCGATAAGTTCAGCGACAATATCTTTTAAGTCTGATTCGCGGGCACCTGATCTTGCAAAATTTTCGCGTGTTAATGTTGTCCAGGCGAAACCAATGTGTTTATCTATTTGTAAATGGCTTAAAGCTTCGCCCCAAAGTTTCAGAACAGCGATAGATCGAGTCCGATAGAGATGTTTTATTATTGTTTCTCTGTCGGCCCCACTGTCCATAAGTTTGCCCGCGGTATTTAATGTGGAGGGAGTAATGTTTGATGCCTTGAAGCTGTGAGTCGCGCTAATCATGCCCGTTAATAAATAGTTGGCAGTTTTTGTATCTAAAATAAATTCTTCAAATTGTTGTAATATTTTATATATAGTTTCAGAATTGGAGGATAATGTACTTTCAATTATATTTACTTGACCGAAATTTTCATTACTAATTTTGTGATCGATATTGATCAACGGGGTTTTGTAAAAAAGTTCAGTATTGTATGAGAAAATATTTCCTATAGATGCCAGATCTTGGGCGCCAATAGAGATAATTAAATCGAATTTATAATCAGATTGTGCCGTGCGTAAATCTTCTTTGGTGATGATGCCTTGTTTTGGCGTAAGAAAAATTGAAAGACAGTCATCTTTAATTTCATAACTCAAACTTTCAATTTTAGATTTAGAAATATCTACCTTTATCGTCATTTTTTGCAGATTAGATAAATGGGTTTTTATCATTTCTAATCCTGTTAAAAATCGTAGATGGTTTGGTGAAGAAAAATTTGCGCAAGCAATTTCAGTTTGTTTTTGTTGTTTGTCTAAAAAATTTTTTAAGGCAAGAGCAGAGACTATATCATCGTCGGAATGTTCTACGCCTAAAACCAACAGAATTTGTTTACTGTCTGAGATTAGTTTACGAAGTTGTTGAAAATCAGTGTGCATAGGGAATAGAGGATTTTATCAAGTGCTTCATAAAATGTCAATGAAATGTGCTAGACGGGTACATCGGTAACACTTTATGGTATTTAAAATGGAAATTGACTGGTGACAGATACCCCAAAGTCTGGTGGGGTCTTCTGAAATTGTATTCTATCAGCCATTCAGTAAGGTTTCTGTTGAATATGATGGTATCTGCTCTTAGGTTGCCCATGGCCAAAAACTCATCATTTAACGTACGGTTAAATCTCTCATTCACAGCATTGTCTTTGGGTGTCTTTACTCTAGAGTGGTAGTGAGGTATCTCCAGGCGCGTTAGCGCCTGGTCAAAACACTTCTTGAACTCACTGCCGTTGTCAGTCTGGATGTTTTCAATCTTTCCGTCAAGGAGGTAGTGGAGACGATGTAGGAAATCCGCAGCATTTTTAGAACTATGCGTGGTATACATTCTGGCAAAACTAAGTTTGGAATACCGGTCAATCGCGGTCAATATATACCTCCTCTGTCCATTCACATACCTAATCACCGTATCCACACATACCAGGAAACCGGTTACCGGTTTCCTGGTGAGATCGGTTATCTTCTTTCTCTTCACCGAACGCACTCGTTTCTTGTTAATTCTGGCTTGTTTAACGGGGTTGTAGTAGATACCACACTGTTGGATAATACACTGTATTTTCCAACTGGTCATAGTATCGTCTGTTGGAAATTCTTCTTGGTACAACTGCAACAACTTCAACTTGCCATAGCGGATATGCGCCTTCCTTAATTTCACTACTCGTACATACTGTAAGGGAGTGTAATCTCGCACCCGTCTTTTGACGGGTGCTCGAGAACGCTCTTCGAGCGTTCTAAGGTTGGATTCATCAAAGCGATTCAGCCATGAGTATAACGTCTTCCTGGCAATGCCAAAGTGGCGAGCGGTCAGACTGGCATTCTTGTCTTTGGTCTCGTAGAAAATGATCCACTCCAGGCGGCTCTTCGCGTCTTTGGAGAGCTTAACAACTTCGGCTGTTCGCCGCCACCGATTGTGACGAGAGACAACTGGTCTAAACTTCGGTGGCAGGTAGTAACAGCTGGGTTTACATGGTTTAGGTACAAACCAACTAAACTGGTGATTGGGATATGTCATACATTGGCAGTTTACCCAATCGGCTTGCCTCATTCAAGGTAAACGATGGGGTGTTACCGATGTATCTCATCTTCTGCAGTCTTGACCATTCTTCTTTTTACTTCTAATATATAGATAATTACAAAA
>Ga0209541_10017604_pt1 | contig 10432 bp, 7 predicted proteins | sample RifCSPlowO2_01_FD_184027 | JGI IMG/M metagenome (GOLD analysis project Ga0209541, IMG submission 184027) | Groundwater microbial communities from Rifle, Colorado - Rifle CSP2_plank lowO2_0.1 (SPAdes) (version 2) | ecosystem: Environmental > Aquatic > Deep subsurface > Groundwater | place: Rifle... | reverse complement strand
CAATTGCCAGTTTTTGTTGTAGTTTTCTGTGAAAATTATGTATTTTTTTGTAGGCGTGTTTATTTTATATTTAACTGGAGACAGTTTTTCATATTTCAAAGGCATCAAATCCAGCTTTTCCAAATCATTTAATTGGTAGAATTTGCTTACTTCATGCTTGTTTTTTAGCAAGATAAGATTCTCTGTTTCTTTCACTAGTTCTAAATCAGATTGGTTTAGCAGATAAAGGTAGTTTTTGTAATCTATCTCTTTTGCTACTATGATGTATTTTACGTTTAATAGCTTTAAGTCATTGCCTGTCAGGTTTTTCAGCTTAGGCTCTATGTACTTTGAAATTGGCCTGTTTGAGGAAGAATAGATAGTCCCAACTTCCACGTTATCTCCCTTTATGGTAGGCTTGTCAAAGAAGGATTCAGCAGGGTTTGCTATGCGCTTGTCTGTGTTAGGTATCCACTTGAAATCCATGTACAAATGCCAGGGGAGGAATAAGACGTTGAAATCCTGCGTGTCGTTGTTCAGATAGGAGTTTACCTCGTACCAGTCATTTGGGTAGTCTGTAGTGTGTATCTGCCCCCAGAACGAGAAGAACATTGTTGGAGTGTAAGCAAAGGGTATAACTATAATAAGCGCTGCTGCTATAATCTTCATCTTTCTTGTTTTTAGCTGCTCTAATATATTATCAATTCCATAGGCGCCTAAGAAAGCATAAGCAAATACCAGTAAAGCGACAAACTTTTGAGGTTCTCTGAATCCTTTCAAAATGAAGATATGCGTAAACAAGAAAGTGAAAATATCCTTAAACCAAGGATGACCGACACCAACAGCCAATAATTGGGCTAAAATCCCAGTAATTAAGATAGGAGTTTTGTACTTTTCCTTGCAATTCAGATAGCCATGAATAGTCAAAAACAATATAATTGCAAATAAACTGAAATATACTGGAAAAGGTATAATCTTCTTTGGCAAAATGTAAGCATCTTGCCTCCAGAAGCCGTAAAGCATCAAGGTTTCCATGAATTCATTGAAATTTCCTTTTTTGGTTTCAAAAGCTGCTAAGTCATCGCTTGTTATCTGGCTTATTGCAGTTGATTCTGCTGTCAGCAATGGGATTAGCCAGTAAGAGTTTAGCAAAAGGAAGAACAAAGCCATTATTGCCAAGGATTTTGTTATTTGTCTTTTATTGCTTGATTTTACCAATTTGAAAATGTATAAGATTAAAAATAGGAAAAACACCAAAAACAAAGTGTGCATGTTTATTGCCGCTACCAAGCTAATCCATAGCATCGTTTTGATTGTTTGCTTTTTATCAGGATTATCCATCAATTTCATTATTGACTTTACAACAAAAGGAAGTAAAGAATAAGCTAACAGTATCAACCAATGCCCTGCCATGAATCTCAAATAAACAAAAGGATTAATCATGTAAAAAATTCCGGCAAAGTATTTTGGAATTTGAGATTTTGTGTTTACTAGAAAGTGCATTGAAATTCCAGATAATATTAAAATAAAGAAAATTAAAATATCCTGAATATATTTAAAATATAACAAATTGGACATAAATTCAAGGATTGTTGCTATTAAGAAACCAACATGATTAGGTTCTAAAGTATTAATAATATGATTACCCTTAAAAGTCAAACCATTCCAATCTAAAAAAAGGATATAATAAATATTAAAGATAGTTGAAATAATTATTACGGATATTACAGAATATACAAGGATTGAAAATTTCTCCATAGCAAATCACACAACCCTGATTGTAGGTTTTTGATCATTTGGTTTGGCTGTGGAATTTTTTTTAAAGACTGCTAGTCCTTCAATTATTATCATGGATTCATCATTTTTGATTAATTCTAATAGGTAATTCCCTTCTTCTAAATGGCTAGATAATAAATAATAATAATCATAATTTTGTATATCAGATAATTTGTTATTGGTGTTAAGAATAATCTCTTTTGTTTCTTTAGTTTTCAAATCCTTTAGGTATAGGGTTATATTATTAGAACTTAATTTTCCTCTTAAGTAAAAATCATAGTACCCATTTTCTAAATAAAATGGGAATTTAAATGTGAACTTACTCTTAGAGCCCACAATATGATTGGTGAAGGTATCATAAAATCCAGGAATTGAAGTATTAAATTTATTAAATCTATTTCTTCCAATTAAATTAAAAAGGCTATAAATATTGGGGTAAGATAAAGTTGAAAAAATATCAGTAGAAAATGGTTCCAAAAAGGTAACTGGTTTAATAAATAAGTTAGAGTTTTCTATAAGTTCTAAATCAAGTATTGTCTTATTATAATTATTTGACAATATGTAATCAAACGAATTGTTTTCCTTACTGTTAATATTAAAAGTAAAATACATGCTACAATTTATATTGAAATCTTTAGATTTAATGTGCTTGATAAATGAAGACCAATTCAAATTTATAAATATGGAACAATTCTTTTGAGGACTATAAATACTGTTTATGTATAAATCCGCATCAGTTCCATTATATATCTTTTTGTATATTCTTGAATTTGTGAGTTGAGTTTCAATTTTTCTCTCTATACCGGGAAAATAAAGTTGGCCAACTTCTCTAGGCTTACTTGCTTTATAGAACATTATATATTTGATATCATTATTGTTAGCTATTTTTTCCCACCAAGATTCATTATACAACAACGCCCTATACAATAGATACATATCCATTCTATTATCTAGACTGCCAGAAGTCGCATAATCTATAGAGGGCACATTAAAATAATAAATAAAAAATTTATCAATTAAATTCAAATCCTGACCATCTGAGGTTACCCTTAACCCGCCTGACATCGACGGGAAAAAAACTGTCTTAAAATCTCCAATACCATTGTTTAATATTTCTTTAATATTTCTGAAATCCTCTGGTATCTTATATGGTCTTAAAAAATCATCAAAGTCTCCAGAGAATAATACATTTGTAACACCATAATTCAAAAAATAAAAATATAAGATAATTGCGCACATAAAAGGACTAATATCATGCTTTAATTTTTTAGCTAAATAATGATTAATAAATGCTATAGATATTGATAAAATAAACATAAAGAATAGGTAATAAACAAATTGGAATCTATGAGGGAATCTTAATACTTGAATTACTGAAATTATTAACTTTAAAAGAAAATCAGAAAGATTATACAAATGAAATGCTAAATATCTAACATGGTTGTAAAAAGAGAATTTTTCTGAGTAACCTAAAGAAAAATAGATTGAAACTAATAACAAAATATAATAAATGGGGATTATTTGAGAGCTTTTTAATTTAGTTTTTATTTTTTTATAGAAAATAATAGGGATAAATATCAAAATTAAATAAGCTATATTGAAATATCTTGGCTTTTTAGAATAATAATTTCCATATATAAAATTATCAATTGGAGAAGAGGTGTCTAAAGTAAAAATATAGGATATACTTGGCGGGGAGAACCCGACTATAGTTTCATATGAAATTGGTATCTCTAAAAAAGTTTCCTTATCGATTACATAGCTATTAATAAAAATTAAATAAGGCAGAGTAGCTATTACTTGAGTTAATATAAAAATTATTAAAATTTCCTTTATTAGATTAGAAAAATTTGTTTTAATTTTTATAAAAAAGAATATGAACAAAATCAATGTTACAATAAGCACATAAAGGATATGGTAATGCACACCTGGGTTTATTAGTGTTAATAGTGATGAAAAGATTAATAGTTTAATTTTTCTATGTGATCCATTAGTAAAAAGAGCTATGATAAATAATGAAATAGACAAGGAGAATATGGCAAATCCGAATATTAATGTGTAAAATTGAGTTATTTTCGAATAAAGTAATATAAGATGGATTAATAAAAAAGAGGTAAATGAGCTAAATACTATAATCTTATTAGAAACAGCTTTTAATGTAAATTTTGTTATTATATAAACAGAATAAAATAGTATAAATGCAGAAATACTATTAAGGATAATCAAAAAAAGTGGTAATAAACTGTAGTATCTAACCCATGAAGTCAAAAAGGAATACCTTATTCTTAATTCATTATTGTTAGTTAATTCACTAAAATCATTTGATAATTGGTCTAGAAATTGTGTTTTAAAATCAAAAATGGGTACTAATTCTTCTGCAGATAAAACTTCTTTCCCCTTTAATATATCCGGATAATGGAATAGTGGGACTCTAAAGATTATAAAATGAAGAACTAAAATTACAAAAAATAATAGGAAAAAAATTCTGTTTCTATTATAAAAATCAAATATATTTTTAGTTTTTATCATTTTTAGAGCCAATCTATATTTTTAAAATTTTTATTGATCTTTGAATAACAATAAGAATAGTTTTTATCGAGAATTTCTTTTTTAGAAGTATTTTCTATAAATCTAAAAATTTCATTAAAGTTTATATCATCAACTCTTGAATTATTTTCAAAACCTAATTCCTTAAGAATGCTTTCGCATTTAACATCATAAGCAATATTATAAAAAGGTGTTTTACTTATTATACAAAAAATTATTGAGTGATATCTTGTGCCAATAAAACATCTTAATTTGTTAAGGTTATTTATTAGGTTTTCTAAATTAAGATTTTCAATTATTTTTATTCTCTTTTTGTCTTTTATATTTGTTAAGATAGATTTTTTAAAAAAAGCTAGATCATTATTTATGTCAAATTTGGTTTGAAAAGGAAAGAAGATTATATTATAATTAGGATATTTCTTCGTTATAGCGTTAATTAATCCTATAACATTTTTCCTATATAAATCAATGGGAACTTTATCATCCACATTAAAATTGAAATTTAGTCCTATAAATTTAGATTTTTTCCTATCTATTTTACTAGATGAATATTTATTCCAATCTATTAAAAAAACCCCATCTGAGCTATCAATTATTCTTTTAGGCTTATTTGATAACTTTCTTGCTTCTAAGTAGGATGTGTTATCTCTAGTTATAATGTAACTTAGATTATAGATTATTAATCGTGCCAATACCCTTCCCAACTTTGTTTTTAGTGGTCCTATACCTATGTTTAAAGCTACTATTTTCTTATTTAAGAATCTAAAGAAAGTTGTAAGTAATAACAAATTAACAAGAGTAGAATATTTATTCCTACTAGTATTTCTGTTTAATTCTTTAATTAAACTGCCCCCACCGAATAATATGATATCCGATTTTGTAAAAATTTTTATTTTTTTAAAAAAACTACCATTATACGTTTCAAAGAAATTAATATTTTTGAACTCGTTTACAATAAAATCTGGGATGTTAGCTTTATTATTAGTATTAACATATATACTGTTTATTTTATTTCCAAATCTTTTTGTTAAAAATTTTAAATAACTAAAAAGTAATGCATCATCCCCTAGATTAGATTGCCCATAACTCCCCAACAATAATATATCTAACTTAGCCATTTTTATAAACTTGTAATGTTTTTTTTGCAATATTTGTCCATGAATAAGCATACTTTAATTTTTTGACATAGGCTAATATATCATTTAAGATTTCATGATTTAATAAAACATCCTCAATTTTTTTAGATAAAGAATAAGTATCTCGATCAAAGAAAATTTCTTTATTATTTAATATTCCATTAAAAGCAACTGAAGCTATTATAGGTTTTGAATAAGAAATTGCCAAAGCCATAGGTCCAGAACTTGACATGACTATAGTATGTGGAAAGACGACTAAATCAGCTGCTGAAAAATACAATGGAACTTTATCCTCAGGTACATATCCATTAAAGTATATTTGTTTATGGGTTTTTAATGAATTTTTAATATCATTATAATACTTTAAATATTCTTCATCATTTTTTAATCGAGGATGTACACCCCCGACAAATAGTAAAATCCAGTTTTTGTGTTTATCTTTAATCAATTTAAAGGCATTAATTAGCAAATCTATTCCCTTATAACCAGATATATAACCAAAATAAAGAATAACTTTCTTGTTTTTTAAGCCAAGAATATCCTTAGCATTTTTAATTTTTTGCCCATTTTTTACTCCATGTGGTATTACTTTAATCTTTCGTTGCGAGCATTTATAGTCCTCTACAAGGACATTCCTAAATTTTTCCTCATGTACTAGTATTCTACTAGAAAAGAAAACTATTTGCTTGAATATTAGTAAAAGACCTACCTTTAAAATAAACCTATTACCTTCTATACTATTTTCTTTCAAAAATTCTTTATTCAGATCAGATAGTGGAATAACACCATGTAAAGTTATGATAACAGTAAATCCAAATAATCTTAATAACATTACTAAATAAGGGAATAGCATTGCATTTAGTATTCCCCCATATAAAAAAACTTCTTGTTGGATGTGTATAACATCAGGTTTATACTTTAACACTGATTTCAGAATTGAAATTAAAAATAAAACATTACTATCCCAACATCTTATTACTTTAATATTTTTTTTCTTATTTATTTCATTTTCTTTTATCTTATCAGCAAAAATATATACTTCATTTTCTTCGTCAAAAGCTTCTGCTAAATACTTAGTATAGGTTGCAACTCCTCCTGAAGAAGGATAATATTTAGTAATCATTCCAATTCTCATTTTTCACCAGCTAAACAGCCCAAACATTGCTTTTTTTATTTTAGGCAGCTCTCCTTTTCTGTCATAATATCGAAGGATATACCTCCTATAAGCAATTCCTAAAGTATCCTGAAAAATTGGCCATACTGACTTAAATCCAATTCCTTTCTTGTTGAAATTGAACCTTACTTCAATAGGCGCTTCTTTTATCTTAAAGCCAAGCTTTCTGGCAACAACTAGCAATTCCAAATCAAAAGCATATTTCTTCACAACAACTTTTGGAAGCACTTTCTTTGCAAACTCATAAGTCATCAGCTTCATTCCTGATTGGGTATCCCCCACCTTCAATCTAAACAGCAAATTAACAAAAAGATGGTACAAGCCGCTCAGGATTTTTCTCTTCAAAGGATAAGAAACCTTTGAGTCAGGATGGCTCTTGCTTCCTATTACAATGTCTGCATTTTGCTCATAGATATAAGAAACAAATCTAAGCAATTGTTTAGGATGAATTTCCAAGTCAGAATCAACAAAAGTAACTAAATCGCCTTTTGCATATTGAAAGCCATACTTCAATGCATAACCTTTGCCTTTATTTGGCTTGTACGAAACAACTTTAATTTTCTTTGATTTTACCAGCTTTGCTTCCTTCAAAGTGTTATCAGTAGAGCCGTCATCAACTAAAATTATTTCATAATCCAAATTAAATCTTTTCAACTCTTCCATAGTCTTAAGAGTCTCGTGCAAATTCCTGTAAATTTCCTTGCCTTCGTTATGGCAAGGCATTATCAACGAGATTTTATGCTTCATGTCCATTCACCAAATAATCTTTAGTATAGGCAAGCATTGACAAAAATAAAATTATGTTGACAATCAGCACAACTTTCACAATTTCAAGCATTGTAGCTGCAAAATAATTTATTGCAATAACTTCAATCAGCAACGCAATTATGGCTATAAAGGCAGTCATAAGCCTTCTGACAGCAAGATTGTAAACAACCAAGACATTTGAAGCGGAAAACAAAGCAACGCTTACACCAAATAATCCCACAATTCCGACAGCATCAAGGTAAGACGAGCCAAATAAGGTCTTTACTGCAAAAGTTGGCGCAATGAAATAAAACGCTGACATTCCTGCTCCAAGCAAGGTAACATAAAACAAAGTGTGCCTCAAAATTGATTTTCCATTGCCGGGTGAAACTTTCGGTAGCATCACAGTAATCAATGGGGCAGACACAAACCAGATTATCTTTGCCAAAGTTGATGCTGCTGTGTAAATTCCGGAATCAAATGCATTAAGCTTGTGTCTTGCCAATATAACGTCTATATTGATAATGAAAGTTGTGGCCATCACTATAATAATTGCTGGAAGCGCGTACTTGAAAACATCAACATGATTTATCTTCTTCTTTTTGGCTTTAAGCACTTCTTTTGCAGGAAACAAAAACAATGCCATAGGAACTAGCAAACCTATCAATAACCCAGTCAATGCCCCACGAACACCAAGTCCAAGATAAACAAGCAAAGCTCCTGCAGCTAATTTGAACAAGCTGCCGATAAAACTAGAAGCTCCTGACCATACAAAGAATTGCATTCCGTTCAGCATGCCTGCAACTATCGGGCCTATGAATGCTATCAGCAATATAACAGCCAAAATGTACACTACCGAGCTGTCCGGAAAATTCAAATAGCCGCTTATGAAATTTCTTAGCAGGATTGTAACCATCATTACAACAAATCCTACTGCCAGCAATCTTGTGCTGATGAAACTGAATAATGCCTTGATTTCGCCAAGCTTATTCTTGGCTTTATACTCAGAAACTAATTTAGAGGTTACAGTGCTAATGCTTCCCAGCGAAAACATTTCCATGTAAATAATAGAGAATAATGCTCCAAGAATTCCATATTGCTCAGGACCTAATGTCCTGCCCATGTAAATCTGATAAACATAATTCACAAAACCTGTTCCTAATGAAGCTATGAGTATTATTAATCCATGCTTCAACAGCTTGTCATTCTTGTTAAGGTGTTTGTTTATTTTCTTAATCATTGCACAACACCTCTCTTAATTTTCTTAACTTCAGAAGAATAAACCTCGTCAATTTTGGACTTTAATTCAGGATGATGTTTGATAATTTCCTTCAGTTTTGAATAAAATTTATCGAAGTCTGCATCAGATTTATCTTTAGATCTTAGAAGTTCATTGTGGATTACTTTCTGCACGAAAAACTTTACAGAGGGATAATCATACTTCCTTTGCTTGACTAATTTCTTTACATCCTCATAGAGCTCTTGGTCTATATCAACATTAACCATTTACCAACCCCCAAACTATTTGTTATTAATGAAAAGCAACAAAAAACATATAATTTATGTTGAGAATACATATCTATTATATAAATATTACCATTTTATTATCATTTAATTACATATATGCTAAAGAAGATGCCTCTTGTAAGATATAGCTAACAAAACTAAATTTAAGATATAGAAGATTATTTCCTGTTTTTGAGGTAAGCTGCCATCTCGTCACCAAACTTTGTTCTTCTGTACAATTTGCCGACTCTTGATTTTGGCGTTAGGCATTCTACTATGCCTTTATCAGATAGTTCCGCAAGGGACCTGCTGACATGAGAAAGATTTACGCCAAGCATGGAAGCTAGTTCAGTCGGAATCTTTGGCTCGTCTAAGGCAAATAGCACTTTTCTTCTATTTTTTGCAGAAAGTAAAAATGAATATTTGTCCCAATCTATGTTTGACATACAATAACAATAGAAAAAATTTTGTTATAAGTTTTATTATCACTTTATTAATTACATATTACCAATCACATATAAAACAGTTACATTTATAAAGGACAATAAATTACAGCTTTCTAACTTGGGGGTAAAAGCAGATATGAATAAATCCGCTAAAAAGAAAAATCTAGTTAGTATTGTCTTAACAGTTTTAGTTATTGCTCTTTATCTAGTTCCAAATTTCGCAAGCGCTTTAACAGTTGGGATTTCTGATATAGCAGATACAAACAAGGGAAATGATGTTGAATTTGATGTCACTGTTGACATACAAAATCCCGACAAGTTTGTTCCTATAAGCCAAACTAATTTGACAATTGAATACACCGGAGTTGGAAATCACACCGACAAGTTTGAATGTAATATCCAAGTCAATGGTGACTTCGAATGTTTCAGGACGAAAGGAAACCACAAAACTGAGTTTACAGATATTGAAATAACAGCAACAAAGGATTCAAGTCTTGGTTATGGGTATGGTTATGGATACTCAAACGGCATTAATTTTGGGTATGGTTATGGGTACGGATACGGTTATGGAACTCCATCACCACAATTTGGAAAAATAACTTATCATGTATTGTGGCACACGCCAGTCAACATGCATCCTGGCGGATGGGAAGCTGTTGCGCAGGTGTTTGCAGGAAACAGCATTTTTACTTCTGACGCAAAAGAATTCGATATATTGACTCCAGCAAGCCCAGTAAATTCGCACAATAGCGGTAATGTTCAGTTTACAAATGGTGTATCGCAAGAGATAGATGCGCCAAGTGTCAAGACAAAATTGAATATTCTGACAAATGCCGATGCCAACGGAACTGTTGAAGTTGACGAATACAGCACAAACCCGACATCTAATGCAAACTTTGGAGTTTTAGCGCTTGGAAGGTTTATTGCAATAGAAGCAGATTCTTCAATAGACGATGCATTAACTCAAGCAGTTATTAATGTTTCATACACCCAAGGAGAAGTGAATTCTGCAGGAATAGATGAGTCAACTTTAAGATTGTATTTTTACAATGGAACATCAAATACATGGGTTCCATTTAACCCGCCAAATGGGGGAGTGAATACTGACCAAAACTACATAT
>Ga0209541_10017603_pt1 | contig 10432 bp, 10 predicted proteins | sample RifCSPlowO2_01_FD_184027 | JGI IMG/M metagenome (GOLD analysis project Ga0209541, IMG submission 184027) | Groundwater microbial communities from Rifle, Colorado - Rifle CSP2_plank lowO2_0.1 (SPAdes) (version 2) | ecosystem: Environmental > Aquatic > Deep subsurface > Groundwater | place... | reverse complement strand
TTCATTCTTTATGGAGGATTCAATCCGGATCAAAAGCATGATGGTAATGTCAATTTTTCGGCAGAGATTCTTAAAGAAGCTCCTGAAAATGCAAAAATATTGATTGTGCCATTTGCAAAAGAAATTGATAAAGTGATTCCAACCACAGAAAGGGTTAGTGCTGAATTAACTGCCCAAAAATGGCAAAAAAATATTAGATTTGAAATAGCCGCTGAAGAAAATTTTGCACAGCAACTCCAATCTACAGATGTTGTATATTTTCAGGGTGGCGACACTTTAAAATTACTTGCAGTAGTTAAAAAATATTCAAACTTGGAGGAACTTTTAAAAGGAAAAATTGTCGCGGGAGATTCCGCGGGGGCGAATGTCCTCTGTGCATTTTTCTATACTCCCAGCGCAGATAAAGCATTTAAAGGACTTGCTGTTTTGCCAATCAAAATGATTCCACATTATAAAGAAAAATATGCTGGTAAACTTGATACGGTTGGCGCTGGTTTAGAAGAAGTTTTATTGCCAGAATATACTTATAAGATTTTTTATAAGTAAAATGTCGTGTCAACCTGCCACGTTGACACTTGATTTTAATTTATGGAGACTCAGAGGGAAATCTTTAGAATAATGACATATTAAGAGAATTGTTTATTATATGCTAAAATTTAAATATGTATTCTGTTTATATTTTAGAGTGCAAAGATAAAACTCTTTATGTTGGATGTACGAATAATCTTAAAAAGAGAATCCACGAACATAGTAATTCAAAATCAGGCGCACATTATACAAAGATTCGCAGACCAGTAGTTTTAAAATATTCAGAAAAATTTAAGAAATATGGGAATGCCAGGAAGAGAGAAAGTGAGTTAAAGAAATTAAAACATGAGGACAAATTAAAGTTAATTAACTTAATATGAAATTATTACTTGCATCATCGGGGATAACCAATAAGTCTATTGCTAAAGCTTTATTTGAGCTGGTCGGTAAAAAACCAGAAGAAACCTCGATTGTTGTTATTCCAACCGCGTCAAATGTTGAGGTGGGAGATAATGGGTGGTTTATAAACGATTTAGTAAATTTAAAAAATCAGAATTTTAAACAGATTGAAATTGCGGATATCTCGGCTGTTGATGAAAAAGTATGGAGACCTAAACTTGAAGAAGCGGATGTTTTGTTTTTTGAAGGAGGGAACTCCTTTCATTTAATGGAATGGATGAATAAATCTGGGTTAACTTCAATTTTGCCCAAATTACTAAAAACTAGAGTTTATGTGGGTGTGAGCGCTGGTAGTATGGTTACAAACAAAGATTTAGCCCTTAAACTCTCACAAGTTGTTTATGGGGAAGATTTAAATGAAACAGAAAACATGGCAGGGTTGAATTATGTTGATTTTTATTTTTTACCACATCTCAATTCAAAAGATTTTAAAAACATACGAGAAGAAAATATAAAAAATGCCACAGTAGGAATGAATACAAAAATATACGCAATGGATGACAATTCAGCACTTAAAATTGTGGATGGAAAAATTGAAGTTATAACAGAGGGAGAGTATTTGGAATTGTAATATTATTATGATAAATATTAGAGAAATGACAATTGAAGATGTGCCCAAAGTCATTCAGATAGGTTCCAAAGAAGACAGCTTTTCTGTAACACCCACATCTAGTGGTTTTTGGACAAACAAACAAATAAGTAATTCTATTGAATCAAAAAACGACGCATTGTTTGTTGCTGAAGAAAATAATGAAATTGTTGGTTTTACTATCGCGCTACTTCATAAGCCGACAGGCAAAGCAACCCTTGAAAATTTGTGGGTTCATCAGGATTATAGAGGGAAAGGAGTTGGGAAACAGCTTATTGAAAAGACGCTTGGTCAGTTAAAAAATAATGGATGTGTTTATGTTTGTAGTCTTACAAAAGATAATAATGAATCTATGATTAGTCTTTTTGATAAAGTCGGTTTTAATAAGGGCTATAACTTTTTTTGGATGGATAAGTTTTTATGAAAATTAAGACTTATTTAAATACAACAAAAGAAGAAGTTGAATCAAAAAAATATAATATTTGGGTTGGTATTAGTTTGGGTAATAAATATTTTACCCAAGAGAACATCGAAGAGTTTATAAAGTGGGCACTTGTATATACAAAAGACGATGTACTTGTTGTTGTGGCTGATGATATACACGCTATTAATATTGAAGTATTTAACAAGAGGTCCATGTTTGGTTCTTTACGGTTGGCACAAAGAAAGGGGATTGAAAAAATTGAAGAAGTTAGGGGTATTGTTTTTAATTTATCAAAAGAGGATCAAAACAGAATACATATTGCTCATTGGAATGAGGTAATAAATTCAAAATACCATAAGTTTAGAGAAGATATTTTGTTTGATGAGTTTAAAAACAATAAGCCATTTCATGATTACATATTAGAAATTATTAAGGAGGGGAGAAAAGACAGAATTGAAAAACTAAATCAGAAGGACTTTGAAAGATTGGCTGAGTATATTTTGAGAGAAATACCAGTTTTTATTAATGGGGTGAAATATAAGACAAATGAAGGTTGGAAAACATATTCGCTTATTGTTTATCCTGGGTTGAATAAGTTAGACGAATTACTTATGGGCTTACAGAAACAAACAATGTTTCCTGAAATAGTGTCTAAAATTAAAATAACTCATGAGATAGCTATTTTGGAGGGGTATGTTGAATAATTATCAATTGAATAGTTTTCCACAAATGGCATATTTGACAAGTGTGTAAAATATGTTAATATAAAAAACATGGAAAAGATTAACACAAAACATGAATATATCGCTAACTGGGTAAACGGAGCAATCCTTATGGATAATTCCGCTCGCTTTTTCAGCGTGTCTAATATTATGGCTTGTGTTAAGCTTCGGACTTCTTAATTTTTCTCCTTTTTACTTAAGAAACCTGAGCTGAACAAAAGCTCAGGTTTTTGTTTAGCACTAAACAATTCTTTAAAAATTTAATAAATAAATTATGGAAAACAAACAGAAAATCAATCTTCATGTTGTTGCTACTGTGTGGCGACACTGGAAACCGACTTTTATGCGTAACGGCATTGGAGTCTTCGCAACATTCTTATTTTTTTCAGGTCAATCTTATCTTGATTTGATGCTAAAACCAACGCAATGGAAAATTGCTTTTGATGAACTTGCTCGTGGAGGAGATCCATGGCCGGCGTTCAAAATCATTATCTTGCTTGGATGTCTGGGCTGGTTAAGTGCCAGAATTGGGGAAGTCGCGATAGTTTTATCTGAAAGTAAAATTATCAAGGAACTTAAAGATTATGCACTCAAAGAATTGATGGGAAAAAGTACACATTTTTTTTCTACTCATTCATCGGGTGGTCTTGTAGCAAAAGCAAAAAGGTTTGCTGGTGTTTCTGAAAGAGTGATTGATGAATTTATTTTCTCAATTTTCAAGTCGGGTTTACTTGTTATATATCTAATTATTTATACTGCATTTATTATCCCGAAACTCTCAATTGTGTTTTTTGTTTGGGTTTGTCTTTTTGTTGCAGTGACAGTAATTATTTCACGATTTCGTATGAAATACGATCTTTTGAGTTCAAATGCCGACTCTAAAACGACTGGACATTTAAGTGATATTTTATTATCACTTTTAACCTTGCGAGTTTCTGCCGATGTGGCACATGAATATAAATCATTTACTGATATTACACAAAAAGAACTCAAGCTTCGTAGGATGTCATGGATTATTGGAAATGTTCAATGGTCTTGCCAAGGTGTGCTTGTCTTATGTCTTGAAATTTATTGCATGTATTTTATTTTGCGTAGTGTGCAATTAAAAACAGAAACAATTGGCACGGCTGTAATGGTTCAAACATATATAGTGTCTTTGGCGATGCATATGTGGAATTTGGGTCAAAGTCTTGTGAAAGTACGGACCTCATTTGCTGATGCATATGAAATGTCAGAAATGCTTGATCATCCATCAAATGAGCCAGTGGGCGCACTTTCTTGTGAAATAGAAGCAAATCATAATGGGATTCGTTTTGAAAATGTTTGTTTTAGTTATAGGAAAGATATGCCGGTTATTAAGAATTTAAATTTTTTATTTAAGTCTGGTCGTCGGTATGGACTCGTTGGCAGATCTGGTTCTGGAAAAACAACATTGGCTAGATTACTCCTTCGTCTGTATGAAAAAGGAAGTGGGCAGATTCATGTTCGTGGAATTGACATAGGAGATATAGATAAAAACACTCTTAGGTCATGGGTATCGTATGTTCAACAACAACCACTTTTTCCAAGCAGAAAAGTTAGAGAAATTATTTCTATGGGAAAGCGCGAAGCAAGTGATGATGAAATTATGATAGCCGCAGAAAAAGCCTCATGTGATTTTATCAAGAAATTACCCAATGGTCTTGATACACATGTGGGTGAGAGGGGAATCAAATTATCTGGCGGTGAAGCACAAAGGTTGGCTATTGCAGCCGCTATTCTCAAGGATGCTCCGATTGTGATTATGGATGAACCAACTTCGGCTCTCGACGCAGAGACGGAACGTTGCATTCAGGATTCAATAAGGAATCATTTTCATGGCAAAACCTTGATTGTTATTGCGCACAGACTTTCGACCGTGGCGATACTTGATGAAGTGATTGTTATGAAAGATGGCAAGATAATAGTAAGCGCTCCACATGGAGAATTGCTCAATATTTCAAACGAGTATAACCATATGTGGAATTTGCAAACTAATCCATAAATTGTTCTTTGTGTTTAAATTTAAAGCCCCTTCGACCTAGGTCGAAGGGGCTTTTTACATTGACAAAAGTTATTCATTAACGCAATATATATAGGTAAAATAAGAGGCCAACAAGAAACAGCCTATATTAAATGTTTTTTAAAAAAATAATATTTCCATGAATCAGGATAATGCTTTAAAGAGTTTGTTATCATATCAAGTATATGATGATCAAACATTGATATCGCTTGGTGAAAATAAATTTATTAATCTCGGCAAAGCCCCCCCAGGACATCTTTTTGAGTTATATGACAAGGAAAAGAAAAAGAAAGAACCAGATAAAGCTTTTTTGAATTATTTTGAAAAGAATAAAGAAAAAATCAAGGAAAGATTAAAAAGAACAGAGCCCGAAATAGAATTTATCTTGTCTTTTTGTAAAAAGGAAATATTTCCCTCAAAGAGGGCTGCGAATAATGAACTCAAGAGAATTAAATCACAAAAATCCAAGCACAAAAAACCCGTTAGGTCATACGAGTGCGAAAGGTGTGGTTGGTGGCATCTAACATCGCTTTCAATTGAGGAATGGCAAAAGAAAATAAATGCAAACGCGCGCACAGAAGAGACATTTATCACATCTGAACAGATAAAAGAAAGACTTACCAAGCTACAAGCAAGCATTTTACAAAAAGCTGAAGGATAAAAATCCTTCAGCTTTTCTTTTTTATTTGCGCTTGCATAATCGGGGGTAAAATAGCTTTTGTTTAAATAAAATAGTATAATATCCATATGTATTTTTATCAGAAAATTTTCACTTATTTTCTTTTTATAGTTTTTCTTTTCCCCCCACTAATTTCTTTTGCAGAGAGTTCTGCTGTGGATTCCTCTGTTGGTTTTGTTCCGGGCAATATTTGGTATTCAAATGACAATCCCCAAGAAGGGGAAATTACAAAAATTTACACTGCTCTTTGGAATAGCGCAAAAGAAAGTATTTCTGGCAAAATAACTTTTTTTGATCGCAACATTATTCTTGGTGAAAAAACTTTTACCATTGCACCATCTTCAGTAAATACAATATCTATTGATTGGTTAGTAACACACGGAGATCATTTAATTTATGCTAAAATTTTTGAATTCAAAACTAGTAATGGTGGCGCATTACCATCAAATATTTCACTTGGTGAAAGTGAAACAAAACAAATAGAAACTTTTGTTAAGAAAAACACAGATCAATTTAAACCGACCGAAAATACACCTAATTCAACCAGTGGCAGTTTTGCATTTTTACCAGCAGGAGGTAACTCAATTTCTCAGATCTTAAATAATGCTGGAAATATATTTGATGATCCAATTATAACCACAGTTAAAGACAAAGTTGCTTCTACTTTTAAAAAGATTGATTCTTATCGCACTGACAAGCAGGGGGATATTGCCAATAATGTTAATAGCACACCAAAAGATCAAAATTATAAGAAACTTTTTTGGCAAAGTCTTAATTTCTTTTTTTCAAACAAACTTCTTTTTTACATAGTTATTATCTCACTTGCCCTCTTGCTTTTTAGGTTGATTCGCAATAAACTACTTTAACTTATTGTAATGATTTTATTTTTGCAAAATTTTAGTAGCAATATATGGGGGAGAGTGTTGATTGATTTACTAGCATTATTCTTGTTGTTTTTCGGGCATTTTTGGGTTTTTGCTATAGTTTTGTTTGTTGGAGCTATTTTATTTGAAAACTATTTTGAGATAATACTTTTCTTTTTAATTTTTGATTTATACAGTGGAACAATTTCTTATAGAATGTTTGGTTTTTTACCAATGCCTTTCTTTTTTATTTCTATTTTACTGTATGGGTTTTCAGTAATCTTACGAAAGAAATTAAGATTTTAATTAAATATTTTCACGAATCAATCACTAATTTTTTCGCGAATATTCGCGAATTTGAATTCGGGGATGATTAGAGACTATGACACCAAAATTTTTTAGAAAAAAAAGAAATAGAAACAAAGAAGTTGAGCCAGATGAAATATTTATGGATTCTCAAAATATGCCCAAGTTTGACACTCAACAATTTGAGGGTCGCATTGAGCGTCCAATAACCAAGAAAACTATTATTGGTTTGGGTTTGATCCTTAGCTTTTTTATTATAATTTTTTTATGGAGAGCTGAAATGTTACAAATAAATCAAGGCGAGCATTATTTAGAATTAAGTAAAAATATTAGCCTTGATAAAAAAATTATTTTTGCAAAGCGTGGAATCATATATGACAGGAACGGTGTTTTTTTGGCCTGGAATGAAGATGTTAATTCTTTGGCAACAACCACGGATGATTTTTCCGAAAGAAAATATATTAATCAGGCTGGCCTCTCTCATGTTTTAGGTTATGTATCATCTCCACAAAAGGATAGCTCGGGTTTTTATTGGCAAAAAGAGTTTATTGGTCAAGCTGGTGTTGAAAAATTTTACGATCAAGTTCTTAATGGGGTAAATGGTGAAAAACTTACGGAGGTTAATGTCTTTGGGCAGATACAGTCAGAGAACATAGTAAATGACCCGGAAGATGGAAGTAATTTGGAGCTTGCTGTAGACTCTAGAATTCAGGCCCAGTTATATTCTTCTATAGTTGATTTATCTTCTGTTGTTGGTTATATGGGTGGAGCGGGAGTAATTATGAATATTCAAAGCGGTGAAATATTAGCAATAGTTAGTTTTCCGGAATATGACGCGAAGCAATTAATGTCAGGGGACACAACTATCGTAAATAGTTATTTATTAGACAAAAGACATCCATTTTTAAACCGTGCGGTTTCGGGACTTTATGCGCCTGGGTCCATAGTAAAACCACATATAGCCATTGGAGCGTTAAATGAAGGGGTGATTGATCCGGATAAAAAAATATTATCGGCAGGATCTATATCTTTGCCAAATCCATATTTTCCAGAATTAAAATCAGTTTTTATGGATTGGAAGGTACATGGTTGGGTAAATATGAGAGAGGCGATAGCTGTGTCTTCTGATGTTTATTTTTATGAAATAGGTGGAGGGTATAAATCTCAGCGTGGAATAGGAATTGGCAATATAGAACGCTACTCAAAAATGTTTGGTTTTGGTGAAAAAACAGGAATAGATATGACAGGAGAAGTTGTTGGAAATATTCCAAACCCAGAATGGAAACAAAAAACTTTCAACGGAGATATATGGAGAATTGGAGATACTTATCACACTGTTATTGGGCAATATGGATTTCAAGTTACACCAGTGCAGGTTGTGCGTGCAGTGGCTGCGATAGCGAGTGGTGGTAAAATTTTAACACCATCAATAATTACACACAGCACGTCGACCGAAGTTTTACCGCTTCGCACTGTTGACCTAAATCCTTCTTATTATAAAATTGCTCAAGAGGGAATGAGAATGGCTGTCACCGCTGGTACGGCAAACAATCTTAATGTTCCATTTGTAAAAGTTGCCGCTAAAACTGGATCAGCCCAAACGGGTACTCGTAATCAATACATAAATTCTTGGATAACAGGTTTTTTCCCATATAACAATCCTAAATACGCTTTTGCAATCGTGATGGAAAAAGGACCCGCCAAAACATCTATTCCAGCATCTTTAGTAATGGCTGAACTTTTATGGTGGATGAATGACAATACCCCGGAGTATTTTGAGTAAAAATACAAATAATATACTCTATTAGCTTAACGGCTCAAATGCACCATTTGAGCCGACTAACTCTACTAGTTGGCGGTTGAAAACTGGCTAAAAATGGGGTAGAATTTAAGAATACCATTCTAAATATATGAAAAAAAAGACTACTAACATTGTTCCAAATAACAGCTTTACGGAGTTCCTGCTTTATACGACACCAAATGGTAAGGTGAAGGTAGATATATTTTTACGCGATGAAAATATATGGCTGACACAGGAAAAGATAGCTCTTCTTTTTGGTGTACAGAGGCCAGCTATAACCAAACATCTTAAAAATATTTTTGAAAGTGGGGAATTAGATGAAATAATGGTTAGTTCCATTTTGGAACATACCACTATTCATGGGGCCATGAAAGGAAAAACACAAAATCAGTCTGTTAAATTTTACAATTTAGATGCCATACTTTCTGTTGGCTATCGGGTCAATAGTGTACAAGCGACACAATTTAGAATTTGGGCAACGGAACGGTTGAAGGAGTACATCATCAAAGGTTTTACTATGAATGATGAGCGCTTGAAAAATCCCAATACTATTTTTGGTTTTGATTATTTTGAAGAACAACTGGCACGAATTAGAAATATTCGTTCTAGCGAAAGACGAATGTACCAAAAAGTAACTGATATTTATGCAGAGTGCAGTGCTGATTACAATCCGAACGAAGAAATCACCAAATTGTTTTTTGCGACCGTGCAAAACAAATTACATTTTGCTATTACGGGGCAAACTGCAGCAGAGATTATTTATAATAGAGTTGATAATAAAAAACAAAATATTGGTTTGACTAGTTGGAAAAATTCGCCACAGGGTAAGATTAGAGAAACTGATGTAGTAATTGCCAAAAATTATCTACAAGAGAAAGAACTAGATTTGCTCAACAGAATTGTCACTATGTATTTAGATTATGCCGAAATGCAGGCAAAAAAGGGAATTCTAATGAAAATGAAAGATTGGGTAGAAAAACTTGATTCATTTTTGAAATTTAACGAAGAACAAATACTGCAAGATAGTGGAAAAATAAGTCACGAAATTGCTGAAGCACTAGCTCTTGGAGAATATGAAAAATATCGTGTAGGGCAAGACAAAAATTATATTTCTGATTTTGATAGAGAGGTAAAAAAGCTTATAGATAGTAAGAAAAAAAAGAAAAATAAATAATAGCCAATAGATATGTGACGAGTCGGCTCAAATGCACCATTTGAGCCGACTAAACCGCCAGTTGTGATTGAAAATTGGCTAAAAATGGGGTAGAATTTGGAAATGTCAGAAGAACAAAAAAAGCGAAGGCCACTAATACATTGGGAATTTCCAGTAGTGAACTTTTGAAATAACTATATGGCTAGAACATCCTCAATAAAAAATCTTAAGAAAGCAAGGAAGGCAAAGAACGATGAGTTTTACACTCAGTATATTGATATTCAAAAAGAGATTGAAAAGTATCTAGATTATAATCCTGATACTTTTCGCAACAAGGTGGTATATTGCAACTGCGACGACCCGTTTGAGAGCAATTTCTTTCGTTATTTTGTTCTCAATTTTAATAAACTTGGATTAAAACGACTTATCACCACGAGCTATAAACCCTCACCAGTAGCTAACACGCAACTAGGATTATTTGGCGATGACAATACACTTATAAAATCAAAAGGCCGTCCTAAAGTAACAGCCAATAAATTTATTATTAATGAAGTAAAAGATATTGATGGTGATGGCGAGTTCAATTTGAAAGATGTTGCCAAGCAGTTAAAGACAAATAAAAATAATGAATGGTCGCCACTGGATGGCGACGGAGATTTTCGTAGTGATGAATGTATTAAATTACTTAAGCAATCAGATATGGTGGTAACCAACCCGCCTTTCAGTTTATTTCGTGAATATTTTAAGCAACTTTTTGATCATGATAAAAAGTTTTTGATTATTGGCAATATAAATTGCATAACTTATAGAGAAATATTTCAAAAAATTAAAAATAATAAAGCATGGCTTGGCAATGGAATGGGAAGG
>Ga0209541_10017599_pt1 | contig 10434 bp, 16 predicted proteins | sample RifCSPlowO2_01_FD_184027 | JGI IMG/M metagenome (GOLD analysis project Ga0209541, IMG submission 184027) | Groundwater microbial communities from Rifle, Colorado - Rifle CSP2_plank lowO2_0.1 (SPAdes) (version 2) | ecosystem: Environmental > Aquatic > Deep subsurface > Groundwater | place... | reverse complement strand
ATTTCGCCTTGGCGCTGGATACGAAACCGCGTTTTACGCTGCCTCGCACGCGCAAGTTGCCGTGCTTGGGGCAATTCAAATCGTTGCATGAAACCATTTTTGACAAACCTGTTTTTGACGGGCATCAAACAATGCCGTTGGAATAAGACCGTTCAGCGCCTGGCGGAAAGCCGCGCGATTTTTTTCGTCCTGTCTTCCGGACGCGAAACCAAGAGCGAGCCGTCGGCTTTCACGCCGCTGGCTGGGAAAAGGAAAACGCATTCTTTCTTGGGAACGGTTTTTCTTCCCCTTCTCGTTTCGAGGACGAACGTGTTTCTCGTCTCATCCACTATTTTTCCTTCAAGGCCTTGGAAACCTTTGCTGCTGCTTTTCACGACGCTCGTTTTTTCGCCGATGAGCTCTCCTGCGAGAAACTCGAATTCGGATTGCGTCGGGCGCTTTCGGTCCAAGGCGGAAGCGTCATTTTTCATAAACGCGTTTTTGAAGAATATAATCTGCCCCGAGGGCGAATAAAAACCTTTTCACGCACGTTTTGTTCCCGCGAGGGTTTGAAGGCGTCTCTTCGGGTTGAAGAGTGGCAAGCCCCATTCCTCACTCCGTGCGCCTGACTTTGATGACTTCCTTGGGATACCCCATCTGCACAAGGTAATCCACTACTTTCGCAAGGTGTTCTCCCTGCAGTATCACGAACCCTTTTTTCGCGGTTCCGCCGCATGCAAGCTTGTGCTTGAGTTCTTTCGCCACGCGGTCGGTTTCGGTCGCCTTCAGCCCTTCGACGACGGTCACGAGCTTTTTGAAGCGCTGGCGGGTCGTATAAACCTTCAATTCCGCCTTCGTCTGTTTTTCGATTTCCTCGAAAACGCCCAATTCCTTGGGCAGGCCTGTCAAGGGGTCAATTTCGGAAATTTCAGTTCACCAAAATCCATTCTAATATCTTGACGCTAGTCTAAGCTTTTTCGCCCTTCTGGGTTAATAAGGTTAGTATTCTCGACTTCAAGCGCTTGGCTTGCCTCAGGCGGCCCGCGTTGGCCGGCCTTCCCGAAGACTTCATTGCCGACAGTTCGGCAGTAACTTCAAGCTCGGCATCCTTGAGTTTCCCCCTCAAATCCGCGGGGTTCAAAGCCTTCAAATCTTTTTTCTTCAACACAAACACCTTTCACATGCGGAAAAAAATCCAATACTGCTCAGGCGGGAGTCTCTTCCGCCGTTTCTTCAACCTCAACAACAACCGTTTCTGCCGGCACTGGCTCGGCCGCTTTTTCGGCGGCGGCTTTTTCCGCCAAAGCCTTTTCTTCCGCAGCTTTCGCCTTCGCCGCATCTATCTTTTTCTTGTCGTAAAAAACGGTTCCCGGCCTTACGATGCGGACGCGGATTCCGACCGCGCCTGCGCTCAAATGTGCAGTGTAATGCCCTTCGTCCACGAGCCGCAGTTGGTCGCCGCTTTTCTTCATGATGCCCACGCGTGCCGAGAACGTCTTGGCCTTTCCGCCCTTGCCGACTATCTTGCCCGCAACGCGGATTTCTGCACCCAGCGCGCCGGCGCCCATGATTTCCTGCAAAGCCATTCTCATTATGGGCTTTACGTTGGGCTTGGATTCGATGCGCCTGGCGATTTTCTCTGCCATGAGCCTCGCGTCAACGGAAGGCTTTGCAACTTCAATCACTTCAATCTGCGGGTTTTCGATTGCGAAATCCCTTTCCAAAACGTTGCACAAGTCCTTGATGGACTTGCCGCGTTTTCCTACGACGACGCCCGGCCTCCGCACTTCAACCATGATGCGCGTGGCAATCGGGGTCTTTTGAATCTCGATTTTCGAGACGCTTGCGCGCTCCAACTCCTTGAACAGGAATTTCTTGACTTTGAGGTCGTTCATGGATTTTCTCAAAAACTTTTTCTCGACAGCCAATCAAACACCTTTTTTCATTGAGCATCAAACTTTCGCTGTTTCCGCTTTGGGCTTCGCCGTTTCCTTTGACTCCGTGCTGGCGGCAGCGGCTTTCTTTTCTTCAGGCGCTTTCTCGGCCGGCTTTTTCTTCGGCGCGCTTTGCTGCACGCTTTCTTTCGCTTTTGCCGCGGCCGGCGCTTTCACCTGGATTTTCGCTTCACCCTGTTTTTTCTTTCCTTCAGGAACTTGCTTTTCCCCCAAAACCATTTCGGCCCAGCAGGTTACGTAATTGCTCCAAGTGGACTGCTTTCCGTACCCGAGGGTTCTCGATGAAGCGAAGTACTTGCGATAGCGTTTCAGCACGTTCTGCTTGTAGGATGCCGCATGCATTACGTACAAGGCGCTTTCGTCCATTCCCTTTTGGACTGCGTTCGCAACCGCGTTTTCAAGCAGCGAAAGCGCGATTTTGCATTCCTTTTTGGGGTAGCGCCCTTTCTTTCCGCCCAAATTGCTGCGGTGCCCTATTTTCGTGGCGAATTTGTGGTAGCGGATTGCTTTTTTCATTGCAATAGCGTCGTCCAAAACCTTTCGCGAGCCGGCAACGGTCTTCCCGCGGATTGCCGCGAAAACCTGGCTCAAGTCCTTGTAGCTGCAGCTCATGTCGTGCTGCTGCGCTTTTGCAGTCTTCACGCCTTCTTCTTCAGCCATTGAATACTTGTACAAACCCATTTTTTGAAAACCTTCAAAACATTTTTTTTACTTGAGCTCTACGCTCTTCGAGCCGCGAGTGGCGCCGATTCCGGGGCCGGAATGCCTTACGAGCTTGATTGTAATCGAGTATTCGCCGAGCCTTCTTCCGAGCTTTTCCGGCGTAACCAGCAATTCAACGTATTCCTTGCCGTTGTACACGAGAAACCTCTTGCCGATCATTTCGGGAAGGATGACCATCTGCCTGAAGTGCGTTTTCATCGGCTTTTTCGAGAAATCGTGCTTGCGCAGCTTTTCGATGAACTTCTTGATTTGCGTTCCCATGCGCTTGAGCGTCCTGCGCGAGTTCGAGGGAATCATTTTCAGGAAATCGTCGAAAGTGATTTGCGAGATTTTCTCGATTTCAATGCCTTTGTACAAAAGTTGCCTAGCCATTCGATTTCACACCTTTCCCTTTAGACCTTCCGGTTCTGCTTGCACCAATGTGCCCCGCCTTCCTTCCCGGCGGAGTGCCGTGCGAAACCGTAGTGGGCTTTCCGCCCGTCTTTCCACCGTACGGGTGGTCGTAAGCGCTCATTGCCCTGCCGCGCACGTGCGGGTAGTACCGGTTGAGGGCATGCATCTTGAATCTCTTCGCGCCAGCCTTCAAGAAAGGCTTTTCCAGCCTTCCGCCGCCCGAGGCTATTCCCACGGTGGCAAGGCACAACGGCGAAAGCGTTCTTACCGTTTTAGAAGAAAATTGGATTGAAATCATTCCCGTGTCTTCGTCTTCGGCGAGCTTGTAGCAAGCCGTGCCTCCCGAACGCGAGATTTTTCCCCCGTCGCCCGGGCGCAATTCGACGTTGAAAACCGCCGTTCCGTCTGGAACGTTTTTCAAGGCGGTGATGCTCCCCAAGCCCATTTGGGCGTCACGGCCTATGTGGATTGAATCGCCAATGGAAAGCCCTTCGGCAGCGAGGTTGTAAAACCTGCGGCCGTCTTCAAGCCGCACTTCGGCAACCAAAACGTCTCTCGCCGGGTCGTGCTTGAATCCGACAACGCTTCCAGTAAGCGTTTTTCCGAGGGGAAAGTCGTAGCGGATGTCTCCCAAAAACCTGTGTCCGGGAGAGCGGTATGCCGGGCCGCCGCGCCCTCTTTTCTGTTGTCTCAAACGGGTACCCATTTTTCATCAAACCATTCCAGCAAAAATCATAAATCAGATTACCTTGAGCTTGGAAGCCAATTCCAGCGCCACGCCGGGCTTTTCAAACGCAACAATGGCTTTCTTGCCGCCTTGCGGCGTGTTCAATACGTTCACGCGCTTCACTTTGTGGCCGTAGTTCTTCTCGACTTCGGCCTTGATTTCGTTTTTCGTCGCGGATTTCTGCACCGCGAGCGTAAGCTTGTTCTCCCGCTCGATGATCGAAACGGCTTTTTCCGACGCCAGTGCATACAAAACAACAGCCATCCAAAACCACTTTTTTTCTCAAAACAATTTTTTACAAATACAAGTTTTCCTTCGCAAGCTTGTCCAAAGCGCCTTGCGTCCAGACGCACAAGCGCCCTGCGCTTCCGCCTGGAGCGAGCAGGGCAGCGTTAAGCTCGTCGACGCTCGCGCAATCGACTCCCGCCAGATTCCTGCCGGCCTTGCTTATTGCAGCTCCTGGAGTGCCGTAAATGATTAGAACGCTTTTCTTCTGCGCGTGCCCGCCCGACCTGCGCCCTGCAACTCCGGACAGCGGAGTGCGGGAAACGCTCGCCTTCTGCAATTCCTTTTCCAAACCCACTGAAACCAGGAATTTCCTGACGTCGGAAGTTTTTCCCGCGTTTTCCAGCGAGCTTTCGGCGACGATCGGCAATTGGGTTTTCGCCCCAAGAACATGACCGTGCGATTCGACGATTTGCGCGTTTGCAGTCGCCGCAATCGCGCTTCTCAAAGCAAGATTTTTTTCTTTCGCGTTTATTTTCTCGACCAAAACCTTCTCGGGCTTTGGGGGGTGTGCCCTGCGGCCCTTGACAGCGTGCGGAACGCGCAAAACCCTTCCGCTTCTTCCGCCGGAAACTTTTTCGCGCGGCAAGCGCGAGCGGCCGGTGTTGATGGTCTGGCGCCAAGCGTGCCTTCTGCCGTAGTATTCGGCGGTGTTCTGCATTCCAGCGAGCGGGAAAGCGCCTTTCGGCTGCCATCGGAGCGAAGAGAAGGCCCAGAACGCGCGGCGGATGACGTCCGGCCGGTAGGGCGTCGAAAACTGCGAAGGCAATTCGACGCTTCCGTTTGCGGTTCCGTCAACTTTCAAAACATTTGCTTTCATTAAAAACCACTTTTGTTAAAAATCATGCGATGAGCTGCTTGACTTCGATCGCCTTTACCGCCGGCTGGGTGAAAATCTGTTTTCTCAGCAAGACGAACCTTTTTTGCGGCCCGGGCACGCTGCCCTTCAGGACGACGAAAGAACCGTGAATCAAACCGTAATTGTCGAAAGCGCGGAGTGTTTTGAAATCGTCGGAAATTTTGACTATTCGCTTTCCGCGGTCCACGCGCTTTTGGAATCCGAGCTGTCCCGCGCGGGGAATGGTGTACATGACTTTCGCCTGCCTTTCGGGGCCTATAGAGCCTCCGTGCCTGCGCGATTTGGAAGCCTTGCGGATGTTGAGCGAAACGCCGTAGCGCTTTACCACGCCCGCCCACCCTTTTCCTTTGGTAACAGCAATCGCATCTACAACCTCGCCGTCGGAAAAAACGTCTTTCGCGCCGATTTCCTTCCCCAGCAATTCAAGCGCCTTGGTTTTCTGCTCTTCGGCGCTTCCGCCCAAAGCCACTTCGAAAAAGTCTGGGTTTTTCTTCAAATTGATTTTCCACGGCTGGGTGGCGCACAACAACCGGACTTGGGCGATCCTGCCTTCGAATTTTTTGACTTCCTCGGCGGCGTTCTTTTCTTTTTTAGTCGGAGTGTAAACGCGGGACAAATGCTTGGGATGGATTTTGGAATCGATTTGTGAAACGGTCTTGAGGCCGTAAGGGGTTTTTTCCCAAAGGGAAATGGCGTAAACGAAAACAGGCGGGACTTCCAACACGGTCACGGGCCACACGACTTCCTGCCCCTTGTACGGGGAAGCGTTGTCTTCGACGACCAGAGCCTGTGCCATTCCCGCCTTGAAAGCCGGAAAGCCTTGGACTGCGCCGTTTGAACCCCAAGAGCGGACTCTGGGAGTAATGCGCTTTGCCCTTCCTCGGTGCCAAAAGCTTCTGCTTCCCGCGCGGGGACCACGTTTACCCATTTTTCATCAAACACTCTGTAACTCGATTTTCGCTTGCTCGAAAAACCGTTTTCCCTTTCCCGCTTCCGCTCAATCGGCAGAAACCCTCTTGGCCACGGGAGGGGTTTTCTTGAACAGCACTTTAGAATCGCAGTACAAGCAACGGATGAAACTCAGTTCCTTGAACTCGTATTCCTTGCCGCAATTCCCACAAACGAACGTCATTCTAAACCAACTTTTCAAGCTCTAACGAAAAAACGCGATTCGCTAAAAGACTTAGAATAAAAAATGCTTAAAAGCATTATAAAAGCTTTTCTTTGGGGGGCTTTTGCCCTTTCCCGCCGCAACTCAGTGGCGTTTGAAGTCGAACGACTGGCGGTCCTCGAATTCGCCGCGGATTTGCAGTATCAACTGCTTTGCTTTCCCGGTCAGCGCAAGCACTTGCCCTTCGACTTCCTCAACCTGCGTCTTGAATTCGGCGAGCTTTTTCCCGTCGAGCTTGGGCTTTTGCTTCAGCATCAGGGCGCGCTGGACTTCGTCAACGAAATTTTTTTCCTTGAGCATCAATTCTTCGGTGGAAAGGACGGTGTAGTCGGCGTCCAAGCCGAGCAGGAATATTTTCTTGTTGACAGACTCGCTGTAATACTGGTTGGTGCCTATGAACTGCAGGAACTCGTGGAGGGTTTGCAGAGAATTGAAAGACTGGCGCAGGGTGAGGGGAGTATACCCGAATTTGGCCAACTCCTTGTAAAGCTTCAAATCCACTTCAGCGTGCTTGTCTTCGAAAGGCATTTTAATCAACCCACTAAAAAAAAGAATGTGCTATATATCATATGCGGCTGGGAGAATAAAAAAGCCTCCGATGGGATTTGAACCCACGACTTCGTGCTTACCATGCACGCACTCTACCAGTCTGAGTTACGGAGGCGAAAGTGAAAATAATTGTGTCAAAAGCAATTTATATAAACTGATTCGCGAAAATAAATTCCTGCTTTATTTCAAAAGCCGCCACTATATGGTTATTAGTTGACATGCAAAGCTTTTAGGAGTTTGTTTCAAAATGGGTAAGTTTCCGGTCGCCGACAAGGCTTTCACGAGCGTGCTTGTGTGCAAAAAGTGCAAGACGCGCAACTCGCGCGGCGTGGACCAGTGCAGGAAATGCCATTACACGAGCTTACGGCCCAAGCGCGCCCGGAAGAAAGAAGCAAAGGGTAAATAAGCCGAAGGAAACCTACGGTTTCCGGCGCTTACTCCGCCGACCCTGCCTTTTCTCCACCGACTTGCCCTCATCCCGGCTCGCTTTTTAATTTCCCCTATTCTACAGTATATCGCATGCAGGGGTGGCGGAGCCCGGTCAAACGCGGGGGACTTAAGTGGCTTTTCTTTGCGAAAGAAAACTCAGGAAAAGAAACCTGGAAAAAGGAAAGCTGGTGAAATCCTCTCTCTTAGGAGTTCGAGAGTTCAAATCTCTCCCCCTGCACTTAGATGTTGTCTAGAAGCAGACATTGTCTCCAACGTCTCAGTTTCGTCTCTTGAGACGTTGTAATCCTACTGGCTGCACTTGACCTTTTTCTCACCTCGTTGGTGGCTCAAGCTGAAGAGCTATTTATAGACTGGCTCCAATTTGAGTTGGATTTGCTAATTAGTGTTGGAGGCGAGAAAACGCTTAAAAGACTTAGATCAATGAATGATGTTACAGGAGACTGGATACTGCTATGGCAAACAGGGGAAAAGCTAGAATATCGCGCAGAGAAACTCAAATTAAGTTGAATGCCTTGGCGAACGTCGAGGCTTCATACCACCGTCAACGGTCGATAGAAAGTTACTCCCATATTTTGTTTGATTCCAATGCCGGGTGGCTTGAAAAATTGCGGGCAATTTCCCCGCGGAAAATATGCTTGATAGGTGCAGGAAGCGGTACTGAAAAAATGGCTTTGGAAGAGCTACTTGGTCGACCCGGACAAAGAGAGTTTGAATTTACCAGTGTTGAGCCGTATCGTCCGTCTTCAGGCGATAACGTTAGGAATCGGATGGAATCCATGAGTGAATTAGCTAGCGAAAGCCACGATGTAGCGATAGCAACACATGTTCATAATTACACGCTTGACAAAATTCAGGCATTGGTGGAAACGCATAGGATTCTTAGGCCAAACGGGGTTGCGTTAATTACCATCAATCCTTTCGCCCCCATAGTTTTTTCCTACAACCAAAAAGGAAAGCGTCACCGGAGTCTAACGGTGCAATTGGGACATGTAGTTGAATTCCTTAAGAGCAAGGGGCACGATATTGAAGTGGTAAAACAATCGCCCGCCAACTGTTTTCAAACTCTGTGGATCAACAAGAACAAGCCTAGGTTAGGTATGAATGCTCGCTTTCTTGAAGGGCTAGATTGGGAAAAAGCCGGTGGAAACGAAATGTTCAAATGGGCCTATCCAAACTCCGACCGGAATCTAGAACAGGCTGCCCACTATTCCACAAGCAAACGTGAAATTAATGAGTTAGAAAAATTTATGGAGGGAAAACCGTCCCGGTATCCGCAAAAGTGGAATTAAAAGAATTCGTAATGCATATGCGGCGTGTTCCGTTTCAAGACTACTTATAGATTGAGACATGATTGTGTCTCTTCACCTACTGCACCAAGACGTAGTCTGCGTTCACTCCCCCTGCACCTTGTATCTTTCTATAGTCTGCGCCATGGTCTTCCTTTTTATTAGTAGCAATACAAATTCGATTGATGAAACCGAAAGTAGTGGTGCTCATTCCCACTCGCGACCGACCGAAATACTTGAACCTAACTCTTGACAGCGTGTGTGAGCAAGCGGCACGGTTCGGCCACCGCGTCGAGATCGTAGTGAGCGATCAATCCGACGTGAAGAATAGTGTGGCCAACGAACAATTTGTGAAAAAACTTGAAGCACGATACGCGGTTCCAATTCGCATCTATCACAAAGTAAACAATGGTGTGATAAAGCGCATTCTTGAAGGTGCGAGTGAAGACGAGCGAAAGGCGTTCGAAACGCTGGTTCCAAAGGACGGCCACTACGGTGCGCAGCGCAATCGCCTTGCGCTTCTAGGAGCGTATCACGGTGGGGAGAACGCGCTGTTCTTGCACTTGGATGACGATACACCTATGCTAAAAGTTACGGAAAGCGGTTCGGTTAAACGGCATGAAAACGATGTTTTTTCCGCGTACTTGGCCGCGTTCGAGCACGCGAAAATACTCGGCAAGCCCGGTTTTTCAGCGCGTGTATTCGGCGTACCGGACGGAGCACTTTCAAGCGGCAGGGCACGAAAACCGGCTGACTTGAAAAGAGAGCTCGTAAGGCGGAAAGCAAGCGTCAAGGACGCGTTACCGAGTGGCCACTCCATGGCTCATGGCAGAATGTTGGATTTTGAAGCGATGACTGAACCGTACCATCCGCGGGGAAAGAACTCAGACTTTCATCATACGGACCTCGTTTACGCCAATGCAATCATTCGAGGCTACTACAGCGATAACCGAGCGCCTGGACTGCTTCACGTCGGCATTACTGGAAAAAGGCCGATTCGCGGCTTGTTTAGTTTCTATCCCGTGAAGATAAAGCCAAGAATCCGCGAAGGTTGGCTGGAATTAACGAGCCGAGCAGCGAGATTAGAACATTAGCTCTTTATTCAAACGCCGATATTGATGTCAGACTCTAGTAAGAAACTAGAGTCGCTCCCCCTTGCACTTAGACCTGGTCTAAAGGTATACCGAAGTTTTCAGCCCTCATGTTACACCAGAGTGTCCAATATGGCATTAATAAAACGTGCCGCGAATAGAGAATTGACGAGAAGATTTTCGTCAAAGCACTTGCAGTGATTATATGCCCGCTCCGAAACGTTTTTGGGAAAAACCTGAAGATTCACCCAAATCACTTTTAGAATTTAAGGAAGAAGAATGGACGCATCACACGGATGTAGCTAATACTGTCCGAATTATCAATCAAGGTTTAATTTCCGAGTCTTTTTCGAAAAGAATTAACCAGCCCATAAAATTGGCTAGGTACTCTTACAGTGAACAAAAATATGTAAACGTAGGAACTACTCGATATTATCCAAGTGACGTATATTCGACACCAGATTCTGCGTGGTTTATAATTACTCCAAAGAGGTTGGGCGTGTCCCAAAGTGGAACGAGGGTAGTCGAACGAAGAATACCTCCCCACGAAATAAAAGCAATCATCTTGCACGAGCTAACTGACTCTGATGCAAAAAGGTTGATTATAGCCGCTGCAGCGATCAAAGGTATTCCTGTTTACGAAAAAGCCCAGACTTCTGAAAGAAAAGTTATATCGAGCAAACGACTCTGGCCTCCAGTCAAAAAATAGTTTTTCCATAGACACTTCTTATTTGAAAATGCCAAATGTGGCACAACTATGCAATTGTTTCGGTAGGATCTTAGACCTGGTCTAAGCGCACTCCCCCTGCACTTTTAGTGTTTCAAGAATTAGCCTGCGAGTTTCTTGACGTGGTTGTAATTCGCAATGAAACGCGCGTAATAGTTGTTCGGGTCTCCCCCGCCCTTCGCGCCGCCCGCGCCCTTGTTGTAAATCAAGCCCACGTTACCCAATTCCGCAGGCCCGCC
>Ga0209541_10017597_pt1 | contig 10434 bp, 9 predicted proteins | sample RifCSPlowO2_01_FD_184027 | JGI IMG/M metagenome (GOLD analysis project Ga0209541, IMG submission 184027) | Groundwater microbial communities from Rifle, Colorado - Rifle CSP2_plank lowO2_0.1 (SPAdes) (version 2) | ecosystem: Environmental > Aquatic > Deep subsurface > Groundwater | place: Rifle... | reverse complement strand
CATCGGCCTAACTCCAGTAATAGCTGCGCGCTTCAACCGGGAAGGGTGGTTTTTTATTTCCCCCCAACAATTAAAAGATACAGGTAGTCTCTGGGTTTTGGGTTTAAAGACGGCAAAAGAAGAAGGTAAAAGATTCGGCCAAATTTTCGAGGAATGATTAAAGTTCGCTTCCTTGTACTATCACACTGCATTTATTAGGTGTAGGTTTTCTGCCATTCAAATCCTGGCATTTTATGTAATAAGCCACAGCAGGATTCCAATCAGTGTAATGAATATTCTTCTTTAATCCACCTTGAGAACTTTCATAGGTCAAAGCTATTCCATCCTGGAAGTTATAATTACAATTAGTTGTTGAATAAACACATTGTGCTTCTTCGTTTGTGACAATCTTTAAAGTATTTCCATCTTTATACACTCTAGCTATTTTTGGTTCTGTAATATCTACAAAAATACTAAATGTAGTATTTGATACAGCTACATTTCCCCCTGCATCTATGCATCTAAAGAAGTACTGATAATTTCCTGCCTGTAAGAACTGACTTTGATTGTGTACATAATCATTTGTTGCGTCCATTGCAATAAAGATTCCGCTGTTATCTCTTTCAGTTGAATAATAGCACACAGCTTTCCCGTCGTTTGCTCCGTGAGAAGTCTTAACTCTTAAATCTGCTTCTACAACACTCTGTCCGCCTTTTATTGTTCCATTTGGACCAGCACTATCTATGGTCAATGGCTGAGTTCCTCTTAATGTCAATGGAAAACTTGAAGTCATTACATTTCTTTCATTATCTGGTTTATTAGGAAGGTCTTTGCATCTAAAGAAGAATTTGTTGTCTAATTCATTCTTTATTCCTGTCAACTCTGTTTTACAGACGAAATTCAAGTCAGCGTTTATCTGGAAAGTTTGAGTTGCGCAGTCCATGTTATTTTCCATATCTTTATAATCTTTATCGATTCTGCTCCATTTACATTCTGCAGGTTCATTAACATAAACTTCTATTGGTACTTTGTCGGCGTTGTACTGCACAGGACTTCCGTCTGTTATTGAAGTTCCTTCAATAATTGGCTGCGTTGTGTCTGGACCTTGCTTAACGCAGAAACTAAAGGCGACTGCAGCAGAATTCTGTCCATTGCCATTTGCATCCATGCATCTAACATATAATTTATAAGTTCCGTCGTTATAAATTTCAGGAACAACGGCTTGGTTGAAAGGATCTGGTACTTTCAACTTTTGAGTATGTTTTTCTTCAAATAAATTAGTTTCCCCAAATAAGTATAACATATCGTCGTATTTTTCTGTTAAATCATAATCAATCCGGCATTGTGCTGGCTCGTTAGTCTTTATTCCGAATTCTAATTTAGTAAATGCCTGCAAGCATCCTTTGTTATCTTTTTCATTAATTATCTTAAATCCTGTGTTTGGAGGGCTTATTGCTTTATCCGGGATATATTTCAAACCTAATGGTTTAAGAGCTTCCTGCCAAGGATCTATTTTAGGAGCTTGAGTATCTCCTTTAGTAACCCAAACGCAAAGTTCTCTATCAGTTCCAGGATTTACAATCTGGCATCCTTGTCCTAAACTTTTGCATCTATATTCTGAACAAGGTATTTTAGAATCTTTGTTGCATATTTCGCAATTGCTTCCTCCAATAGGCGGCTGCCAAGGCAAACATTGATATTGAATTACTTGTGTTTTTTCTTTCTTGTATGTTAAAAGGAATACTGCAACTCCGACGCCTATTCCTACTAAAGAACCAAATAAAACAGCGTTACCTTGTAATGCTGCACCCAAAGTTCCATGTGCGGCAAGATAATTTGCAGTCACTCCGATACCAACGCCTAGTCCTCCAGCAGCAGCCAAAGAATCAGTTAATCCTTTTTCAAGTCCAAATAAACTTCCAAGCATTTTTATTCCTCCGTAAACTATTCCTCCCCAGACTAATCCAGAAACTAGGGAGCTTGCAGCTCCAGCAAATGTTGGTCCGCCACCAAATACATTCCCTTTGAATATTCCCCAGAATCCGCCACTTGGTGTTCCTGGCGGAGGAGTTGGCGCCATATTGTTGTTTTCCAAGGTCTGCAAGAAGTTGTTCGTTTACATTTCCAATAGGGGGCGTTGCACCACTAGCTCCAGTTGTTGATAGACCTTGCTTTGATAATAATCTCTGAGCAGTTGCACTTCGAAAAGCTGAAATTTGCGCACTTCCAAGACCGACATACTCGCTAAACAAAAACGAGATAGAAAAACTCGTAGTTATTAATAGTATAATTTGAAATATAGTTACATTAATTAAAAACAAATTCCTCTTCCTTTTTAACATGAATTATACAAAGAATCAACGCTTATAAATATTTTGAGTTATGGAGTTATCTCAAATTCTATTTTTTCCGAGAATCTACCATTTAAATAAGTTACTAAAGTGCTCCTTCCTTTTTCTATTTCATTTGGGCGTAATAACCTACGATGAACATTGGTATTGCTCATTATTGAAAACGGACTAAATAGATATTCTCTACCACTTGAGGTTATTATCATCAATTGCAATGTGTTTCCAGCCTGCCCAAAATTTAAACTGCCAACGGTAATTTCTTCATTTTCTCTAAAATTACTCTTAATCCCAATATAATCCTCTGGTCCGATAAGACCATTGTTATTGATATCTATAACCCGATTACATACAAAAGTAGTAGATATTCTGTTTCTATATAAGTAATTCATTATTCCTTCACTAGACATTCTTGACCAATCTAAAACTTGACTTTGCGGCCGCCCTTGGAGTTGTTCTTGTGTTTGTCCATTCTGTCCGTTATAAACATTAACAGTTGTCCCGCTGTCCCCTATAGCCTCGTTTCTCTTTTCATCTCTTATTAATCCTGCCGTTATGTTTCCAAAATCTCTCTGGGCCTGAGTAAGATTAGGATTTATTCCTGCGATACTCCCCAAGAATTGAAGAGCGTCTCTTCCTGCATCGCCAGCATCATATTCTCTTTGCTGTTGATTATTTCCTTGATAATTTGATTGAGGGCTGTTGCACCCTGCTCCGCCAAAAAAGGATTCTGCTCCGATTAACAATGCACTTAATCCTTTTCCAAATGTTTCTTTTCTCATGATAAATTAAGCACTTTCATGCTTTTTAAATGTTGTTATTACCATGTAATGACTTATAAACTTCTAAATATCGAACAGAAAATGTAAAGAGAAGAAATAGTTTAGAAATTATTGATAATCTATTCCTTCTTCAACTTTTTCTTAATAACTTCATAACCTTTTGTATATCCTTTTTCTCCAATGTAATTTACTTTAGGGCCGCAGTCTCCTAGAGCCATACAAACCTGCGCCCTTTGCGCCAAGATTTGAGGATTTTCATCTGGGTCACACTCACAGTTCTTAGAACATTCCCATTCTCCACCTATTCCTTTCTCATAAGTTACAGGGCACAAAGCATTTGCCTGTGCACAGACTGTTTTTGCTTCATCTCCCTGCCAGAATTTTAATCCGGGAGGGTTCTTTGGCACGCACGCTCCTTTTTCAAGATTTTCCAACCCTCCAGCTGCGTCTGCTTTTGCTTTGAAATTATCTTTTACAGTTGCTAGATTGCTATCGCTCATTGATGTTCCATTCAAAACAGCACCCATTAACATGTATTGTATTCCCATCATCCATGTGCAATCTCTTCTGTCTATGTTCAAACATTCTTTAGAATTTATCTGGGCGGTACAATCCTGCCAGCGATTTACTCTGCATGCGGCTTCGGTGAATTTTCCTTGAGAAGTATCTATTATATTTTGCAAACACTCTTCCTGCCTGAAATCGGCGCAAGGTTCTGTTTTAATCTCTCCATTAATGCATATTTGCCTAAAGAATCTGCTTCCTACTGGACCTGCGCTGCTCGTTAGCAACTGTGCTCCAAATCCTTTTCCTCCTTTTATGCTGCTTACGGAACTATCAACTAAAGCAGCTAATTCTGCCCCTATTTTATTTGCAGCGTTATTTCCGATTGCGTTTCCAAGTGCTCCAGGATAATCTACAGGTTTGAAATTATATCCATTTACATCATAAACGCACCAGCTTTCCCCGTGCAATTTTTTCTCTCCGTTTTCATCTACACAATTCAAGCTTTGACAGATATTTGTTCCTAATTTTGGTTTTGCAGTTTCAGAATTAGCTTCTCTGCAATAACTTCCTAAAATATAATTACAATTTCCGCAATTAGGATTGTTTTCATTTGCATTGTTAGGATTACATACTTCACTTTTATCTTTTAAATCTGACCAGTAATTTATGTTATTTGCTTTTGTAGAATCGTAAATATTTGCTGCATTGCCGCAAGTATCGACAAAATAAACTTCTTCTTTTCCAGGAACGCAGGTAGTTTGTTTCGTAGGCCCGCAATTTGTCCCGAGTTCTTCAGAAGTGCATAATTTTCCAGGATAAAATGCAACTCCCCCGCCTGTTATATTTCCTCCAGGGGGGCTTGTGCTTACACTCCCATTTGGCAGATTACTATTCTCTATTGCGGTTGTTCCTGCTGCAGTTCCAGTTGTAGATGTTCCGCTTGCAGATGCTCCACTTGTAGTAGTAGAGCCTGCGTTTGTTCCTGAAGCAGTTCCTCCGCTAGAAGTCAGACCTTCAAGATTTCTATTTGCATTTGCACTTGAACCAGATGAAGCAACTGTATTTGTGTTGTCAATTATATCACTAGTGCATTGTTCTTTTGTAGTCATCTTACAAGTTTTTTCAAAGTCTTTAATATATACACATGCGCCTTTTTGTTTTAACCCCGCAGATAAAATACATTGAGTTTCGTCTGTAACTTCAGGATTCCAATTTGTGGACAACCCATAAAAACTAGAAAGTCTTTTGCATCTAACTAAAGTGACGAAGGAAGCTTGGTCATTTAATGAACAGCAGCCTAGATTACATTGAGTTGGTTTTTCTGCGCTCCATGTACCTTTATTTACATTGCAAACTTCTTGAGGAACATTGTCTAAACAAGTTCCTTCCTTTGAATCGTAGCAGAATCCAGGATTGCAAAATGATGTGGACTCGCAGGAAGTCTTTGGCATTTTGCTGTTTGGGGCACATTCATTTTCTGGAACATTCTGGCAGTATAGTCCAGATTTTGTTTTTTCACAACATATGGTTGAATCAAGTACTCCAACTTTTTCTGCGGTTGTTATACCTTGGGCATTTACATAATTAACATTTAAAGATATTTCAAATATGGAAATGATAAGCATAATTAAGATTATTGGAGTCATTTTTCTCGTCGCGGTTTTTTGTTTTTGTGTGGTCATGGTAAGTCCATTATTGAAATTAAGATAATAGTAATTATTATCAATAAAAGTAAAGATAAAACTGAGATAATAATCCCTGCCCAAGCAAATTTCCTACCTTTTAATTTATTATTTCTTTTTATTCTGATTAAACTTATGACTCCAAAAGTTATAGAAACTAAAACAGACATTATTAATATGATAGATAGATAGATAACGGGAAAGTAAAATATTAAAATAGGAATCACAAAACTAATTAACAGACCAAGTATTATAAATACAAAACTCGTAATAGCAAACTTATCATACTTCTTCCCTTTCATTTCACTTACCTCTTTATTTATCATTTTAAAATATCCTATTTTTCTAAATTGGAAAAATACCAGTCTTTATATATATAACCTCTCTTTTCTTTTACTTTATTATTCATTTTTTTATAACTTCCCAATAACCTCCTTTATCAGCACCTACCCTTTTCAGTAATTTCTTTTCTTTTAATTTATTAAGATATTCTTTCACAGTTTCTGAACTTATACCAAGTTTTTTCGCTATTTCATTTCTTGTAGTTTGTGAATTATTATCAATAATATTCAAAATATCATGTTCTAACTGCGTAATTATTTTCTGGGGGGTTTTCTGGGGGGTTTTCTGGGGGGTTTTCTTTTCAGTAGAAGCTAATTCCAGATATTCATTATTTTGTTTAAACCTAACATAAAAATAATCTTCACTAAATTCAACTTTAGGAAAAGGAGCATTTTCTTTTCTGCATATTTCTTTTATTCTTCCAAAACCAGTGCCAATTTTTTCTCCAAAATGAATCCTTGAAAGCAAGTCTGCGATAATGGGGTTTCTCCTAAATACAGTTTTTCCAACAATAAAGTTAGAAGGTTTCTTCCAGTAATTCTCAATTCTTATATTATGAGGTAAAAATCTTAGAATGTTGTTATGTCCATGTTCAAAATAGTATTTATGCATTACAGAATTGATAACTGCCTCTCTTACTGCATCAAAAGGATATTCATAAACATTCTCTCGCTTTGGACCTCCCATTGAAAATTTATAAGCAACCTTAGCATACAACCTTACAAATTTTATCACTTCTTCAACAATTTCAAATAAAGAACCCATTATTTCTTTTCGGTCTATAATCTCTGTGCCAGCTTCATTCTTAAACAAAGCTACTGTAAAAACCGACCAGGGAATAAATCTTTGTGGTTCTTTAGCAAAAAATAATACTCCAGCATTATTAAAATAAATTTTTCCTTCACTTTTTTTTGCCACCCCCAAGCTAATTAAAATTCTATCAAAATTATTGCTTTTTGTTATATTTGCAAGTTCAAGAAATCTATTAAACCGAGCACTATCAAAATCCTTAGGATAATCAAATTTATCATTAACCATCTCATCAAATCTTACTTTTCCTTCTGATTTGAAAAGTTCCACAATTTCATCTCTTTTTAATTTCTGGGAATTTGTCCCAATTCTTTTATAAAAACCAGATGAACATTCATAAGGTTTATCTTTGCCTTCCTCAACATTAATTATTAATACATCTCCAATTTCTTCTATAAAGATTCTTATACTTGGTTTACAATTATTTGCAATATCCTGTACTTGTGATTTTAATTTGTTCGTTATATTAGCTCCTTTGGCTTTACTATCATCAGAAATGCCAACAAAAATTCTTCCTCCTGAAGCATTAGCAAAAGCAACCATTTCCTTGTCTATACCATTGAGGTTTTCTTTAAATTCTACTTTATAACTCTCTCCTTCTTGCAATATTAATTTAAGCTCATTTTCACCCATTTTCCCTCAAGCCCAGACCTCCTGGCCAGGCAAGGCTTCTTGTTGCAAAAGTGAAACTCTCTTTTGTGGTAACATCTTCAACATTGTAAATCTTAGAGCCATCATCCAATTTATTCTTTTCTATGATCAAGTTAGGATAATATTTTATATATAAACTTGTTTCGCTGTCCCCATAAGTTGATTCGAAATCGATTATGCTTGTAGCAGTCATCAATAAGAAATACATTTTGCTGGTGTATTCTACTTCAAAATTGTCAAAAGTTTGAGAAGTTTCTTTTGTAACAATAAGAGGAGAATCGATGTATACTTTTATTTTGTCTGGAACAATCTCAATGCTAGTTTTGATGCTTCCAGTTTGCGACACTCCATATCCTCTTCTCTCATATTGGGACTTTAATTCCTGCATGGCTGCTTCGACATCTTTTTGAATCAGTTTTTGTATTTCCTGTTCATAGTTATCTTTAATTAAAGGTTGTTGAACTTTACATGGCTTATAATATTCAGAGGTATAACAAAGATATTTTACATGATTATTCTCGTATTTAATAAACCCTTCTGGAACAGAATAGCCTCCTTGTTGAGATAGTGTAATTTTTGCAGTACTTAGTGGATCTTCAAGCCTATTCTGAAGAAAGTTTTGGGGATTAAATTCTCCACTTACTATTGTGTTTATTCTAGGATAAAATAAGTATACTAGAACAATTACTGCGACAATTACTATTGCAATAATAACATAAATCGTAACCTGCCCTCTTTTTTCCATCCTAATTAGAGAAAAAATTTGTTTATAATTGTTTGTATATAAAGTATAAAGGGTTAGCCTTTTTAAGTGCTAATCCTATGTTGTTTTTATTACAGAAACAACATTACTACAAAAAAAGAGCAATAAAGAAAAACCTTTCTATTCAGTGAAACTTATCTGTCAAGAGAATTGAGAAGAATATTTGAAACACATATAGAGAAAACCGATAATTGCCGCACTGCTTAACCGGTTTTCTCTAATGGACAAAACCTATTTTGTTGTGTTATAGACCTTCCCGTTAATCAAGTTACTAAAAAACGGGAAGGGATAGACAGAGCTTCCCTAAAAAAAGTAACACAATTAGTGGGAAGCTCTGTATTATTAAAGGTTTTGTCCATACTCCAAAAGAAATTGAGAAAAAAGAAGTGGAAAAGATTCTTTCTAGGGATTTCATATCATATTGTTGGCCGTATAATCCTGAGCCTGCCGAATATCAGTTATCCCTAAAGTCTTGGTGAAATAAACCTGATAGCATTGTGTTTTCAGCTCTTTAACTTTCGCATAATAGCCTGCCTGATTTTCTATATAATCCCAAAATGGAATCTTATCATCTAAAGAAATGCTCTCACAGAATTCTTTTTGTATTGTCTGGTTCTTTGCAATCATATTGGCAAATGCAAATGCATAGCAAGGAGTAACCTTATATGGTTTTTCAAGACATTTCTGCAATCCCCTAGTATATTTCCCTTGAGAAATTAAAACAAATCCTTCATCCTCAATTTGCAATGAATTTTTGTATTGATAATATTCATATCCCGCAAATGTGCTAACTATTAAAATAATAACTAACAAAATAATAAATATCTTCGAATGTTTCCTCTTTATCCTAATATTCTTCATCCTATTATCATTATTTCAGGTTTTAAAAGACTTATGAATTTAAAATTCTGTAAAAATTCAATTTATCCAAGGAACTCCCTCATCTTTTAATAAAGAATTTATACATCGTGAATGAAAAGCATATTCTTCTATTCTTCCTTTATAGATAACTGACTTGATTATGGACAATTAGGTTGATTAGGTTACTTGGTTTTCCTAATTGTCCATTAGAGATTTAGGGACAAAAAGTAACTCAATTACCCTAAATCTCTATAAGTTATTCTCTTGGTCAGTTGTCCATTAGAGAACTGAGTACTAAATGTCACATAATTAGCTCAGTTCTCTATATTATCGTTAATAAAAAAATTTGGACTGCACCCTTGTTTTAGGACACTAAGTTAGGTTAATACTTTATTTAAACAACCCTTGTTTTTAAAACCTCCCTTTCAAATTCCTCTGGTGGAACATAGCCTATTGATGAATGCAATCTTTTTTTATTGTAAACAATTTCTATAAAATGTTTTATATTTTTTAGAGCCTCTTCAAAGTTTTCATATTCATTAATGTAAACCTCTTCAACTTTTAAAGTCTTATTGAAACTTTCAGCAAAAGCATTATCATAAGGATTTCCACTTCTACTCATGCTTATTTTGATATTTAATTTTTTGAGTTCATTAACATATTCATCTGAAGCATATTGAACTCCCCTATCTGAATGATGAATTAGGTTTGAGAATCCAATCGATTTTCTTTTTGTTAAAGCCATATCCAATGCCTTAAGCACAAGTCGAGTATCAATGTCTATTCCAAGGCTCCAACCAATGCATTTTCTGCTGAATACATCTTCAATTGCTGCAAGATAAATGAATCCATTGGGCAGTCTTACATAAGTAATATCTACAACCCAAAGTTGATTCAAGCCAGTAACTATCAGACCTTTAGATAGATTCGGATAAATTCTGCAATTATGATCAGAATTGGTTGTTACTGGCTTGAATGCTCTTTTACGACGACAAATTAAATTATCTTCTCTCATAATTCTTGATACATGTTTATGATTTATGCCTATCTTTCTTCTGTGCAATTCTTTTGTTACTCTTCTGTATCCATAAAATGGGAATTCAAGGGCGATGCCTTGGATTTCTTTTCTTAAAGTAGAGTCATTTTCTGGCTGCTCTTTTTTCTTCCAACTATAATAACTGCTCTTTCCAATCTGAAAATCTGAACAGGCATTTTTTATAGGAATTTCATTCTTTTCAATCATTTTATATGCCTCCTCTTTTCTTCTTCTGCTTGGAATTCCTGCAAGTTCCTGATAGTTTTTTTTAAAAAGGAATTTTCAGCATAAAGCTGTCCAACTAATCTTTCATAGTTTGCAACTTCTGCTTCAGCTTTCCATACGTTTCCTTTTCCACTAAAAGCTTTTCCAGGATTCTCGCGATATTCCTTTTTCCATTTGGCTATAACGACTGGATGCAAACTATGTTCTCGGCATACTTCAGCTATATTTCTTCCATTTAACTCGCTCAGAATAGACAATTTAAAGTCTCGTGTGAAACTTCTTCTTTTTTTCATTTTTGGTGAACCTCCATTTTAATTATTGTATTCGGGCTATGTTATTAGCTTAACTATGTGTCCTATTTTAGGGGTTCACTCCAGTTAGATAGCGAGGATCTAGAAGTATTTGGTGAAATTAAACCAAGAGTTAATGTTATTATTATAGTCAAGGA
>Ga0209541_10017595_pt1 | contig 10434 bp, 11 predicted proteins | sample RifCSPlowO2_01_FD_184027 | JGI IMG/M metagenome (GOLD analysis project Ga0209541, IMG submission 184027) | Groundwater microbial communities from Rifle, Colorado - Rifle CSP2_plank lowO2_0.1 (SPAdes) (version 2) | ecosystem: Environmental > Aquatic > Deep subsurface > Groundwater | place... | reverse complement strand
GGGACGCGATACCAGCATCGACGGCGTTATTGCAAATCAGCCGCTGCTGTTGATGGGAAATAATGTCATGTTTGGCGGCGACGGAGATCCGAAAAAAGGCAGTAAAGCAGGCAGGAGTTTTGTTGCCAATAAAGGAAATACCGTGTTTATCGGTGTCGTACACAGTGCGACGGTTGCGGAAGCAGCTGTTGCGCTCAAGGCACTGGGTATGGAGAATGCGATTAATCTCGATTCCGGCGGATCAACAGCACTCTGGAGCGGCGGCTATAAAGTCGGCCCGGGAAGAAACCTGCCGAATGTTATTTTGTTTGTGAGGAAGTAAATTATTCTTCTGCGAAAACTTCAGTCGGTGATTTTAAGGATTCTTTTGATTGTCTTCTGGACCAATAGCTAAAATTTTCTTCAGTAATTAAGCATTGCAGGTAAAAATCTACTCATTTTTCTTACACTCTTCACCAGAAAATCTTACAGTCTGCTATTCACAACGGTGATATACTACGGGTAATGGACCGTATACCCATACAAGCTTCCGACCTTCTCAAAACCGACGGGGTACTCTTGGGCGAGCCCGACGAAACATTGGCGCAGGCGATTTCCCGGATCACCAGAACGCACGACGCGATCTTTGTATTTGATGATACTAAAAAGTTTTTGGGTGTCATCAATCCGTACTACACCATATTTAAATCAAACTTCCCTCCGGAGACAAAGCTGGCACACTGCATATTTCACCCCCCGATCATTGCGCCGGATACGACTTTATGGGATATTGCAACGCTTATGGCGGAATCGAAACTTTACTATTTGCCGGTCATGCAAAATAACACCTTTCACGGCATCGTAACGATAAACCGGCTATTACGGAGCATTCGCGACGATTCACGCCTGTTGCAGCGTATGAAACTGGAAATGCGCAAAAATGTCATCACGATTGACGAAGATGCTATGCTCAAAGACGCATACTCGGCAATGCGCGACAGTCAGGTTTCACGGCTTCCGATCGTCAATGCTAACGGCAGGCTCGTCGGCATGGTGAGTCGTTACGATATTCGCGAAGCATTTACCAAACCGAAGCAAAAACCCCGCTTCCTTTCCCGCATCGGAGAAAAAGAGCCGTTCATGAACCATTCCATCAATAAATACAGCAAAAAACTCGTTATCACGGTAAAAGCCTCGGCAACGCCGCTCGATATCATTAATACTATGGTCAGAAAAAACATCGGCAGTGTGATCGTGCAGGATGCGCGCTACCGGCCGGTAGGACTCATATCCACGTACGACGTCTTAAAAGCCATAGCTTCCCTGCGGCCGAAACGGGGGACTCTGCTCGACGTAAATACGCCGGATGATTTTGTGGAACGGGTCCGGCTCGATGAAATGCTGTCACGTTTTACGGAAAAAATAGCGAAATATACCCAGATAAAAACATTAAGTCTCACCCTACGGTCTAAGAAAAATGCTGCAGGAAAAGCAAGCCGCTACGAAGTTCATGCAAAGCTGAATAAGACGAACGGAGGGGCGATTACTTCACGCGCCGAAGAGTACGAATGGAAAAAGGCGGTGCACGAAGTTTTGGAACGAATTCAGAAGCAGGTTGAGGGAGAGCGGTAAAGCTTCGGGAAGTTTATTTTCAGAATGTCAGATAGGTCTGAATTGATCCTTCATCGCGCAATTTCTGCATAAGTGCCTGCGCTTCCTCGCCAATTTTCCGGTCACGGATTTGTTTGCGTACATCTTCACGCAATTGTACCTGGTCGGCGTTTTCTTCGAGAAATTCTTTGTTCTCTTCAATAAATTTATCCACCTCTTCATCGGTTATCGTAACGTTTTCTTCAACAAGCTTTTCCACGATGAGCTGAAACCTGATATCTTCAAGCAGATCTTCGCGCGTCATATTCTGGAGGGACAGGAGATTGTCTAACTCTTGTCCTTGAGAAGCGACGGTCTCTTCCAAACGCTTGAATGCTTCGTCAATGTCTGCGTCGGTTACGGTGACATTTTTCTTTTTCGCCTCCTGCATAAGGAGTTGGCGACTAACGAGGGAATCGAGCGTTTGCGCACCGGCCTGCCGTTCCAGTTCCCGTATAAGCGTCCAGCGCATAACCGGCTGCCCGTTGACGGTGGCTACGACGATCTGATTTTTTAAGTAATAGACTGATATTGCGAGAAGTATAACGATTAGAGGAATGAGAAAATAGGGAAGGCGACTCTTGAATGACCGTCTTCCGGACATTTCCGAAGATATTGATTTATTCGATGAAGGCGTTGCCGTTATTTCCGATGAGAGTTCCGCCTTCGGAGAACGGGTTGACGGTAACTTTGAGCTTTTCCTGCGGGCGGTTGAGGGCTTTCCTGTCGTTCTTCGTGTTGCCATTTTGGCAGTATAGCATAAAATTATGAAAGTGCAAGGGTAGTAAAAAGTGCCTACAGAATCTCACTGTCAGCCGAATCTTCATCCCTCAACTCATCCTGTATCACGTACAAATCCTTGCCATATTCATCCAGCCCGACGTGGAGAGCCCGGCCAGACAGTACCGCTTCGTACGGCCGGCATGCGCGGCAGCCATTGGTAGGACAGGCAAACTTCTCCAGCTGGCGGGCAAGTTTAATTCTTCCCGCTATCGAAAGCAATTCATCCCGCGATGTATCAGCATCGGGAAGCGTAACCTGTTGCGGATAGTCATTGCTTCCGAGATACCAATAACTTGCTTTGGTAACGGGGCGGGATTGGCAGTTCATCGCCAGCAATTGGTAAATCGGCAGCTGAAGCGAGCCGTCATTTTCCTTTTCTCTTCCTGTCTTAAAATCAATAATATGCACGCTCTCGCTTTCCGGAAGATATTCGAGCCAGTCAATGCGCCCGCAGAGGATAATGCCATCCTGCTCTGATAACCAGTACCACGGCAAATCCTGGCGGATTTTCACCGCACGGTTTTTCAACGGTCCCGGATGGTTCATGACCCGTTGAATCATTTCTTTTCCGCGCTGTTTGTATCGATGTTCCACCTCTTCACTGGAAAATCCCCCGCGCATGCCGGAGACATTCTTCCACGATTCATCAAAACGCACCACGAGCGATTCATCAAAACGCCGTTCTACCGGCAGAACGGACAATGACTCGATGACGTCGTGCACCACTTTTCCTAACGATAACGGTGGAGAGATTATTTGTATTTTCCGCCGCGACTTCGGGCTTTTATAGACGTTGCCGAGAAAATACGCCCGCGGACATTCGAGAAAATCTTTTATCGAGGAATGGGAAACCCACAGGGCAGAATATTTATCTTGTGACATAAAGCGATCCTAATCTATGAATGCCATCCGAATGATCCTAATCTAAAAGAGATTATACTTAAAATTTATTCGGATCATTCGGATGTATACCACTCTGCTTTTAAAATCAGAAATGGTATGCCTCGTAGCTTTTAGTTTCGAGTAAGATATACGTTGTTTTAATATGTCATCTCGATTTTAAAAGCTCCGTTTTGGTATACCATGATTATTCTGAAACTAAAAGCGAAGGGGTATAAATTCGGATCATTCGGATCGCTTACGCTTTTTTATTGTTCATTAATTTCGACTGAATTTACTGTTACCGGGGTTACGGGAGAAGAACCTTCGCCGCCGGGTTGTACCGGCGCTTCGACGATTTTATCTACGACATCCAATCCGCCAGTCGCCTGTCCGAAAATAATATAGTTTTTCGGCAATGCATAATCTTCGTGCATGATAAAAAACTGGCTGCCGTTTGTATTCGGACCGGCGTTTGCCATCGCGACGCTACCGCGCGTGTATTCCCCGTCGAATACCTCATCATCAAACTGATAGCCGGGGCCACCCGTACCGTTTCCTTTCGGATCGCCTCCCTGTATCATGAATCCCTTTATGACGCGATGAAAAACCGTATTATCATAAAATCCGTCTTTCGCGAGAAAAACAAAATTATTGACGGTCACCGGCGTTTTGTCGGCATGGAGCTGTATCGTAATATCGCCCTCGTCTGTGTGAAGCACGGCAGAATACGACGCGGTTTCATCTATCTGCATCGGCGGAGGCGCATCGTATGCTTTTGTTTGTTGATCTCCGTTATTATTCATAGGTTCTGTCTGCGTTTCTGTCTGCGTATTCAGTTCGGTAACTTCAGGCGGGATAGAAGCGTCGGGCGGTTTATTCGTGACGATAAATACAATGATTACTCCGACGACCAACACCGTTATGCCGATCCACCACTTTTCCATACGATTCGTTATATCACAATGATATGATAACTACAACCATGAAGTCAATCATTCTCGCTTCAAATTCACCGCGCAGAAAAGTGCTTCTCGAGATAGCAGGCGTTCCCTTTATCGTTGAAAAAAGTCCGTATGAAGAACCGGCCCATACCGACGAAGATCCGTATGAATTTGTGAAACAGCTCGCGTACCAAAAAGCACTAAGCGTTGCAAAAATCCATCCCGATGCGATTGTCATTGGTGCGGACACCACGATCGTATGCGACGGCATAGTGTGTGAGAAACCCGGAACTCCCGAACGGGCAAAAGAAATGCTCCGTCTCTTAAGCGGGAAAAAACATGCCGTGATAACGGGATATGCGATCATCGATCTTAATCGTGGCATGAATGCAGCGGATGTTGAAACGTCTTATGTGTGGTTTAAAAAATTATCGGATAAGAATATTGATTGGTATGTCGCTACCGGCGAGCCGCTTGACAAAGCGGGGGCATATGCAATCCAGGAGCAGGGAAAAAAATTCATTGAAAAAGTAGAAGGGGATTATGACAACGTCGTCGGATTACCGGTGAAGAAAGTTTTAGAAACACTTCGTACAAAATTTTCTATAAAGCCTCTCGAATGAACCGGTAAATTGTTCCATTATTTATTTTATCCCCTGATAGCTGTTTTATTGACTGTCGTATTACCTGTCCGTTCGGACAATGAATCTTTTCTATTCTTTCCTGAACGTCTTCGCATGTTAATTCCCATGTTCCTACATCAAAATACTCACCGCCTCCCCTACGGTCATCTGCATCTAATTGGCACTCTTCGGGAAAAGCTGTACCTCCTCGCTTGGCACGTTCAGGCAAAATAAAAGACAGGAAACATGTTCCTGATGCGCGGCATGTCGATAATGTACAACCTTCAATTTTTTCCTGTTCTTGTAGTACATTCATAATTGAGCATATTTTACTATAAACCGACAAATTCCGTGCTATACTACGCATATGGAAGACGCTTTCAATAAAATTGTTTCTCTTGCCAAACGGCGCGGGTTTATATATCCGGGTTCTGAAATCTACGGCGGTATGGCAAATACCTACGATTACGGACCAATGGGTGTCGAACTCCTGCATAACATAAAAAATCTTTGGTGGGAACATTTTGTCACCAAACGAGAAGATATCTACGGGCTGGATACGAATATCCTCATGAATCCGAAAGTCTGGGAAGCATCCGGCCATACGGCGAGTTTTACCGACGCGACGGTTGATTGTAAAAAATGCCGGCAACGCAAACGCGCAGATCATCTGATTGAAGAATATTTCGAGCAAAAAAATAAGGAAGTGAAAGTCGAAGGTAAAACGCTTGAAGAGCTTGACGAAATAATCCAAAAAGAAAAAATCCCGTGTCCGGTCTGCGGCGCGCACGATTGGACTCCTTCACGCAATTTTAACCTGCTCTTCGAGACGAGCGTCGGCATCGTCACCGGAGAAAAATCCCACGCATACCTGCGCGGCGAGATCGCCCAGGGAATGTTTGTGAATTTCAAGAACGTCCTTGATTCATTATCACCGAAGCTTCCCTTCGGCCTCGCGCAGTCAGGCGCGGCTTTTCGTAATGAAGTAACGCCCGGCAAGTTTGTTTTTCGCACTCTGCAGTTTAATTTATCCGAATTTGAATACTTTTTTAATCCTAATAAAACTAGTTGGGAAGAATTGTACACTTATTGGAAACAGGAGATGTGGCATTGGACAACAACAATGCTCAATTTGAAAAAATCTAATCTCCGTTGGCGTCCGCACACTGATGAAGAGCGGTCGCATTATTCAAAACGAACTGAAGATATCGAATATAAGTTTCCCTTTGGCTGGAAAGAACTCTACGGCTTAGCTTACCGTACGGATTTTGATCTGAAAAACCATAGGGAAAAATCGGGTGTAGATCTTCGTGCTACTGACCCTGAATCCGGCGAAAAGTTTATTCCGCATGTGATCGAACCGACGTTCGGTATGGACCGATCATTGTTAGCCATTCTTTGTGACTTGTACGCCGAGGAGGAGGTAAACGGGAAAAAACGTACGGTTCTTCGGCTCCCTCCGTGGCTGGCACCCTATCAACTTGCCGTCTTTCCTCTGGTGGTAAATAAACCTGATTTGGTGAAAAAAGCACGGGAAGTTTTCAAACTGGCACAAGAAGCGGGATATCGGATTGCTTGGGATGACCGCGGCAATATCGGAAAACGGTACTTTGCCCAGGATGAAATCGGGACATACCATTGCATTACCATAGACTATCAGACTCTTGAGGACAACACGGTTACAGTTCGCGACCGTGATACGATGAAACAAGTGCGGGTGAACCCAGCGGAATTTCTCAATAAGGGCAAGGAACAGTATTCCCCGAAGGGAATTATCGCAACATAAAATACATAGACAATATCCCGGCCGGAACGCCGATCGTGATTAACCACGCACACCAATCACCTTTTATGCCATACAGTTTTCCTGCTTTGTCGGCACAATTAACGAGTAAATGTTGTTGCATGTGTAATTCTTTTTCTATTTCCTGAAGCCTCTGGAATTTTATCTTTTGGATAGCTTTATGCCGCATATAATAGACACGCCAAATAAATAATACTATTGCGGATAACAAGGCCAAAAGAGGGTATGCTTCCCGGTTGTCGCCGCTTAAGCCTACCATGCCGAATACCCCGGCGATAAGAATAGCGCCGATTCCCCAATTCATCGTATCGTAATGGATCGTCATTTCCTGCGTTTTCTCGTATTCGAGGCGCAGATTTTCTTCACGTGCCGGTTTCATATTCTGAAGAATGCGACAAGAGTCAAACCGATTCGACATACCAATAGCATACGACATCAAAACAAGAGGGGATAACACCACTAATTAAATCTGCCGAGACCTAACGAGAGGCTCGCCCGAAAACTCGCCCGGAACCATGCTAACGCGAGAATAAGATAGATGATATTTAAAGCAAAACTCAGCACGATTAAAGGGGGATCCACGAAACCGTTCAACAACAACTGCCGCATTGACTCAAAGATATAGGTCGTCGGAATAAGATAACTTATCGGATGCAGAAACGTCGGCAACATTGCAAGAGGGAAATAAACGACGCTAAACGGCAGTAATATTCCTGGCAATGTCCATACGACTGTTTGCACTTTCGGTCCGTAACGGATCACTATGCCGGCAGATATAAACCCTACCCACCAGCCCGTCATGACAGCGCCGACGAAAAAAGGGATCAGCCACCAGCCAATCATAAAAATATTCACCGAATACAGGAGAAGTACTATCGGTGTCAGCAGACTGATGGTAAATATCGTTTTCCCGACTGATAATACGAGAACACCGGTTATCCACTCGGCGAGGGTCAATGGCGTAGAGAATAAATTAACCAGATTGTTGTTCCAAATCTCATCGATAAGATTACGGGAGATCTCGCTTTGAGAACGCCAGATAACGTTCCATAAAATCAATCCCGTCAGGATAGTTGCGATGATAGCCGTCAATCCCGAAGCCTCACCCAGCCATCTGCTCGTAATACCCCACAGCAACACGTCGATTATGGGCCAATAGATCATGTCGCTTAAGAGATCGAAGTCGCGTTTAAGCGGATACAAATGGCGTAAACTGAATGCGTACAAACGATAAAGTTTCATATGAATAGGTGTTAGTCCGATTGGCTCAAAAAGTAATCTTCGAGCGTCGGTTTTGCGATACTGATCTGCGTGTAGCTGATATTTTCTTTGGCCAGTTGATTGAGAAACGACGCAATCTCATGCTCGTCGATAACGATTTCTATCTCTCTGCCTTCTAATTTGGCTTCCATACCCCGCTCACGGGCGAATCGGTGGGTACGTTTTAAACCGTCCTTTACCTGCAATCGGACGCGCGCCGTAGAGATTGACGCGGCTAAATTATCTGGCGTATCCATGGCAATTATCTTGCCTCTGCGTAAAAACACCACCCGGTCACACACTTCCGTAACTTCATCCATATTATGCGAGGTGTATATAATGCTTGTCTGATATGCGCGCTGTTGCTCAAGAACAAATCGCCTTACTTCATGGGCTATATCCGGATCGAGCGAAGCGGTAGGTTCATCCAGTAATACGACTTTCGGATGAGGGATAAATGCTTTTGCCAACATAACCCTTGTCACCTGTCCGGCAGATAACTGCCTCGTCATTTTATTCCGTTGACTCCATACATCGAAAAAACCCAGAAACTTTTTCGCGCGCCGGACAAATTCTGCACGTGACAATCCGTACATCATGCCATATACCGTTAAGTTTTCCATAACCGTCAGACGCCACGGCATACTGATATAGGTGCTGGCAAAGGTCACATTTTGTAAAATTTCAGAGCGGTGCCGCGAAAAATCCAGTTTTCCATACCGGATCGTTCCGGTCGTAGGAGTCAATACGCCTAACAACATGGCAATCGTCGTCGATTTCCCTGCCCCGTTCGGCCCGAGCAATCCGAGGATTTCTCCTTCATGAAGATCGAATGAAATCTTATCTACCGCAATAAAAGGCTCTGCGCCTTTCTTTTCCGGCGGATAAATTTTCTGTAAATGATTGACCGTAATCGAATCTGACATCCGGATAGTATACCTTAATCAAACGGGGCAAATGTTCATATAAGATATTGACATCAATTCAATAAGTGTCTATTCTTGTATGATAGAGGTAAATTAAATTGAATAAAATTGAATAAAGATATATAATACCGATGTGAGCGCTATATCCTCGAAAGCTCCTTAAAATACTAATTATGAACCTTGTCAGCTTAACTAACTAGGTGGACGCGACCAGATTCGAACTGGCACTGGCGGATTTGGATTCAGCAGTGCTTCCATTTACACTACGCGCCCTTTATTAGTTAAGCTAGCAAGAGTCGTAATTAAAAAGCTTATTTTAGCTTATTTTTACTTCTTTTTTCACACCGCTAAGAAGGTGTTTATTCAATACTTCTAATAATTCTTGCGCATGTTGCTTTGACATTCCGATTCTTGCTACGATATTTTGTTGTGGAATGGGTCCCATGCTCTGTGCAACATTGAGCACCAATCCTAGTTTGTTAGAAGAGATAAAAATTGAATCTGTATAAAGGATTGGAGTCTTATTGGGATCGAGTTTTATCTCGACATTTACTTTTTTGTCTTCCACTTTTTTCACCTCCTTCTCTATGGAATTATCAGAATTACTTGGTTGTAAATTCTCATCAATGACCATTTTCTCCTTTTCCATACCCACTGTTACGCCGATGCGACTTTGTATTCTTTGGGATGCGAACTCCCCGTACCCAGCGAACCGTTTCAGTAAACTTCGTTCATTATCCGAAAGATTTAAAACAGTTATTATTTTTTTGATAAATCCTCTGGATGGAGTAGACGCATCGTGCTCTAATTTTGATAAATATGACTTACTCACATTAAGAGATCTTGCTAAAGAAGTCATCGATGTTCCAGAGGCTTGCCTATAATTTTTCAATATTTTTCCGAAAGAAGATTCGAATTTATCTGCAGTGCTCATAGCGAACACTATAACCTGTTGAGTGAAAATAGTCAACAAGATCTAATCATATCAAAAGATGTCGGAGGAGACGGGATTTTTTCGAAATACTTGGAGTATTGTCGCTTACAACTGCTTGCGCCCGACTTCTCATCCCGCCTTTCATTAAAATAATAGGTTGCCATACTGGCAACTATTCTTTCAGCGGAGGAGGCGGGATTCGAACCCGCGTGAGACTTGCGCCTCAAGGGTTTAGCAAACCCTCGCAATGGACCGGGCTATGCGACTCCTCCAATTTCCAGATATCAGACAACGGATTCCAGACACCGGACTTCAGTTTCTCATTTCTCATTTTATGAGTATACCACGCCTTACCTTGCTATCGTCATCCCCCACACGGTCTTTACTCCGGCGCGCTTCAGTATTTTCCCGGCTTCGCGCATGGTTGCCCCGGTAGTCCAGACATCATCGATAATTATAATAGAAGATGGAAGTTTGATGCTGGAATGTTGATGAATTTCAAATGCATCTTTTATATTCTGCATGCGGTCTTTTTTTAGTCTTCCCGCCTGTGATGGCGTATACCGTGAGCGAAGCAATATATCATTACGCACTTCGAGATGAAAAGTTGTTGCAAACTCACGCGCTAATAGCTCTGACTGGTTGTACCACC
>Ga0209541_10017594_pt1 | contig 10435 bp, 11 predicted proteins | sample RifCSPlowO2_01_FD_184027 | JGI IMG/M metagenome (GOLD analysis project Ga0209541, IMG submission 184027) | Groundwater microbial communities from Rifle, Colorado - Rifle CSP2_plank lowO2_0.1 (SPAdes) (version 2) | ecosystem: Environmental > Aquatic > Deep subsurface > Groundwater | place... | reverse complement strand
ACGTGGGAAGATGCCGATCCGGGATCTTCCGATATTTTCACTTCCGTTTCCCCCAGTCCCGGCTTTAAAACGATCGCCGATATTTGCAATTACGCTACTAAAGGGACATATACGATCAATGTAAGACATGAGAGGCAGGGTCCTTGTGCTGGCAATGATCCGTCGCCAGCATTTTGCACGGCCACGGTCAATGTCGGCAATAATGCTCAATGTGTTGGAACGGTCAATGCTCCGGACACCGTCAATGCTAGCCAGAACTTCAATGCCTCCGTTACCGTCAGAAACACCGGCGGGACAACTTGGAGTAACAGTAATTACGCCATAGCTGCCCCTCCCGGACCGCTCAGTGATCCATATGATCCGAATTGGGATAATCCTTCTGGACATAACTCATCAATCCACTTTAGCAGACGATCATCCATGATTCCGGTTGCCACAGTTGCCCCTAACGAACAAGTCACCTTTAATTTCGATTTTGACGCCCCGTCGACTCCCAACACTTACCCATTACGCTTTAGAATGCTTCAAAGCGGGGTCGAGTGGTTTAATCAGGTTTGCGAGAAAAATATTACCGTCACGGCCTTTAATTACTCTCTTTCGAACTCGGGCACATCAAATGTCACTAAAACAAGTGGCAACGCCTTTACTCAAAACACCATTACTAAGACCCTGACTTCGGGAGTGGCCCAATCAGTCAACCTTTCTGTTTCCGGCCATCCGCCACAAGTATCTGTAAGTGTTTCCAATCAAGGATGTTCGCCGACTTGCACCTCCGTAATTACCTTCACTGTCCCTTCCAATACTCCGGCCGACACTTATCCTATCACTGTGACCGGCTCTCCAGCCAGTTCTAACGGGCCGACGACTTTTAATCTGGTTGTCTCGGGTAATCCCATGACAGTCTCTTGCTCGGCTTCTCCCACGACAGCGCTTCTTAACCAAACTGTCACCTGGACGGCAAACGTCTCCGGAGGTACAGCGCCATTTACTTACTCGTGGAGCGGTACCAATATCCCTTCTAATCCGGCTCCCAGTAGCAATCCCTTCAACATCAGTTACAGCACTATTGGCCAGAAGAATGCTACCGTTGCGGTCACCGATGTGGATTATCCGGCTTCTCCGCTAGCAACTTGTGTGCCGGCCGGTATTGTCCAAATTAACTTCAGTCCAACATTTGAAGAATTCTAATTTACTTATCACGTTGATTGTTGTTGCTATTCTTGCCATAGGCTTTTTGCTATCGGGCAAGTATCCTCTTTTCAATGGTTCCAGGAATAACTTATCGGCAGTAGTGACAGTGAGAAATACACCTATGGTAGATGGAACCCTTCCAGTTCCTCCTGGGTTTCCAGCAGAAATTCCTATTGAGACCACAGAGGTATTAGAAAGTGCTACTACCTATCATCCTGACCAGAATGCTACGCAATTGAGCCTTAGTTATCGAAGTACAAAAACGATATTAGATAAATATAAGGAGTACAGAGATTTTATGAACCAGGCTGGTTACAATCTCACAGAAAATTCGGTTTCCGAAATTAAGACACTTTCCGGCATCAAGAGTGATACCAGTTTGTCTATAAGTATGAGAAATGTGGATGGTGAAACGTTGGTTGAGCTGTCCTATCTGTTGAAGTAGCGTGGTAGAATAAGGGGAACATGCACATCGACGAAAACGAACTCGAGAGTTTTATGATTGACTCCGGTCTAGTCTCTAAAAAAGAGATTGGACTAGCCAAGACTGAAGCTAAGGAAAAAAGTGTGAGTATCGGGAAAGTGCTCGTCAATAAGGGCGTCTTGACCGAAGATGATTTGCGCCGGATGCAGGCCTATATTCTCGGCATACCTTTCGTAGATCTCAAGAGTCAGAAGTTGGATTTCTCGGTGCTTTCACTTATTCCAGAACCGATTGCCCGAAACCATAATATTGTCGCTTTCAAGAAAACTGCAGACGCTCTGGAGGTGGCCATGCTTGATACCGACGATTTGACCGCCATTGATTTTATTAAAAAGAAGGTTGGTCTGAAGATCTTGGCCCGTTTGACGGACGATGAATCGATGAAGTGGGCCCTGCTTTCGTACCAGAAAACGCTGAAGGCGGAATTCGGAGACATTATCCAGAAGGAGGCGAGTTCGCTCATAGCCCTAAGCGAGAAGATGGGCGGTGATGATGCCACCGAGGGCGATCTTAAAAAATTAGCCGAAGATGTGCCCGTGGTGCGTATTGTCGACACCCTGCTCAAACATGCCATTATTCAAGATGCCTCCGACATTCACATTGAGCCGGAGGAGGACAAGGTGTTGGTGCGCTATCGCATAGACGGCATTCTCCGCGATGCCATGGTCTTGCCGAAAAATACCGCCTCCGGTATCACCGCTCGCATCAAAGTGCTCGCCAGTCTGAAACTTGACGAGAAACGTATCCCGCAAGACGGGCGTTTCAAGATTGACGCTGGAGGGGAAAAAGTTTCTTTCAGAGTCTCAACCTTACCGATCTATTACGGGGAGAAGACCGTCATGCGACTCCTTAGAGAAAGTGTTTCCGGATTTACTCTTGAATCTTTGGGTTTTCACGGTAAAGGTTTAGACGATATACATAAGGCACTTAAGGCGACTACAGGCATGGTTCTGGCCACTGGCCCGACCGGTTGTGGTAAGACCACGACCCTCTACACTATGCTTGATATTATCAATACTCCAGACGTCAACATTTCGACCATTGAAGATCCTGTGGAGTATCAGATGACACGCATTAATCAAACCCAAGTGCGTCCAGAAATCGGCCTCACCTTCGCTAACGGTCTGCGTACTCTCGTGCGTCAGGATCCGGATATTATCATGGTCGGAGAAATCCGTGACAATGAAACCGCGGCCTTGGCCATCAACGCTTCCCTGACAGGCCACCTCGTTTTCTCTACTCTCCACACCAATTCTGCCGCCGGAGCTATTCCTCGTCTCTTGGATATGAAGGTCGAGCCATTTCTTCTCGTGTCCACTTTGAATATCGTTATTGCCCAACGTCTGGTTAGAAAGCTCTCACCGTCGAAGACCAAGTATCTCTTGAGCAAAGAGGAATTGGCCGTGCTAGGGAAAGCAGTTTCGCTTGATAGAATACTCAATTTTCTGAAAGAAGAGAAAGTGGTCAGTGGCAAAGAGACTTTCGACAAGATTCCATTTTATAAACCGAAGCCCGGAGCAGATTCGGAAGACGGGTACGCAAGCCGCATAGGCATCCACGAGATACTTAAAGTTAATCCCACTATCAAAGATTTGATTATGAAGGGAGCCACATCAAACGAGCTAGAGACTCAAGCCAAGACAGAGGGCATGATGACTATGATCGAAGATGGCATCTTCAAAGCCGCCCAAGGTGTTACTACCATCGAAGAAGTCCTAAGAGTTGTTTCTGAATAAGCTTGACATATATATTTCGTCTATATAATATATATACTATGACTGAACAAGTAATATTTAAGATCGATAAGAAACTTAAAGATCGGGCTATGAAAAAAGCCAAGTTGGATGGTACTACTTATTCACACGTACTAAAGGAAGCCACCCAAGCCTATGTGGAAAACCAGTTCGAAGTAGGGCTTGTTTACAGCCCTAAGTTCATTCGTGCTATTCGTCAAGCCGAAAAGGAACCGATCTTGAGAGGAGACTTAGAAAAACTTCTCAAAAAGTTCTAGATGTACAAGGTTTCTTTTAAGCTGTCGTTTATTAGGCAAGCTAAGAGTTTAGATGATGAGTCGATTCGACTCCTCAAGCAAAAGATCAGACTTCTTCAACATCGAGAACATCATCGGTCACTTAGGGTTCACAAACTTCACGGTAAGTTTTCTGGTTACTATAGCTTCTCACTCAACTATAAGATGAGAGTTGTCTTCACGTTTCAGCACGATAATGAGGTAGTGCTGTGTTACACAGGAGATCATGATATCTATAAATAAGCTCATACGTTATAAGTTAGCTATAGCTGAAAGATAACGTATATTCTTAACCCCCCTAGGAGAAATCCGGCGCCTTTTCTTTTTGATGTATAATTAATACATTGAAAATTCAATGAAAATTGAAAATTCTAAATTGAAAATTACTTTCTTATGACTCTTTACAAATACATCGCCAAGGATAAGGAAGGGAAGGAGTACGAAAGGACTGTGGATGTGAAAAATCGCACTGATATTTACAATCTTATCCGCGAGGAGGGAGGGAATGTGGTTTCTATCAGAGAGGTAAGCAAGCTTAAATTTGCCATGTCTTTTGGTGATATGTTCGGCCGTATTAAGACTCACCAGAAGATAACTCTGGCCAAAAATCTTGGCTCAATGGTGGGGGCTGGTTTGACGGTCACGCGTGCTTTAGAAGTTATGGGCAAGCAGTCCCGCAGTAAAGTGTTCAAGAAATTGGTCGCCACTCTTGGGGAAGATGTCAGCCACGGCAAAACACTGTCGGATTCGATGAAAAAGTACCCAAAAATATTTTCCTCCCTCTTCGTTTCCATGGTTAAAGCCGGCGAAGAGTCCGGTACCGTAGCATCTTCTCTAAATATCGTCGCTAGTCAGATGGAGAAGTCGTATCTGCTTTTGAAAAAAGTTCGAGGGGCGATGATTTATCCGGCGGTCATTATTTCCGTCATGATTGTAATCAGCATCTTAATGCTTATTTTTATGGTACCCACTTTGACGGCCACTTTCGAAGGGATAGGGATCAAACTGCCTCTACCTACTCGTATGCTCATCGCCTCTAGCGACTTCTTGGTAGAGAATACTCTTCTAGTGCTTTCCGTGATTCTTGTGCTTATTGTCTCGGCTCTGGCTTTTTTCAGAAGCGCCGTGGGCAGATCTCTCCTTGATTCAATCTCTATTCGATTGCCAGTGATAGGAGAGATGGTCAAGGAAGTTGAATCAGCCCGTACCGCTCGCACTTTCTCGGCTCTGTTATCTGCCGGAGTCGAGGTGATAGTGGCACTCGATGTCACCATGGATGTCATACAAAACCATCTCTATAAAGACGCCCTTAAGCGGGTGCGTACCGCCATTGAAAAGGGGGAATCCATGTCCGTGGTATTTACCGAACACGGGCGCCTCTACCCGTTATTTGTAGGAGAGATGGTGGCGGTCGGCGAGGAAACTGGCAAAATTTCAGAAATGCTTGTGAATGTGGCGAATTATTATGAAAATGAAGTTGATCAGAAGACCAAGGACCTATCCACTATCATTGAGCCAGTGCTCATGATCATTATTGGTGTTGGAGTAGGTTTCTTCGCCATCTCGATGCTCGCGCCGACTTATTCTCTAGTGGATTATATTTAAGATGATTACTAAAGCCAAAGGATTTACTATTATGGAAATGCTGGTGGCCCTAGCTATTTTGGCTGTGGCGGTGACAATCATTGTCATCTCTCTTTCCAAACTCAACGCCTCTCAAGCGCTTGAGAAAAGTACGTCTCTAGTCATGTCTGTCGTAGACCAGGCCCACTCCCTAACTTTCTCTGCCAAGGATGACTCCCAATACGGTGTCTATTTTGAAGATTCAGGGGTAACATTATTTAAGGGCGCCACTTATTCGCCCTCTGATCCTCTCAATGTAATCACAGCTATTGATTATCGTGTAAGTATTAGAAGCATTTTGCTCGCTGGGGGAGGGTCGAGCGTCGTTTTCAAGAGATTGACCGGCGAAACCGACCAAGTCGGCACGCTCGAGTTATTTTTAAAAGATTCTCCTGCTGTGGCTCGTACCGTAACTATTACTAAGACCGGGCGAGTGAGCATGAGCCCGTGATAATCCAAGATGAAAAATATTAATCTGAAGCTGAATAATGGGCTGACTCTCGTCGAGGTAGTAGTGGCCACGTCCATAGTTTTGGTGTTTCTTCTAGCACTTTTCGCTGTCAGCAATCTTTATTTGAGAACAGTTTTTTTAAATACAAAATCTGTTAAGGCCACCTTCATCGCCGAGGAAGGCTTGGAAGCTCTGCGATTTCTAAGAAATGTTTCTTGGGATGCAAACATCGCCACACTTTCTAACGATACAGATTATGGTTTAGTCTTAGACTCTGGTTCTTGGGAGGCTACAACCACCAATATTTATATAGACAATACGTTTGAGAGGTTCGCAGTCCTCTCGGCAGTATATAGAGATGTCTTTAATGATATCGTTTCAAGCGGGGGCACGCTTGATCCTGATACCAAACTGGTAACGGTGACTGTGTCTTGGAACAATGGCTCGGCTACCACAACCAGAGTAGTCTCGACCTACTTGGCCAACATTTTAGATGAATAAAATACTCCACAAAAATAAGGGTTTCTCGCTCTTGGAAATGCTGGTCTACATTTCTATCCTTGTTTTATTGCTTGGGGTTATCATGAATATTACAGTCTCTATTGTTCGCTCCCATAGAGCCATCAAAGCATCAAGAAGTATTGAAAATTCTGCCATCATTAGTCTTGAGCGTATCACTCGAGAAGTGCGTGGGACCAATACTGTCAATATCGCTTCAAGTATCTTCGACACCAGTCCTGGAAAACTCGTTCTCAATAGTACGGACGATGGCGGCAATCCTCGCACGGTTGAATTCTATCTTGCTTCAGGCACCCTGTTTCTAAAAGAGAATGGAGTAGACGTTGGCCCCCTCTCTCAATCGGATGCTGAGGTGGAGAGTCTGACCTTTCGTCTTTTCTCTAACGTCGAATTTGTGGGGGTACGCGTTGAAATGACCATAGAGAGCGGTACCAGTACTTATTATCGATCTGGAAGTTTTTATTCTTCAGCCAATATAAGATGAACTTGAGAAATACTTTAAATGCGGGGCAAGCAATGATGATAGCGGTGATATTTTTCATGGCGGTTTCTATCACCATGATCTTCGGGTTGGTCGGGCCAGTAGTCAGGCAACAAGTTATAGTCCGAGATCTTGCGGTTTCCCGCCAAAGCTACTTTTTAGCCGAGGCAGGAGTGGAGGACGTTGTCTACAGGTTGAAAACTGGTAAAGCGGTTTCTTCGACAGAAGTCTTGAATTTGAACGGTAGTAGCGTCGTGATCACCACAACGGACACTCTCGATGGTAAAGAGGTTACTGCTGTAGCAGATGTAAGGGATCTTACTCGTAAATTAAGGACAAATGTCGTGCTTGGTTCCGGAGTGTCTTTTCACTTTGGGGTACAGGCAGGGAATGGCGGCCTTATTTTGGAGAATACCTCTTCCGTTTCAGGCAATGTCTATTCAAATGGGTCAGTCACAGGAGGCGGCCCCACGAACAATTTTATTCGCGGCAGTGTAGTCTCTGGTGGACCAAACGGACTTGTTAATAACCTTCATGCTACCAGTTCAGTCTTTGCCCACACTATTAGTAACGCCATTATTGATGGTAACGCTTATTATCAGAGTATTTCTGGCTCTACTGTGCTCGGCACTCTCTACCCCAATAGTCCAGATCAGGCCACTTCCACACTTCCTATCCCCGACAGTCAGATAGAGGATTGGAAACAAGTGGCCTTAAGTGGCGGCGTCATCTCCTCTCCTTGTCCATATAAGATTAATGATGCGGTGACAATTGGCCCAAAAAAGATTACCTGCGATCTGGAGATCAGTGGCAATAATTACACCATTACCCTTGCTGGCAATATTTGGGTGGAAGGAGATATCGTGGTTAAAAATTCACCAACGATCAGAGTAGCTTCTTCCTTTGGTAACAAAGGTGTGGCTGTTATTGCCGATAAGCCGTCAGATCCGAATTACAGTGGTAAAATCTCACTTGAAAATTCGGTAATCTTTGAAGGTTCAGGCACTTTCGGTTCTCATGTTATGTTTATCTCTCAGAATCGAAGCGCAGAGTCAGGTGGCGTTGGGGTCGCCATCGATGTCAAAAACACCGTTTCGGGCGATCTTTTGGTTTACGCCGGACATGGTGAGATAACACTTGAGAATAATATCAATCTCAAAGAAGTGGCAGCCTATAAGATAAGACTCAAAAATACGGCAGAAGTTATTTACGAGACCGGCATCACCAACCTTCTCTTTGATTCCGGTCCGAGCGGCAGTTATGAGATTTTGAGTTGGGAAGAAATAGAGTAGAATAACTGACGTATGTCTAAACCGATTCTGGTGGCAAACTGGAAGAACTACCCGAGCTCTCTCATTGAAGTCAAGACGCTCGTCAAAGGGCTCTCTGCCAAAAAAATTCTTTACAAAAAAACTCATCTCTTCGTCGCTCCGCCTCTGCCGTATTTTGATTTTGTTTCTGAAAAGATTAGAAATTATGCCCACCTAGCTTCTCAAGACATCTCGCTTACTACCGGGACTACTACTGGCGCTGTCACGCCAGAAATATTGAAAAGTTTCGGCACTAAACTCACCATCATTGGTCACAGCGAACGAAGGGCTCTGGGGGAGACCTCCAATGAAGTCTCCCGGAAGATTAAAATTGCTCTCCGTGCCGGCATTACACCTCTAGTCTGTGTAGGGGAACTTACTCGAGATGAAGATGGTGACTATTTTGAATTCTTGCGCGAGGAAATTGAACTCTCTCTAGAAGGTCTTCCCCCAAAAGCCTTCAAGTCTTCCGGTATTGCTATAGCCTATGAGCCAGTCTGGGCTATAGGTAAGGATGCAAGTTACGCTATAGAGCCGGTTGACCTTTCAGAAACGGTCGTCTTTATTAGAAAAATTCTTAGTCGTATGTTTGGCCGTTCGGTGGCTGGAAATATTCCTATACTTTATGGTGGCTCTGTTGAGCCAGAAAATGCTCACACCCTTCTCTCTAAGACTGGGGTTAAGGGACTTCTCGTCGGCCATGCCTCCCTTAATGCCAAAAATTTCTGTAAAATAGCTGAAGCACTTATAAAAAATAAAATAACATGATGAAATCTATTACTGAAGCAGGAAATTTAAAAGGCAAGCGCGTACTGGTACGTGTTGATTGGAGTGTGCCTACACAAAATGGTGAGGTCATGAATGATTATCAGATTCAGAAATCACTTCCGACCATAGAGTATTTGCGTGAAGCTGGAGCCAAGATTACTCTCATCAGCCATGCAGAGAGAGATACAGATTCTTTGGAGCCGATATATAAGCATGTAAAAGAATTTCTACCGGCACTGACATTTGTTAAACCAAGTAACCTAGTGCTTCTTGAAAATCTTCGTCAAAACAAGGGTGAAAAAGAGAATTCTAAAGAGTTTGCTAAGGAACTGGCTAATCTGGGAGATATTTTTGTCAACGAGGCCTTCCCCGTGTCTCATAGAGCGCATGCTTCTGTGGTAGGAGTGCCAGAACTGTTACCAAGTTTTGCCGGTCTGCAACTAACTCTCGAAGTTGAGACTCTTTCTAAAGCTTTTTATCCCAAACGACCGTTCCTTTTTATCCTAGGCGGGGCGAAATTTGATACCAAATTGCCTCTGCTTAAAAAGTTTGTGAACATTGCCGACTATATATTTGTGGGTGGAGCCTTAGCCCACAATTTTTTCAAAGAACTTGGCAGAGATATTGGCGACTCTCTAGTCAGCAACGGCGACTTTGGGTTGAAAGAGCTTTTGAATACCGGTAAAATTATTTTACCCGACGATACTATAGTGGAAGATAAGAAAATTATGGATGCCGGTCCAGTTACTATGGAGAATCTTAAGTCAAGAATTAGGAGTTCACAACTAGTGTTATGGAATGGTCCCTTGGGCAGTTACGAAAGGGGTTATAGGACCGCTACCCTGCAGTTGGCCAAACTCATTGCCGAGTCCGGGCGAGAGTCCATCATTGGCGGCGGGGATACTCTCTCCGCGGTCAAGGAGCTCGATCTTTTCGATAAATTTTCCTTTGTCTCTACGGGCGGTGGAGCGATGTTAGAATTCCTAGCCACCGGTACTCTGCCAGGCATTGAAGCATTATCTAAGAAATAATAATTAAGTAGATAATAAGACAGTAGTAATGAATAAGTTCATACGTTATAATCTAGCTATAGCAGAAATATAACGTATGGGTAAGTTAGAAGAAAAAAGCAAAGTAAAAACTAGGCGCAAGGATTTACAAAAGTTAATTTTGGAGACTGTAGCTATTGCTGGGGTCTTGAGCGTTGCTCTCGTCGCTCCAAATGTTATCCAAGCTATGAGTAAACTGGGGCTTATTCCTAGACGCAGACAGAGTGAATATATCGCTTCTTCAGCAAGTAAATTGGCTAAGCGAGGACTTCTTTTTTATGATGGGAAAAGGTACCTTTTGACCCCAAAAGGAGAGAGTCTTTTGCGACGTTGGAGATTTGCAGACTTTAACTTACATAAGCCTAAAAAGTGGGACAAGAAATGGAGAGTAGTTATCTTCGATATTCCGGAAAAGAAAAAGAAAGTGCGTGAGCAAATAAGAAGTCTTTTTAATCAAGCCGGACTAAGGCGCCTTCAAGATAGTGTCTGGGTATACCCGTATGACTGTGAGGATGTTATTACACTTTTGA
>Ga0209541_10017587_pt1 | contig 10438 bp, 19 predicted proteins | sample RifCSPlowO2_01_FD_184027 | JGI IMG/M metagenome (GOLD analysis project Ga0209541, IMG submission 184027) | Groundwater microbial communities from Rifle, Colorado - Rifle CSP2_plank lowO2_0.1 (SPAdes) (version 2) | ecosystem: Environmental > Aquatic > Deep subsurface > Groundwater | place... | reverse complement strand
TTGGTTGCCTTGTATTTCAACTTTTACATCCGGACTAATTTCCATTCTTAAACTTCCCTTTGGACCATTCACCACTAAACTGCGACCATCTTTTTCAATGGTGATACCCTCGGATATTAAAATTGGTGCATCTCCGATTCTGCTCATAAAAGTTACCAAATAAGTGCCAGCACTTCTCCTCCCACATTCATTTTTCTAGCCTCTTTGTCGGTTAAAAGACCTTTAGGTGTAGATACAACAGCAATACCCAAACCATTTAAAACTTTCGGCAGCTGTTTAGCTCCCTTATATACTCTTAAAGAAGGCTTAGATACTCTTTTAATATCTGTCAAAACAGGCTTCCTGTCTTGATAACTCAGACTAACAACAATCTCTCTGTCTTTAACCTTTACATCAGATAGGTATCCTTCTTTTTGTAAAAGTTTTACCAGATGTAGAATTAGCTTGGAGTATTTCAGGGCAACAGATTCCTTGCCTACTCGATAGCCGTTTTTTATTCTAATTAATGCATCGCCTATTGGATCCATTTTTACCAACTCGCTTTCTTGACTCCCGGTAAATAACCTAAATGAGCCATCTCCCTGAAACAGAGTCTGCAAAGTCCGAACTTTCGCAAATAAGCCCGGGATCTTCCACACCGCATACAGCGATTTCTTTTTTGTACTTCATATTTAACTTTTACTTTAACTATATTCGATACCTTGGCCATAAATTAACTCCTAAAAGGCATCCCCAATGTCGAAAGTAATCTTTTCCCCTCATCTTTATTTTTGGCAGTTGTGGTAATAGTCACCTGTAAACCTCTAACCTTATCAACTGTTTTATAGTTAACCTCAGGAAAAATGGTTTGTTCCTTCAAGCCGATATTTAAATTGCCCGCCTGATCAAAAGACTTTTCAGAAACTCCTCGAAAATCTCTGACTTTTGGTAGAACAATATTCATCAACTTGTCCAAGAAAACATACATCTTATCACCTCGTAAAGTCACCATCATCCCGATTGGTTGACCTTTGCCTAATTTAAAAGTGGCAATTGATTTTTTGGCATGAGTCACTATCCCCTTTTGTCCGGCCAAAGCCGCCAGATATACTTGAACTTTTTCCAAAACTGCCGCATTTTCTTTAGCCTCACCCAACCCCATACTGACCACAATCTTTTTCAAGGCAGGTACAGTCAGTTTGTTTTTTAATCCTAATTCCTGCTGCAGTTTAGGCTGCACTTCTTTTAGATATTTTTCTTTGAGCCTGTTCATGCTTTTCCGATCTCCTTTCCGCACTTTCTACATATCCTTACCTTTGCAGAACCTTCCATGTTAAGACCGTCAGGTCGCAAGCTCTGCTTATACCCAACTCTTGTCGCCTTATGACAATTTGGACAAATCAAAGCCACGTTTGATATATCCAAACTCTTGGGAATTTCCAAAATTCCACCTTCTACATCTCCCGTCTTTCTGACATGTCTTTTGTAAAGATTAACTCTTTCCACAAAGACCCTTCCCTCTTTTGCTAAAACTTTCTCAACCGTTCCTTCTTTCCCCCGGTCTTTTCCTAACAATACTTTAACTTTATCTCCTTTTTGTATTTTCATCACCAAACCTCCTGAGCAAGTGAAATAATTTTTGTAAAACCCCCGTCTCTGACTTCTCTAGCAATTGGCCCAAAAATCCTGGTGGCTCTAAGGTTTCCGTCTGCATCAATAATGACCCCGGCATTATCATCAAATTTGATATAAGAACCATCATCTCTTCTGATTTCCTTTTTACATCGTACTATCACTATCCTGACCTTCTCGTGATTTTTAACCTGCCCATTAGGATCTGCTCCCTTCACAACTCCCGAAACAATCTCTCCTACTTTGGCTTTTCTTTTGCCAGAACCACCTAAAGGCTGTATAACTTGCAAAGCCTTGGCTCCACTATTATCTGCCACTACTAAATAAGTTCTATGTTGAACCATAAGTAAGTCATCAGTCTTCAGCTGTCAGCTTTCAGACTTCTCCTTTTTTCTCATGCGTTTTTTGTTTACTGGTCTTTCTGTCTGATGACTGACGTCTGACGACTCTTCCATCTCTTTTTCTTCCGGCATCACCTGAGCAATAATTTCTTCTGCCGCCTTTTTTTGTTGCGCTTCCGCAATTTCTACCAGATTTTTACCTAAAACCTTTACTATTTTAAAATGCTTACGTTTAGAAACAGGTTGACATTTTTCTATTTCCACAATATCTCCATCTTTAACTCCAAGAGTATCATCTACTAAATATCTTTTGCTTCTTATAAAGGTTTTTCTGTATAAGGGGTGTCTTGCCCGCCTTTCCACCACCACTGTGGCCGTTTTAGCCGTTTTTGTTGATATAACACGACCTATCATTTCATACCTCCTGTCTTTGTTTCTAACTCATTCAATAGTTCTTTCTGCCTTAATACTGTCAAAACTTTGGCTAAATCTTTTCTCTTTTTAAAGATAGCTTTCTTATCCTTCAGCTTATTGGTGTTTTTATCTATCACCAAATTAGCCACCTCATCTCTCAATGACTTAGCTTTATTTTTCAACTCTTTTATGTCTAATCCCTTAACTTGCGCTAACTCGCTTTTTTTCATATTTTAGCTTCCTCCCTTTTCCACAAACTTAGTCTTAACCGGCAGCTTGTGTGATGCCAGTCTTAATGCTTCTTTGGCGATATCTTTTCCAACTGCCCCCATTTCAAAGATAATCTGTCCTCTCTTCACCACAGCCACATACCCTTCCACATCGCCTTTGCCAGACCCCATTCTTGATTCGGCAGGGTGTTTGGTGATTGGTTTATCAGGAAAGCTCCTGATCCAAATCCTGCCTCCCCTTTGAGTAAAATGAGCCATGGCCCGTCTGGCTGCCTCAAGTTGTCTGGCAGTAATCCAGCCTGATTCCATCGTCTTGATGCCAAATTGCCCAAAGGACAGGGTATTATTTCTGGTAGCTATACCCGTCCTGGTGCCTCTAAAGGTTTTCCTATGCTTAGTTCTTTTTGGTTGCAGTAATGCCATTAGATTTTTACCTCCCCTTTATTAATCCATACTTTTACTCCCACATAACCTGATTTTGTTAAAGCAGGGTAGATGGCAAAATCAATATCTGAGCGCAGTGTGTGTAGTGGCATAGTACCGGTTGCCCTCCATTCTCTTCTGGCAATCTCTGCTCCGCCAATCCTACCTGATAAAACTACCTTAACTCCTTTTGCGCCGGCTCTCATGACTCTTTCGATCACCTGATTCATCACTCTTTGCGCAGGTAATCTTCTAATTAGCTGGTCTGCCACAGATTGGGCCACCAGATAGGCTGACAAATCTGGTGATTTTAACTCCATTGGCACAATTTCAAGACTATTTTCATCCTTAATTTTTAGCTCCTTCATTAAATATTTCTTCAGCTCAGTTAAACCACTACCACCTCTGCCAATTAAAACTCCCGGTCTGGAGACAAAGATAATCACTTTTAATTTATTGATGGCCCTTTCTATCTCAATTAAGGCAATGCCGGCCGACCTTAATTTTTTTAAAAGTAATTGTCTAATTTGCCAATCTTCTGCTATATTTTGTCTGTATTTTACAGAATTGGCAAACCATCTGGATTGCCAGCTTGCCCCAATTCCCATTCTAAAACCAACCGGATGTACCTTTTGTCCCATGAGTTAGTGACTAGTCGCTAGAGTCTAGGAACTAGTGGTTACTCCTTTCTCTTTTTTTATATCTTCCACTTTCTTACTTGACTCTAGACTCTTGACTCCAGACTCTTCCAACACGATTTTTATATGACTCATCCTTTTCTTAAAAGGTCTGGTTCTACCTCTGGCAGCAAATCTAATACGTCTCATTTTGCTGCTTTCATTCACTTCAAGTTTTTGAAAAGTTAATTTGCTTTCATCCATGCCGATTTTTTTGGCATTAGCCATGGCTGTTTTGATGGCCAAGGACAAATCTTTGGCTGCTGCCTTGGGTGTAAAATTTAGTATATCCAGTGCACGAGCAGGTGCCATCTTGCGCACCATATCAGCCACCAACCTCAATTTCCGAGGGCTGGTATGGATATATTTCTGTATAGTTTGCGCTTCCATGTTATGTTTTCTCCAAAACTCTCTTAGTCACCTGTCCATGACCTCTGAATATTCTGGTGGGAGCAAATTCCCCCAATTTATGACCCACCATTGACTCTGTCACAAAAACTGTCACAAAGTTTTTCCCCTGATGTACTAAAAAGGTGTGGCCCACAAATTCAGGTGGAATCTCAGACCTCCTGGCCCAGGTTTTAATTGGATCTAATTTACCCGCAGCCCCTTTTTGCTTCATTACTTTCTCAAGTAATTTCTCATCAATATATGGTCCTTTTTTTATACTTCTACTCATTAGTTGATCCTTTTAATAATATACTTGCTTGTCCATTTTTTCTTGTTTCTGGTTTTACCCACAGCCGGTCTGCCATATTTAGTCATTGGTTTCTTCCTACCCACTCCGGATCTTCCTTCTCCTCCCCCATGAGGATGAGAATGCGGATCCTGAGCCACCCCTCTGACAGTTGGTTTTATCCCCATATGTCTACTCCTGCCGGCTTTACCCAACACTCTTTGGGCATATTCTTCATTACCTAAACTACCTATGGTAGCCATTGAGTCCAATGGAATCATCCTTACCTCACCAGATGGCATCTTCAGATGGGCAAATCCTCCAATCTTTGCCAGAAGTTGTATGGATACACCAGCACTTCTTCCTAATTGCCCACCATGACCAGGTAGAAGCTCCACATTGTGAACCAATGATCCGATGGAAATATTCTTCAACTTCATAGCATTACCAACTTTATTTTCCCCCTTTTCTCCGGACACCACTTGATCGCCTAATTTTAGTCCTTGCGGTTTTAGAATATAGCTATATTCGCCATCCTGATACTTGATCAGTGCAATCTCAATATTTCTATTGGGATCGTAATCAAATTCTACCATCTCACCAGTTACACCAAACTTGCTTCTCTTAAAATCAATCTGTCTATAGTATCTTTTATGTCTTCCTCCTTGACCTCTAACAGTCACCCGGCCATGAGATCTACCAGAATGCTTCTTTAATATTTTCTTTAAATTTTTAATTTTTAATTTTTCATTTTTCATTTTCCTGTTATCACCTTTCTCTGTGTTGTAGGCGCAGCACCCACAGCTCCTTTTTCAACTCTTACTTTAGTTCTTCCTAACAGATCTTTCTTTTCTTTCAGCTTTATTGGTTCTCCTTCAACTGTAGTGACCACTGCCTCCTCTTTGGGTGTTTCAAAAAGGGCAATTTTATCACCTTTTTTAACCTGGACATAGGCCTTTTTAAAACCGGTAGTTTTATAAAATTTCCTAATCCTTCTTTGGGATTTTGTTTCTCCTTTAACATTGATGGTTTTAACTTTTAAAACTTTGACGCTAAATTTATCTGCCACCCATCTGGCAATTTGATCCTTGGTAGCATCCTTGTCCACTTCAAAAGTGTACAGATTCTGATCTGCTAACTTCATGCTCTTTTCAGTGATAATTGGACGTTTTATAACTATCATTTTCTTAACCTTTCTACTGCATCCTTTGTGAGTATTAACATCTCATGTTTCAATACCTCATAAGCATTTATCAAATTTGCTGGTAACACACTAATACCCGGAATATTTCTTACCCCATGAACCACATTATCCATTTTCTCTGGCGTAATTATTAAGGCACTGGCCATCTTTTTCCCTTTCTTGTCTTTCCCTTGATTTTCGTCAGAAAATAGTCCACGTCTATACTTGATACTTGATACTTGATACATAAACTTCGCCACTTCTTTAGTTTTACCTGAAGCTTTCTCAATTCCGCTCACACCAATGATATTTTTATCACTCAATTTAGATGATAGGGCAGAAATTAGCGCTGCTTTTTTCATTTTTTTGGGCAGATCTAAAATTACCTTTCTCCTCTTTGGTCCAAAAGCTATCCCTCCACCTACAAAAATTGGAGCTCGGATGGCTCCATGTCTGGCTCTGCCTGTTCCTTTTTGTCTGTAAATTTTGGCTGTTGATCCCCTCACTTCTCCTCTTCCTTTAGTTGATCCGAAATGTCCGGTTCTATTAGTCAGATATACTCTGACTGCTTGAGCAAGCAAATTTTTATTAACCTTTTGTCCAAAAATTTCTTTAGGCAAAGACAATTTCCCAGCTGCTCTTCCGGCTAATGAATAAACAGGAACTGACAAACTGGTTCTTACAGAAACCCTCTTGTCATTGCGAGGACTCGCCGCAGGCGAGGATGTGGCAATCTTTCTTTTGAGATTGCTTCCCCCTCGTTTTACTCGGGGTCGCAATGACGAACTTGTTACCTTTTTCTTAACCGGCATTTGTCTTTACCTCCTCAGTTGGTGCTTCTTCAGCTAATTGCTGTAATACTGCTTCTTGTGTATTTTCTGACTTTTCACTTTCCCCTTTTCCCTCTTCGCTATCTTCCTCTTTTTCCTCCGGCGGTGGAGTATAACCTTTAATCCTTCCTAATTTTGTTACCATAACCAGCCCATCTGTTGATCCCGGCACCGCCCCCTTAATTGTCAGTAGATTTTTCTCCTTATCTATGCCAACTACCTCTAAACCTCTGGTGGAAACTTGTTCGTTTCCCATATGCCCGGCCATTTTCTTACCTTTATAGACTCTCCCCGGAGTTGTTCCAGAACCTATGGCACCCGGAGCACGGTGTCTGTCAGATTGACCATGAGTTTTAGGGCCTCCATGAAACCCCCATCTTCTAACTCCACCCTGAAAACCTTTACCTTTGGAAGTTCCAGTTACTTTTATTACGTCCCCAATTGAAAAAACCTGGTCCAGTTTAATTTCTATCCCAGGCTTTAGATCTTCTGTCTCCCCTCTAAGCTCTCTAAACCACCTAATCCCTCTTTCAATCCCAGCTTTTTTACCATGTCCAAGTTGGGGTTTTTTAACAGACTTTTTTGTGCCGAATCCAAGCTGAATTGCATTGTAACCATCTTTCCCATCCATACTCTTAACTTGGGTAACAGCATTTGGGGCAATTTCCACCACTGTTGCCCCAACTCTTCTGCCTCTTGAGTCATAAGTTGAAGTCATATTCTTTTTTATACCTAACAATGTATTAATCATAAAAAATCCACTAAAAAGAGCGAGGTCGGTTTCCCGAACGCTCACTCAGTATCTCGCCTATCAAATCGCCGTATCTTTAACTCGACGCGCGATCTACTGAAATTGTTCTTAAGTTAAAGCTTAAGAAGTATTATTCATTTTCTTATCAGATTTTAACATAAGCTCATGCGTAAATGCAAGCGGAAACACAGTTTCCGTCCTGAGGGAGCGAAGCGACTCGAAGGACACAAAATGGGGTATTGACATTAGGGTTTTATTAGGGTAATGTGGATTAGGAATCGAGAAACTGGAAAGGGGGTGAGTAAAAGGCATGGACAAACAGAAAGAGATTAGGAAACCAATTCAATCTTCTACGCTAAAGTGTGGTAAAAGAACTTTCTTCTTTGATTGCTACGTTGCTTCCAACAGTAAAAAATATCTGAAAATTACAGAGTCCAGATTTGTTGAGGAAGGGCAAGACAGAAAGAGAAATTCTTTCATACTTTTTCCGGAGGATGTCCTCAATTTCCAACAAAGAGTTGAAGAAATAAAAGGATATCTTGCTGAATAGAGCTAAGGGTGCATAGCCGGCATGCACTTTACTGTCATTGCGAGCGAAGCGTAGCAATCTTTATTTATAATAAATTAATGTATACTAAACAGTATTATGTTTACATTCTATCTAACTTTTCCAGAACTACTCTTTATTGTCACATAATACCGAGCAGCTTGCTGCGCGGTCACAATATTGTGTGACAAGAACTTGCGCGAAGCGATACCTCGCAGCTCTGCTGCGGGGTAGTTCATTGTGGAATAACTAATGACTTAAAAAGAAGAGTTTGGGAACATAGAAACGATTTAGTAAAAGGATTTTCTCAAAAATATCAGATTCACGATTTGGTGTACTATGAAATATTTAATGATCCAGAAAATGCAATTGAAAGAGAAAAACAAATTAAAAATTATTCCAGATTAAAGAAGGAAAAAATGATTGTGAAATTTAATCCTAAGGTAGTAGATCTATATGACGAAATTATTAGGTAGTCATTCCGAGCGAATGAAATTCGCGTCGGAATCTTTATTTATGATTTAATCAAGATTACTACAGCCACTTCGTGGCTTCGTAATGACAGTCACTAATTTGTCATCGCGAGCGAATGTAATGAACGTCGCGATCCTAACTCTTAACTCATTAAGATTACTACGTCGCTTCGCCAAGTCAAACTTGGCTTCGCTCCTCGTAATGACATACGAATGGATAAAATGTTTTCGATCTGAAATAAAATGTCCACCCTTGGGGTGGATTTGTATTGACACCTGTGGATTTTTGATTAAATTTATGCCTACACACTTATGAAATTTTTATGGGAAAAATTACACTCCCAAGTGGGACTAAAAAAACACAGGGTCACTGACCCCTCGGCCTTAACATGTCCCGCATCTCACTCCTAGGGGTTGAACCAGGTAAAGGCACTTTTATGTGTGCCGTAGCTACTCGATATATTGCATGCAAGACAACATGTTGTAATGCTTCTGTAACTGCTGATACACTTACACCTATCTCACGAGCTATAGCCTTTTTTCCTTTTCCGTCCCATCTCTCTCTTACTTCTCCACCCCATACAAAGGCTTTACCCCATATCTCTTTTTCTTTTTCACTAAGCGGTCCTTTAGCCATTTCACTGTAGCCTCCATGTCCATCAAACAAACTTGGTTTCTCTTTCATAATAACTTTATATTACATCTTAACTTCAATGTCAACTCCTGCCGGGATTTCTAGATGCATTAGGGAATCTATGGTTTTTTGGGTGGGTTCAACTATATCAATCATTCTTTTGTGGGTTTTAATCTCAAAAGCTTCTCTTGAGTCTTTATCTGTATGAGGAGAGGTTAAAACCGTAATTCTTTCTGTTTTTGTGGGTAAAGGGATTGGGCCAACAATTTTTGCACCGGTTCTAAGGGCTGTATCCAAAAGGGTCTCACAGGTGTGATCCAACACCCGATGATCATAACTTTTCAGTTTTACTCTGATTCTTCCTCTTGGCATATAGTCCTTTTAACGTGCTAATTATACACAATCCTATCTATGAGATATGCTCATAGTTTTCATATAAGAAATACCCTGATCAAATAGTGTCCATGTTTCACCTTTACCTAGAACTACTCTTCTACTTTCTGTACCATCTGAAAGAGAGATTTCAACAACTGTCTGAGTATTACTTGGATGACAATTGACTTCGACTCGTTCTCCTTTTGGACCTTTTAGAATTGCTCTACGACCAGGGGCTATTGTTCCTTTAACAGGCTCATATCCCATCATTCGTTCCCCAGATAATAAAATTTCTGCAACCATATTTAAGCAATTATTTTTGTAATAACTCCAGCTCCAACAGTTTTTCCACCCTCCCGGATAGCAAAGCGGAGTCCATCTTCCATAGCAACCGGGGTAATTAATTTTCCTGTTATTTTAACAGTATCGCCCGGCATGGCCATTTCCACCCCTTCCGGAAGTTGAACCTCACCTGTCACATCTGTGGTTCTGATATAAAATTGCGGTCTATAACCTTTGAAAAATGGGGTGTGCCTGCCGCCCTCTTCTTTGGATAAAATATAAACTTCTGCTTCAAATTCTGCATGTGGGGTAATTGAACCTGGTTTTGCCAAAACTTGTCCTCTTTCCACATCATCTTTTTCAATGCCCCTAAGTAGAATTCCGGCATTATCACCGGCCTGGCCTTCATCAAGCATTTTATGAAACATTTCAATTCCGGTAACAACAGACTTTTTGGTAGGCTTAATTCCCACAATCTCTATTTCTTCATTAACTTTAACCTTACCTCTTTCAATGCGCCCAGTGACCACTGTACCACGACCTTTGATGGAGAAAACATCCTCAACCGCCATTAAAAATGGTTTTTCCGTATCCCTGACAGGAGTGGGTATCCACTCATCCACCTTGGCCATCAGTTCCTCAATACTCTTGACAGCTTCCGCATCCCCTTCCAAAGCTTTTTTAGCGCTGCCACGGATTATGGGAGATTGCGGGTCATATTCATATTTTTTAAGTAAATCCCTAACTTCCTCTTCCACCAAATCAAGTAGTTCCGGATCATCAACCATATCTACTTTATTAAGAAAAACCACAATGGCCGGAACTCCCACCTGGCGGGCCAGCAGAAGATGTTCTCTGGTTTGAGGCATTGGTCCATCAGGAGCAGACACCACTAAAATGGCGCCATCTGTTTGGGCGGCGCCGGTAATCATGTTTTTAATGTAATCTGCGTGTCCAGGCATGTCTATGTGGGCATAATGTCTTTTTTCTG
>Ga0209541_10017584_pt1 | contig 10439 bp, 5 predicted proteins | sample RifCSPlowO2_01_FD_184027 | JGI IMG/M metagenome (GOLD analysis project Ga0209541, IMG submission 184027) | Groundwater microbial communities from Rifle, Colorado - Rifle CSP2_plank lowO2_0.1 (SPAdes) (version 2) | ecosystem: Environmental > Aquatic > Deep subsurface > Groundwater | place: Rifle... | reverse complement strand
AAGAACTTTTCCCATAGATTACATCTAATTTTACGACGAGTCAAACACGCTCACCCTTTCCTCATCATTTTCTCTGCCTATGCTCCGGGATAGACAAACTATTGTTCAGGGGCTATACCCAGACTCGGACCACATTCGGTTTCTTCCTGCGGAAACCGAATCTTAAGTACTCGGAAAAATTGTTACCATAAGAATGGTAAACCAAGCCAATTTTTCCTGCGTGTTTCCTCCCTAGGGTATAGCCCCTTCACTTTTATCATTACAACGGTTTCGAAAATGATACGGAAAGAGTTCACTTCTATATAATGCGAAATCTAACGAAGGGATGATCTAATTTCATCAATATGCACGAATGACTAATACTCAATAAATAACTTTGAAATGTTCCTGCCAGGCGAAGGTTTTAGGAGTGTGCTTTAGCCACTCCTGGAATCGCCTCTGGAACCAATTAGGGTGACCCGGAACGTCCGCCCGCTTTTGGCGGGGGCGCATGGCCGGGTCGGATCTCCCTAATTGGTCAGAGAACATGAGAAGTTATTTATATGAGTATTTCATGACAAGGCGAAGGTTCACAGGAGGAACTTCCTGGGAATCGCCTCAGGAATCCTGATGAAATTAGGTTATCCCTGAGTAAATTATAGTATGGAACAAAAATCGCCTTAACTGGCGATTTTTGTTATTTGAACTTTAGTATATGGTTGACGATGGCCCTTCTTCTTATGTTGTCTAGTTTTGGCTTTATAGCGAAACACCATCTTCTTTTTACCTTTCCCATCTTCAATTATCTTAGCCTCCACCTTAGCTCCCGAAACCATCGGTTTACCGACCTTTGTATTTTTATCATCGGACACAAGCAGAACCTGATCAAAAACAATCTTATCCCCCTCGTGCTCTAGCTTTTCCACACTTAAAATATCCCCTTCGGAGACTTTGTATTGTTTCCCACCTGTTTTGATTACTGCGAATGTCATAAGGCTGTATGGTATCACTTATTCAAGAACAATTCAAGGGCAGATACGGCAGATTAGTATATCCAAAATATGACCCAAAAGTAAGTATTATTGTATAAACCCCATACACAACTAGACCTCCGAGAAGAACTGTAAAGAATATTTTCTTTGTTTTATTAAATTCTGTCGGATTCCCTCTTGATAACAAAAACCTGATGCCCGTATAAACCACAACAATCGCAAAAAGAATCATAGCAAATCTAATGCCATAACAGGCTAAACCCGATAACATTTGAGGTATTTTCCAGAGATCAAAAGATTCAAATACATTCATAGTTATATTTTAACAATTCAAGATTAGATATAATAGATAGCTATACACAATAAGCTATTCCTATGTCATGCATTTCCGTGCTATACTTGGTCTATCACCATGAATAAAAAATTAACAATTTTATTAACCTTATTTATAACATTATCAATTGTAACCATTTTTGTTTATATATGGTTTAACTCGAAAATGTTCCGATATTGTGCTGACGTAGATTGTTATAAAGAAACACCAGCTGGACGACTCCATCGGGTGGGATGGGATAATTTCTTCAGAATAGTCGGCCCTAATTGTCCTCCAGGACAAAATTGTCCAACACCCTTATAGTTCAGAATTTTTTATACCCTCAATAGACACTTAGACTGATAGACTAAGGACTATCATCTCGCGTTTGTTCATGCATTCCAGCACCTATTTGTAGGCCAGTTGTATTATCAAATATTTTAGTCATACCCTCATAAAAATATTGGCCAGTTAAGCCTATAAAATTTTCCTGATTATCAATCACCGCTTCCATTGTTAAATCAATTCCTAAATTTGCTTGTATTATTTTATATTTAGTAGAATATCTCTTTTTACCGCTATCCCAATAAGTAATGGGCAAAAATTGAAAATTATTTACAGTCTGTTGAGTAAAAGAAGTAAAAGAACTGCCCCTTACTAAATCGAAATTTATAAGCCTATTACCACCATCTAGAATATCCCACCAGACACCTCTAGTGCCAATGGGCAAAGAAGTATTATCCTTGTTAATAATAAAAGATCCCCATCGATGATCGAGATTACCCCTGCCTAGAGTACTAACAAAATTAAATTTTTGAACATCCATCCAGAGACCCGGATTAAATACAAAAGAAATATACCAGGAATCTTGACCTGACCCCATTTGAACAACTCCGTCTCCACTCTCATAAATTGGAGGTCCGGTCATAGAAAAATTCTGATTCAGTCGATAAATCCTCTGAGGATTTGAGTTAGTAGGCCACGGAAGATTTACTGATAAAGTTAAATCAGTAGAAAATTGACTAGTTTGACGCGCTTCAAATATAATATCGGTCCCAGAAAGATAAGAAACTTTATATGCCGTCATATCCGAAACATCAATTACTCCTCCAGTTAGAAAGCCACTGTAATAAGTGTTGTTTAGTGTATCTGTAATACCATACAATAAACCTGCATTACCCATAATTTTTGTTATACTTCCCCAAAACATAATGCCATTTGAATCCGGAACAGTATTGGCTATATATACCCACCCGGAGTCGGTTGGGGCGACAAGAATTTCATCCACCGAAAGTTTGACGCCTTCAATCGGGCCAGTAATATTTTGAACTGTATTATTAACTAAAAGAGAAAAATCTTGAGGAACTACTCCACCCTCAGCTAATCCAAAGGCGGCTTTTGGATAATTAACAGACTCAATACTAGAAGCTCCGCTCGATGATTGACTACAGTTAATAATATTTAATATAGGATAATCAATACCGATGAGATTAGCTACCGATAAAATAATGGTGAAAACGCCGAAGATAACTATTCCTCCAACAATCCCCCACATTAAAGCTTTTCTACTAGACATCATGCCCTGAGGATTGCCTCTGGATTGTAAGAACATTATTCCGTAGACAATTATCATCACCGAAATCATTATAATAGCAAACTGTATGAAGTAGCAGGTCAGGCTAGTCAAAAGAGAGAAAAGTCCCGTAACCGATAAATCAGTGCCCTGAAAACCAGTCAGGCTTCTATTAATAGCATCGATGGCACCGGTACTACCCGCTGCAGCTAAGGTAACCTCTGCTACCATATGGGTTCCGGATTGTGTTCCTGATGTATTTATAGCTGAACCATTAACAGTGTCGGATACCATAAATTGATTCGAACTAAGATTATTTGAAATTACATAATAAGTAGTACCCGCATTTAATGCCGGGGGTAGTGTTCCAGCAGTTGAGAATACAACGGCATCGCCTGCCGTAAATCCATGAGAAGTTGCAGTCATTATTCCTGAATCAGCTGCGATAGTTACCGGAAGGGCCAAACCAGATCCGCCTCCATTCACTACCACTAATACTAGGGGTGTCTCAGAAATTCTATTTCCAGCTCCATCCTGAACATGAATTCCGTAAAGATACGAACCGGCTCCGGGAGAATCGGTTATGCTTGATGACCAGGAATTTGAATTACTTGGAGCGTTAATAACTCCATTTGGATTGAGAGCAGCCCAGTTACATCCAGTTTTATCGGTAACCGTACAGCTAGAACCGGCATTAGCTCTATATAAATAAACTTTAGATAAATATGATCCGCCCGAATCATTCACCGACCAGGTAATATTGACGTTGGTTGTATTTGATATGGATTGAGCATTAAAAGAATTTAAAATTGGAAAGCTAGTATCAGATGTTCCGTCATTAATACTAACCGATATCGCAGCCGGCTGAATAACCCTGTTTCCGGAATTATCCACGACATGAATTCCATAAAGATACGAACCGGCTCCGGGAGAATCGGTTATGCTTGATGACCAGGAGTTCGAATTACTTGGAGCACTGATGTTCTGAATAAGAACCCAGTTGCATCCTGATCCATTAGTAACAGTACAATTAGAATTAGTCGGGGTTCTGTAAAGTTCTGCTCTTGATAAATATAAATTTCCGAAACCAGTAGCTGACCAGGAAAGAGTAATGTTGTTTGTAGTTGTTTCTCTGGGTTGGGCATCGAAATAATTTAGGGTGAGAGTTGTCCGACCTGATTGTGCCTGTGCCCAGATTGCCATAGAATCATCTACTGCGTCCGAAAAAGACCAGTCGCTCAAACGTACATATCCTCCACTATTAATAGCGGTGTCTCCTCGAGGATCATACAATTCAATATAGTTAAACAAAGAAGCGTAACCATCTTTAGTCCATTTATTTGGCAAACAATCAATAAAATTTCTATCTGCCTCAGCCATAAGACCCTGATTTTTTAATGCCACAGTTACCAAAGAACACACTCTAGCCCAAACCTTATTGTCAAATAACCAATTAGGTTTTGAATAGGCTCCCAAACTACTATTCTCAACACTATAACTGGGTGTATAAACAAGGTTTCCAGATCCTTTATTGTTACTATACGCGGCTAAAACTGTATTCTTTACTCTTTGAAAATCAAAATCTCCTGTTAAACCTAGAACTGCCAAATCAGAAAATATTCTTCCGCCATCAGAACTTCCTCCCACATTTCCACCGCTTTCCAATAACAACCTTCTATACCGACCAGTTGATGAATCATAGGCACTATTCTCAATTGAATTTTTTAAGCTAGTGGCTCGTTGGCTATAAATACTTGAATCGCTTGATGTCATAAATGGCAAGCATTTTTTAGTAGCGGCATACAAAAGCGCAGAGGAATAAACCGATTCTCCATCATCTGCATCATAACCATGAAAATGATCTATCCAATCCCCTCCTTGAGTAGCAACTAAGCCATTCGCATGAATATTGTTCGTATAATCATACTCAAGAGCTTTTATTATATGACCATAGACCGTACTCTGGGTTCCATCCTTATATGATAAACTATCACTCAACCATCCAGCGCCATTAACATCACTATGTGAACATGCGGCAAGTGTCATCCAGCCTATATTGTCCGACCCCCATTTCCCGGCGGGTGGAGAGGAGTTATCCGGTTTAGACCTATTTCCATCTCCTCCAAAAATATTAAGTCCATATGGCATTCGTCCGTTAGAATACTGTGCGCTTCCGAAATAACTTTTTAATCCCTGCTGAGCTAATTCTGGATCTAGATAAATAAGCCCCAAAGCAATCTGGGCAGTATCTCTGGCATTAACCGTCTCGTTATATATAGCCATTTGATTCAGGGTCAAATTATTTACAAACGGATCCCAAAACATAGAAGTAGAAAGAGCTGAATATCCCAAAATCCTAAGTTGAGTCTGAAGAGTTGAGGTCCTTGAATTAATTCCAGGGATTCTGTCGGTTTTACCAGCATAAAAAGAATTAGCTAGACCTTGCGCCGACTTAACAGCAGAAATATCACCATATTTAGCTAATAACCTGTCTCTCTCTAAATTATCTTTATAAGACCCCAAAATAAAAGCAAATGTTTTAGTCGCGCCAGGATCAATAGTTACCGCGACTTGACCGGCCAATATATCATCAGATGAAGCAAGAGAATTATTTAGATTTCCTGAAATAACAGTTTGGGGATCGCTCTCTCCGCCAGTGCCAAAAAATGAGCTCTTAGCTGTATCATATTTTACTATCGGCTCCGTACTTGTTAAAAATAATTTAAGTCCCCCATCTATAGCAATGGTATTAGCATCTCCTCCATCTATATACACAGTCTTAGTATTGCCATCAAAACTGGCAGTACCGTCAGGAACAATATCCTGATAGCTGAAGAATTGGTAGGTTTTCTGAGTTGAGCCGAGATTTTTTGCCTCAACTAGCTGTATTATTACCGGATCGGATATATCATAACTGGAAACAAAATAAGTTACTTTTAAGTCTAAGTTACGATAAACTACGCCTTCTTTGGTATAACCAAGACCAACCCGCGATTCAAATTGATCTTCATTAATACCCGGCTGATAAGGATTATTAGACCAATAGGCACTCCCGTCATTTACATAAACAACACCTCCTCCGGCGCTAACTGGCATTAATTTTTCAAGAGGATTTAATGTATAGGCGCTATTTGCAGTTAAAAATGAAAACGGCTTGATCGGAGACCAATTGGAACCGTGAACATTTCTATAAACTTTTATACGCTTATTGCTTAACCAAATCCCCTTACCCTGATATGAATCCATTGCAGTTTTGTCAGTCAGAACAAATTCATTATTAACCGTATCAAATTGAGGTAATGAAGACGAACACGCAGGCACCCTAAATGAAACCATGTTGCTATGCAATTGTTGACCACTAGAATCAGTAGCTCCATTAAATACCTGCGCTTGATAGGTGGTGCCAGGATTAAGAACTAAATTGCCTGAAACTCCACGATAGCCGGAAAATCCGCTGGGAGCTTGAGTTGACGTCGCACTATTAACTCCTTTATTCCAGAAAGACGTGAAATTATCAGTGGAAATATCTACATAAAAATCATAACTAGTAGGATCAGGACTCGGACTCCCTGTCCAATTTATATCAACCGAGTAGGGACCGTTGGCACATGCGATACCAGGGTTAACTTGTTGAAGAGTTGGTGGAATTAAGCCTGAAGGTGGATTACTGCAAACAAAAAATGGAAATGGAGTAGCATTATAAAAACTCCCACTCCATACTCGAATATAATAATTTTTACCGGCAGATAATGATCCGGGCTCCGAAGATGGACTGTCGGGATTGTTGTAAAATGTTCCATCAATAGCAACTGTGGAACGTAAACTTGTAGGATTGGCTATATGTTTTGTCCATCTACCGTTAAAATTAGGGTCTGTGGAAATATCAATATAGTAACCCGCGGATGGATCAGGGGCCATGCCCCAGTTGACGGTCGCATTATAAGTTCCGCTTATGCAACTTGTCGGATAATTATCAATCCACGCCGTAATGGGAGCTAAAGGATCTGCCGGATATGCTGTTGTAATCATAAATGGGACAGTATTACTCGTACCACTCGAGTTAATTACAGAAACCGAATGAAAGCCTGGTTGAGGGTAAGAAGAAAGAAATTTGGAGTTAGGAACCGGAAAAACAAGAGTTCTTCCATCAGACGAATTGAGGCTATAGCTGGGATCATTTTCACTGCCTGAATCACCAAACTTAATCTTGTTCCCAGTTGGAGTAAAACCATTACCCGTAACAGTCACACTAGTCCCCACGGGACCCGAGGTTGGCTGAAGAGAATTGATAATGAGAGCTCCACTGCCACCACCACCCCAAATTACGCCTTGTAGAGCTTGGAGGTATCTATTAATAAAACCTGTTTCTTGACTAGACTGAAATTGAGATTGTAGAGATGTTCCGTTAAGATACCAACCGCCATCTGTATGAAATGTCCAAGCGGCAATACCAACCGTCTTAGCTCTTACGACAGCATCTATAAAATCTTGAGCAGAATAGCCTGACCATCCTGTAGTAGCATTGGGACTAACCGTGGAAGTATTGTTCGGCTCACCGATGTACGTTGGTTTTCCAGAAGTTAAGGTGGTTGAAATATCTGCATCAAATTCACAACCGGAATTAGGTTGACCACAAGCAAAATGCGCACTGACGATATCCATAGAATAATTATTTGCTACATTCAGAGCATTACCATTAACACTATTTCCCAAAGAAACCGACAATATCGAGCTTGTTCCGATAGCATTTTCAACCATGCCTTTTAAATCCGCAACATCTGTCGGCGAAAAACCTGTAGCATCGTGTTCATTTGATAAATCATAAAAAACATTTGTTTTATTCCTTAATGCCTGAGCTACAGCAACAACACCCCGCTTGAAATCTTGTACGCACAGTATATTAGGATTATAGCTATTATTTTCTACACAATTTCCACTAACAACTTCTCTGGCAAAAGTTACATCAACAATCATTCCAAGCCTGTCTGCTTCGTCTATAATACTAATTAATTTAGTTAATTTTGATTGATCTAGACTGCCGTCACTTGTTATTAAAGGATCAGCATCAGTAGTCAACGAACCTACATTTTCCCACCAGTTTGGGAAAATTCTTACACCATCAAAGTTTTTTGATTTAAGAAAATTAATGTCAGCGATTGGGTCGGAAGAATCTGTGCCGTCAAAATATGCGGCCAGTACCAAAAACTTCGCCTGACCGTTAATAGTGAAGCGATTTCCAGAGATGCCAAGAACAGTTGTTGCTGCTTGAGCTTCTGGCTTTTCGACTAGATACAAAGCTGTCTGAACAGATACAAGCAAAGTCATTACTAGCAAGAAAGCAAAAAGCCCGAACCAATGGGCGTGTTGGTGATGAGGATGTTTATGCCAAGTGTCGTACCAAGAAAAAGATTTTCTAAGCCTAGAATGAATTCCGTACATGATAACAGTATACAATATTATCAATTATCGGTCATCACTATTTAACAACTCATCACCAAGAACCTCTTTAGCTCCGCGAATAGCAAACAAAAAAACCGACATTTCTGCTGATTCTTTGATAAATAGTTTTCCCTGTCTGATAGCGGTTTACTAAAAATAGAAAACCGCCTCGTCAGAAAGACCAATTTGGTCTCCTGTCGAAGCGGTGATGACACCCCCGTTCTTTTTTACATGTACTGGCGAACAACCCAGCCAATCAGCAACATCACAAACGGCGTCAGAAACGGCTCGCTGACACGAACAACTTTCGTGCTCGTCTTCTCGTCTTTGTCTTCGAGATGATGCTAGCTCTGATGTGTCAGCATGCCGACAACAAGGGCAATCCCAATTGCCTGTGGCACTGAAAGTGCGGGAAGTCCCAATGTCGGGACCATGAACCACCGCCACAGGATGGACAGTACCCAGCCCCTCAACAGACAGGACACAACCATAATGCCAGCGATGAAAGCGAGCATAACAGCTATCAACACGACAACAATCACAACACCCATAATATCCATGCCTCTTTCTCCTTTTCTCTAGAATTTCAGAACACTCTGATTATATCATATTTCAATAGTAAAAGCAAGAGCTAAATTGTCTAGGTTTTATCGGGTTTTTTGGCAGGGCGAATAAACCTGTCCGCCTACGGAGGAGAACATTGCATTGCCCGCCTCTGGAGGGGGGGACTTTATTTGCTAATATCTACGATTATTTTATAAGAAATTCAGAATTTGTGGGTAATTTAGAATACCGGACAATAACTTGATCTACTTAGATGTTGAACTAGTCGCCAAAGCTCTGACTGCTTTTTCGAGGATTTGAACTCTTTTTTGGAGATTTAAGATATCGTTTTCCTCAAATCGCTTGAGGATGTCGTGGACTTCATCAACTTGATATTCAACTTTTCCGAGTCTGCTCTTTACATCGTAAAATTCTGTGTCGAGACTATCGAACCTCTTATCGGTTTGCCCAAAACCGCTTGCTACCATTCCTGCAAGTTTTTCTAGTGTTATTTTCCCGTTTTTATTTTCTTTTTTGTTTTCCATTTTTATTATTATTCACCTTTTCTAAAAACCTTACAATGGGTTGGCCGCATTTTAGACAAAATGACTGATTTGAAAGAAACCTTCCGACAGAAGCAAAGACTGCTTCTTTCTTAATTTCTTTTTTACAAACATCACACTTGGTAACAAGCATATATTTATATTATCAAATCAAAATAAAAGTATCAAACCTACAATATCGGGCCAATCCTCCTTGCGCCACCGCGCGCGCCGTCGCCAAAGAGCTATGGCGGCGTGCGACTAAAGCTAAGGCGGCACGCGGTCGCCAAGGCTTCGGAAGGACACGGTAGACTGCGTACTTCGTAGCCTTGGCGTAGAAGTAGAACATTGCATTGCCCTTCCGTAGCTCGAAGAGCGTAGGAGGGGAAAACTTTGTTCGCTAGGATTTATATGTATTTTATACAAAATCCTACGTTAATACTAGATTTTTAGTAGTTTTTAGCAAAAACAAAAAGCCCGTGAATTGGGCTTTTGAACTATGTCTTCGAGATCTTCTTCGATGCTAATCGATAAAATCGTATAAAAAATCCGACGCTAATCAAAAGAGATCCTGCAGCAAGAGTAAGACACCAATGCATCAATTGGCCACTTGGGTTTGATAACCAATAGGCATAACAAGTAATAGAAAGTATCAAAGAAAGTGAACCTAGTAAAAATCTCATATTCCTGACTCTCCTAGCTATAATGAACTGGGGCTAATATAGACCCCAAAGGTAAAAATGTCAAGCACAGGTTTTCCATTCCCCTCGGGAGTAGGCCAGACCAAGGAAACTAGGCAAACTCAAGTGATTCAGCATTTACCTTACAAACTACTCCTGACCGCTTGTATTTGAATGATGGCAGCGCTACGGGGGTAGGTCACAAATAATCCCTCGTCAGTCACTCGGGATTTTTGCGACCCCGGCTCACGGCACATCCTACTGAATATGCAACGTTCCGCCTTTCGACTCCCCTTCCGTCCCGTAAGCAGTTACGGGACTCCAGCGCGAATTAAAACAACGGCTCATTTAATGAGCCGTTGTTTTAATTTTGCAGCG
>Ga0209541_10017581_pt1 | contig 10440 bp, 13 predicted proteins | sample RifCSPlowO2_01_FD_184027 | JGI IMG/M metagenome (GOLD analysis project Ga0209541, IMG submission 184027) | Groundwater microbial communities from Rifle, Colorado - Rifle CSP2_plank lowO2_0.1 (SPAdes) (version 2) | ecosystem: Environmental > Aquatic > Deep subsurface > Groundwater | place... | reverse complement strand
GGAGATAATAATGGCGATGGTTGTGTTGAATGGTATGATCAACGTTGTCTAGATGGTTGTGTTAATGGAGCTTGCGTTGGAGGAGTGTATAACTCAATAAGTATTTTATCTCCAACAAACAATCAAGAAATTTCCTGTCGAGAAGGGCAAGAGTGCAATCTTCAAGTAAGATGGAGAATTGATAAAAATCCAAATTTTTTATATTATTTTATTATTCAAAAATTAGATGAAAACAATCAGCCCGGTGATCCTTATTATTGGGTATTTGATCCGACTACAGTAATAGATGAAGGAAATAATGAATATTCTTATCAACTGAATCTTAATGATGATTATACTGGACCAAATAATAATCTACGTACTTTAAAATCCATTGGTTATGGAAAATTTCGAATTGCACTTAGAGCCCGGGATTTTGGTTTTGATGTATATTCTGAACCTGTAACTTTCACAAAAATTCAGGGAACAACACAGCAACAAAATATAATAGCGCGCGCTGTTCAAAAGGTTGTAGAGGCGATTAAGGATTTATTTAGTTAATTGTTCTTTTATTACTAAACCTAAAGGTTTATAATGTTTAAAATAGTTAAACAATTGTTTAAATTATGTAAACAATAGAACTATGCAGCAAATAACGAATAAAGGATATTGGAAAATCTTAGAGCTTTTTTATAAAGAGAAGAATAAAAAGATTCATCTGAGAGATATAGCAAGAAAAACAAAAATGAATGAGAATAGCGCTTCAAGATTCCTTAAATTCCTTGAGAAAAATGGGATATTAAAGTCAGAAAAAGACGGAAATTTAAAGAAATATTTTATACGAAAAAACAACACAGTTTATTCTATATTTACTTTGTTTGATATAGAAAAATTTAACAAATTACCAATTTTAAGAAGGCATGCCATTGAATTTTTTTTAAAACACTTGGAAGAAAAGCCAGTAATTCTACTCTTATTCGGCTCAACAGCAAAAGAAACATTTGCAAATAAGAGCGATATTGATGTATTATTGATAGTAAACAAAAGAATAAAAACAGAAAAAGCTCAGAGATATGTTGAAGCTCAAACAGGCATAAGGATAAGTTGTTTTCAAATAGATTATACATCTTTCCTAAAAGAGCTTAAAACACAGGAAGACAAAGTTATAGGGTCAGCTATTGAAACAGGCTATCCTTTAACAAACCATATTAAATTTTACGGGGAATATTATGGAGATTAAAGAACTAAACCATCTAATCACAAACAGAAAGATTCTTGATAGAAAGTTAAGATTTTATGAGGAAAAGGGAATAATCAAAAAACAAAAATCAGATAAATTAGAAATTGAAGGACATCTTTAGTTAATGAGTAAATCTTATACGTTGCATTAAATATCTTATAATACAAATATTTATAAACTATATTGTAATATGATTTATATGTTGCAAGAAATAAAAGAAATTATAACTTTGCAGAAACGAGAAATTGAGAAAAAGCTTAAAGAAATATATATTGAAAGAAGCCAGGACTTAAAATTAAATAATGATTTGATAAAAGTGATAGTCGGGCCAAGAAGAGCTGGAAAGTCATTTTTTGCAATACATTTCTTAAACAGAGAGGGAAAATTTGGCTATGTTAATTTTGATGATGAAAAGTTAACTGAAACCAAAAATTATGATGAGATAATTACTGCTATGAATTCTGTTTATGATGCTCCTAAATATGTTCTTTTTGATGAAATTCAAAATCTTCCTAAGTGGGAATTATTCGCCAATAGACTGCAAAGGCAGGGGTATAGTATAGTTATTACTGGAAGTAATTCAAATCTTTTAAATAAGGAATTAGCAACGCATTTAACTGGAAGGCATTTATTAACTAATATTTTTCCATTTTCTTTTAAAGAATATATTAAATTTGAAAACAAACAATTAACAAATACTGAAATAAAAGAAAAATTATCACAATATTTGTTTAATGGAGGTTATCCTGAAATATTATTAAAAAAAGTTGAATTAGAAGAATATTTACCTCTTTTATTTAATTCAATATTGTATAAAGATATTGTAAAAAGATATAAAATAAGAAATCCAAAACAAATCGAGCATTTAGCACTTTATCTTATTTCAAATGTTGCGAATGAGTATTCTTATAATTCCTTAGCGAAAATTGGAAAAATTAAGAGTTCACATACAACAGAGAAATATTTAGGTTATTTAGAAGAGTCTTTTATTTTATTTAGTTTGAACAGGTTCTCTTATAAAGTTAAAGAGCAAATATCATCGAATAAAAAGATTTATTGTATAGACAATGGATTTATTCAAGCAAAAGCATTCAAATTAAGCCCAGACTTAGGGAAATTATATGAAAATCTAGTTGCTTGTAAACTAAAGAAAGAAGAAGTTGAAGGAAATTTGAGGTTTTATTATTGGAAAAATCCGCAGCAAGAAGAAGTAGATTTTGTTATAAAAGAAGGATTAAAAGTTAAACAATTAATACAGGTATGTTTTGATATAAATGATTTAGAAACCAAAAATAGAGAAATAAGAGCATTGATTAAAGCAGGTAAAGAGCTAAAATGCAATAATCTTTTGATTATAACAGAAGATACAGAAACCGAAGAGAAAGCAGAATGGTTTGGAGATAAAGCAACTATAAAATTTATTCCGCTCTGGAAATGGCTTTTGGAATAATAAATAAAGCTAACGCGTTTAGATTATCATACTAACAAATTCCTCAGCATAGCATCATGCGAGTAAGTTCACGAGTTCAATGTAATCCAATTCGAGTGAACTTACGAGTAGAGCATTTGCACGAGCAAAAATGTTCCTATCAATCCGCAGTGCAAATGCGAGTGATTGTTCTGATGCGGAGCAAGAACTTCACAAGCTAGCGAGTGCAATTTAAATTAATAAATCTTACAAAGCAATAACCTTTATTAATCTCATTTCTTTTAGTTAATTATGGGAAAGAGGCTGATATTATTTGTATTATTAGTTATCCTATTGATATCTCTCTCAATTATTTCAGCAATTGAAATAACTATAAATCCAGAGTTCAAATCCGGAGAGACAATTCAGCTAAAAATATCCGGAAACTTTCTTAATCCTATTTTAAAAGATGACATTTTATTTTATCGAAGCCATGTGAAAGTCCCATTTAACTTTGATTTGGAGCAAATTGAAGAGGAATATTATATATCTGCAACACAGGAAAAAGAAACAGGAAATTACTCCATAGAAATAAGAGATGCACAATTTTGGAGGGGCTCTGAACTTGTAGAAGAGGATATAATAATACCTTTTAAAATAATAAATGAAACTGCAGATTTTTCAATAGACAAGGGATATATTTTTACTAATGAAGATTTCTATATACGAGTGCAGAATCTTGCTGAAAAAAAATTAGCAATTACTGCACTATCTAACAGCCAGGAAAAAAACATATCTTTAAAGTCAGGAGATATAGCAAAGATAAACTTTGATGCGTCAGATTTTGAAAAAAATACTATAGAAATAATAGAGATATCTTCTGGAGCTCTTAAATATCAAATACCAGTTTATATTTTTTGGGAGGAATTAGAAGAAGAAAAAGAGACCGGCCTCAAACTTGTGATAGATTCAGATGAATCGGACTACCTGAACATATCTATGCCTACAAATTCCAGTATAGAAAGAATTATCTACCTCTATAACTCAGGAGACAAAACCATAACAAATATAACTCTTTCTTTGTCTAATTCCATGAAAGGTTTTGTAAGTTTATCAGCCTATGAGATAGATGAATTAGAGGCAAATTCAAGTGTGAAAATAGAAATGCAGATAGATTCTCCTAATGAAAATTATTCAATACAAGGGCAATTAAAAACAAAAACTTTCACTGACTTTTATAAATATATTCCAATTTCTATAAATTTTATAAAAGGTTATGAGCCAAAATCCGGAGAATATGGGGAAAATACAACAGCACCAGGCAAGCTTATCGCTCCAGGGGATTTAATTAATGATACAAACACAGAAACTGGAAGCAGCACAGGAAAAGTAATTGGCTGGACAATTCTCATACTTGTTTTAATATTTTTGGCCTGGTTCTTCCTGAAGAAGTATAGGGGGGCAAAAAACCCATTAACTGCTTTTGATAGGGCTGTTGGAAAATAGTTTTTTATCCCTAATTTTGATTTTATAATTCTAACAAGAATTGAACTGTTAATTATTCATACCTATCCCAGCCTCTTGCAGAATTCTTTTCAAAGGGGATTGATTCAAAAGTTATGTCGAAATTAAATGTCTTTTCAGGAGCTACTTGTAATATTAATGGAGTTATACCAACATTATCTGCAGCAAAATTTTGTGATTGAGATTTATCATAATCTGTTCCTAAAATCATTGGCGTTCTTTCTGGATCTGAAGTTAATCTTTTCATTCTTATTCTCATATTTGGTTTGTATGCTGGTTCAATTCTAAAACCATGACCTTGTGCTAAAGTATCGACATTATTGTAATTTCCTGTGAGATTTAATGTTAAAATATTTGTTGAATCGCCTGGATATGTTGTGCCTTGTGTTGGAATCCATGTTCTTTTTAATCTGTCATTAAAAAATATATCTAACCGCGACATATCGCCTGTATCTCCGTTGGTATCTCCTAATCGAGGAACATTATGAAGATAGTTGCTTGCTACTTTTAATAAATTTAAATCGCCGTTTGCAACATTTAAGGTATCATCTAAGGTAATTGAGTATCTTCCTGCTCTAGTGCTTTCAATTCTATAATCATTGATGTAAGCAAATTTCATGCTAAACGTCCATGCTCCAAAAGTTTCTGTTGCTCCTTTAGAAACTTTTCCAGAGGCTGAAATTGTTATTCCATTTGTATTGCCATCGTTACTATCATTATCTACTACTGGTTCTTGAACAATTGTATTTTTTAGTGTTGCTTCTGGAAGAAATGGCTGTAAGTATAATGTAGAACCCCAAGCATTATCATTTGAAAGACCATTTGGATGCGGCTTTATAGCTAAAATACCTCCATTATTATCTTGAGTAATTACACTCATAAAATGTCTATCTTCATGCTGCCTGCCTTCTCGAAAAAGACGATATTCATTGTTAACTTTTTGAACACTGTAAGGATAGGTTGCTGTTGCTGCAGCAATATTTGGAATTCCAAGCAAAACTAATCCTGTTAATCCTGTTGCTAAACTTTTTAGAAATCTTCTTCTTGATAACGATTCTAACATTATGTTGTTAGTAAACTTGTGTTTAAGAAGATTATTGTTGTTAATCAATATTTATTTTTTCTATTTCTTTTTTTAGGATTGGCAAATCTTTCTCTATTATATTCCAGACTCTATCCATACTCACTCCAAAATAAGCATGGCTTAATATATCTCTTAATCCAGCTATATCTTTCCAGGCTATCTTTGGGTATTTTTTTCTAAAAGAATCGGGTATATTTTTAACTGCCTCTCCAATTATTTCCAATTGCCTAATTATTGCACTCTGCCTTAAATTATCTTTAGAAAACTTTTCTTCATCTAAATTTTTAGAAAATTCTTCTATATTCTCTATGCTTTTTAATATATCTTCAATAAATAAGCCAACATCTCTATTCAAATTATCCTAACCTCCTCACCGAGTATTTTCTCTCTTATTCTTGGTTTTATAGCACTATATTCTACTAAATCAATTTTTCTTTTTAGTATTTCTTCTAAAAGTCGCATTAGTCCAATAAAACCTAGTAAGCTCATATTTTTATCTTTTATATTAACAACTAGGTCAATATCACTACTCTTTTTCTGCTCACCCCTAGCATAACTCCCAAAAATTCCTGCTTTTGTTACTTTATTCTTTTTTAGAATTGGCACTATTTTAGATTTAATCTCCTCTATTTCCCTATTTTTCTTCTTTATTTTATTAGATAATAACTTTTTATCTGCTTCTATTTCCATTTTTTTAAGCTTTGAATTTGAAAGCCCATAACCTAGATATAATCTTTTTTTAGAAACCTTTTTACCTTTTCTTATAGAGATGACCCTATAATAATATTTCTTACCGTTAATGTTTCTGACCTCTGTAAATGCCATATGCCATTTATGTCTACAATATTTATAAACCTTCCTATGTAGACATAAGATTGGTATATATCGGAGCTCAGACTACTCTGCTCACTCGAATTGGATTACGCTGAACTCGTGAAATCGTTCGGCTTTAGTGTGTGGTAAAACACAAGGATTTTTTGATAATATTATTCTTTTTCATTGATTGTATCAACAAAAATATCTATTTTCACTAATTGTGAGTAGTATTTAGTGAAACAGCGACGGAAAACGAAAAGTTTAAATATAGTTATTTTATAGTGGCACTATGACAAATAATCGGATGATAGCTAATAGAATAATAATTTGTTTTGCTATAGCGTTGTTATTAATAGTATCTATTCAGCTTGTTTATGCAGGCGAGAGTTTAAAAAAAGTTGGTGAGGTAGTTCTAATTGCAAATAGCGAAAATTCTGCTATTCCTGCTGTTCCGCAATACAGCGATTATATGGATTATATACATCTATGGGATTTTGATAGAGTTGATGAATTAGGAAGTATTGAAAAAGAATCACTTTCTAATATTGAGCCAATCGACTTAGAAAAAGGAACATATGTTTTAAAAATTGTTGATGGTAGCTGGAGCAGATGGGGCTCTGATTCTATTGATTCATCATATTGGAGCACTAATAGAAATGGGGGGCAGGGAAATGTCTGGGAAACAAGCGCTGCTGTTATATATAATAAAGAAGATTGCGCTGGAACAAGTTCTCAAGAAAATTTAATAGTAAATGGGAATTTCTTACAAGGAAATGGAATGATAATCCAGGGCAGTTCTTCTGGAGATGGAAAAATAGTAATTAATAGTGATACAGTATATAGCATTAATCCTTTCCCAAATAATATTGGATGGAATTTCTCTCTGCCATTTTCTGGAGTGATTCATAATAATGAATTAGGTATTACTGGCTATGGTTTTGCTTATCAGAAAGTTCCTGCATTGAAAAATGCACAGGGAAAAACATTCACATTAACATTTAAAGCAAAAAAATCGATTGGTGCTGTTGGAGAGGTTTATGTTCAGGAATTACAGAGCTGGGAAGCAAAATATACTATTAAATTAGATTCAACAGACATTAATTGGAAAGATTATTCTTTAACTTTTACAATTCCAACAAATAATGAATATATGATAACTTTAGCTACTACTCAAACAAATACAGGGATTATTGGATATAAAAATGTAAAATTAGTTGAAGAAAACACCGATTCAGATAGTTGTATGGTAATTGATAGATTTGGAGAGAGAAATTTATTTTCAAGTGCTGAAGAAGCAGAAGACAAAGGAATTGGCAAGACATTAGAAATTGAACATGATGGTGGAGCTCTTTATATTATTATTGATGATACTCCAATAACTGACAATAGGGGAAGTGTTAAAGTTAATATTTACAAAGTAGTTGAAGAAGAGAATAAAAAAAATAGTAATATAAATGAGAGAGATGTTTTGAGAGGAGTTGGATTTGAAGAATCAGTATGGCAGTGCACTGGATGGAACGAATGTAATGATGGTATGCAGAAAAGGACCTGCACTGATTTAAATAAAGCTAATATTCCAACTAATAAACCAGCTGAAACTTTGTCTTGCGAACTTGGAACAGAATCAACAGAAATTTTAAAGATTAGCAATGATGATAATAAACAGCAGGGTTTTAATTTAAGTTTAATTGCATGGATATTTGGCATTGCAGTCATAATCCTATTAATTTTGGTGATTATTGCATTTATAGTCTAAAAATTGAAGCAAACCTATGTATAATTTAAGGGCTTAATTAAATTCAAAATTTATTTAAACCAATATAAACTAATATCTTTATACAGAAATTAGGAAAATTTCTGTCTTTTAAAAATAGGAAATTTTCAAAATGAATAAAAAGGTGAAGATAATTTTAGCGTTATTTGTCGTAATTATCGCAGTTATTGGTTTTTTTTATCTTTATACTGCAAAAACCCGTTATAATCTCACAGAAAAATTCGGCTTGCATGGAAGAATTATTGATATAGGAGATTATGAAAATGAAGAGAGCCTTATTGAAAAATTCAGTGTAGCTTATGAAGCGTATAAAGAGAATGGAGAAAATCTATTTCTAGTTTTGCTGGACAAAGATAATATTCGCTTAATGAGTTATGGCGGGGTAAGCCAAGGAGAAATTAGTTTAATCTCCGGAAAAACAACGCAGAATCTGGAAGTAAACAAAAGAGAATTATTCTCGCAGAAGTTAATCAAAAGAGGAAATAATATTGAGGTCGTATTAGACGGCCAAAAGTTTAATTTAAATGTTGATTTTAATAAAAATAAATATCTTATAATATTAAATGATGGGGGAGAACTGAATGTTATTGAAAAAAACTAAAAAAGCACAATTTTATCTGCTGGCAGCCATTGTAATAATAGCAATTATAATCGGATTTGCAAGTGTTTCAAATTATATTAAAAATAAAAGTTCAGTAACGATTTATAATCTCAAGGATGAACTTGGAATTGAAGGCGCACAGGTTTTGGATTTTGGAACTGTCAATGCGGAAGAAGTGAGTGTTATAATAAGTGATACTGGAACAGAATATAAAAGTGGAAAAATAATAGAGCACTTTACTGCCTTATATGATTGGTATAAAGGAGAGAATAAGGAGATATATTATATTTTTGGAAATAGTCAGGATGTAGTTGCATATAAATATACAGATGTTGTTGAAGGTTCAATCAGTATAGTTGGCGGGGGAGTTGGATCTGGATTAGATATTATGGCAAGAGTCAGAGAAAGATTAGAGGTTGATAAAGAGAGTAAACTCGGAAAAGTTATAATAACAATAGATGAAAACAATTATGAATTTGAGCTAAAGCCAGGAGAAAATTTTTATTTTGTCATATCTCAAAATATTGGAGATGAAAAATATGTTGTTAAAAGCTGATAAAGGAAAACAAGAAATTTCTGATAAAAGAGGAGTGAGTGAAGTCATAGGATATGTTCTTTTAATTGTAATGGTAATTGCCCTAAGTTTTATTGTCTATAAATGGATGGCCAGCTACATTCCAAAAGATTATGATAAATGCGCTGATGATGTCTCTATCTTTGTAAAGGATAAACAATGTCAATTAGGAAAATTGCTGTTAATCTTAGAAAATAATGGATTATTCAATATAGATGGGTATTATGCAAAGGCAACAACATCACAAGAGCAAGAAGTAGCAACTCTTAGTTTATTTGAAAATGAAGGCGAAGAATATGTTATTAGCCCATTAAAACCAGGAGAAGTATCGGAAAAGACTCTTAGTGTTGCTGGAGAGGGAACATATACAATTTACTCTATTGAGATAATGTCAGTTGTTTTAGATGAAAAAACTAATGAGCCTTTAGTGTGCGGGAATTCAAAAATAAAAGAGAAGATTCAATTTCCGTGTGAGATGGTGGTTCAAATATGAATGCTTTATATGATAGTGCTGTGTTAAGAAAGGTTGGATAAACATTTTTAAATACAGGATAATTAGTTAAATTATGGGAAGGAAAAAGAGAGGAATATCTCCGGTTATTGCAACAACATTATTAATCGCACTAGTTATAATTATATTTGTGATTGTATTTATGTGGTTTAGAAGCACCTTAAAGCCAGCTATATTAAAATTCGGAGAAAATATAGAATTGGCTTGTGAAAAAGTTTCTTTTAGCGCAGATTATTCTAATGGAAAATTAGATTTATCTAATAATGGAGATATTCCAATTTCTGGAATGAAAATTAAAATCTCTAAACAAGGAAGCTATACAACAGAAGACATTAACGAGATTGCGACAGGCTGGAATGGATTGTCAAAAGGAGGAGCATTTACATCAAGCTTAAACATTGATGCTAATAGTATAACTGAAATTCTTGTAATCCCGGTTTTGCGCGGAACAAGTGAGGAAGGAGAGCAGGATTATGTCTGTGATGACAGATTTGGGGAGATAGTGTATAGTGTTGAATAAAAAAATATTTAATCCCCATATAAATTAGTTAATTATATAAACTAAATAATATATTAAGGATAACTATAGTGAAAGACATAAATCTTTCCCTATCTAGTCAAAGATAAATTGGGAAAATATCAACGTCTTTGACTATAATAAAAAAGAGGAAGAAATGGATGATAAAAAAGCTCAAGTAAGATTAATTACAGGCATCTCTATTATAATGTTTGGAACTTTGGCAGCATTATTTCTTGGCTTAGGAATTGCATTTAATAATCAAACCTTAGTTTGGATTGGAGGTATATTAATGTCCGGAATACCATTTATATTATCTATAATTGTGAGGTGGATTCAATGATAAGCGACATTCTTTTAATTAGCGGGAGCATAATAAACATCTTCATAATAGCTATATTAATCATCAAAA
>Ga0209541_10017579_pt1 | contig 10442 bp, 10 predicted proteins | sample RifCSPlowO2_01_FD_184027 | JGI IMG/M metagenome (GOLD analysis project Ga0209541, IMG submission 184027) | Groundwater microbial communities from Rifle, Colorado - Rifle CSP2_plank lowO2_0.1 (SPAdes) (version 2) | ecosystem: Environmental > Aquatic > Deep subsurface > Groundwater | place... | reverse complement strand
AAAAGTTTTCTAAATTTATGAAGGATTTACGGAAAAGATGGAAGATTTACAAGAATTTTTATATTTAAATTTGAGCAAAATTCATCTGCAGCCTAAAGCCTGCAGTTTTCTTTTGCAGAAAATAAGCAAGTGTATTGCCAGTAAAGAACTGTCAAAAATAAAAGAAAGGGTTGAATTTCTAAACAAAAAACACTTTAACAAAAATATTAATAATGTAACGCTCAAGAATATTGATTCAAAATGGGGAAGTTGCTCCTCAGAGGGCAACATCAGCCTTTCAACAAAAATTTTATTAGCGCCAGATGATATAATCGAATATATTATAATTCATGAGCTAGCGCATTTGGTAGAGCCAAATCATTCAGATAATTTTTGGATTTTGGTGAAGGGGATCATACCCAATTACGAAGAAAAGATAAACTGGCTTAAAGAAAATAGTAGCAAGTTGCTGCTCTAATCAAGAATTTTGATACATAATCCTTTAAAATAAAAGTATTAAAAATCTTACTTTAATGAACCTCAAAAAAGAACTCATAGTTTTTGACCTAGATGGTACATTAAACGAATCTAAACTACCAATGGATCTTGAAATGGGAGAATTATTAACAAAATTACTGGAAAAAAAGAAAGTAGCTGTAACCTCAGGTAAGGGGTTTAAATTATTTGAAGAACAGTTTTTAAACTCATTAAAATGTCAAAATAGCTTATTAAAAAATTTATTTCTCTTCCCTACATGCTCAACTAGTTTTTACAAATTTAAAGATAAATGGATTCCAATGTACAAGGAAACCTTAACAAAAGAACAAAAAGAAAAAATCTTTAACGCCTTTAATTTAACATTCAATGATCTAAAATACAAACACCCAGAAAAAACCTATGGAGAAATAATCGAAGACAGAGAAACCCAGATTACCTTTTCAGCTTTTGGCCAGCTAGCACCTTTAGAACTAAAACAATCTTGGGATCAAAATCAAGAAAAAAGATTAAAAATCGTTAATGTTTTAAAAAATTATATTCCAGAATTTGAAATTAGAGTTGCAGGAACTACTTCTATAGATATTACAAAAAAAGGAATTGACAAAGCCTATGGAGTAAAACAAATAGAAAAACATCTAAATATTAAAAGAGACCAAATACTTTTCATTGGTGATGCCTTATTTGAAGGAGGAAATGACTACCCAGTTAAAACCTTAGGCATTGATTGCATACAAGTTTCAGGCCCTAAAGAAACAAAAGAAATAATAAAAAATTTAATAAAATAACCAACCTCAAATTACTGCTACAGAAATTCTTAATTGGCTAAGTCAATCTAACTATCCTTAGTTTATGCAGTGAGCTTCTTGCCTAAGTAAATAAAGAAAATTTATAAAGCAAAAGAATAATAAAATAATATGCAAAAAAGAGGACAAGTAACAATATTCATAATAGTTGCAATTATAGTTATTTTAGTATTAAGCATTGGGCATTATTATAGAGGAATATTAAAAACTATAATACAAAAAGAAGCTGTTATCCCACAACAGATTGTGCCAATTGAAGATTTTATTCAAAATTGTGTTTCCTCAACATCAATAAGCGCAGTAAGATTAATTGGCCTACAAGGAGGTTACGTAATCCCTCCACCATCAGCATTAACAACAAATTTTTCAACAATTGCATATGGCTATTATGAAAATAGAAATGTTTTAGCAAGTTTAAATAAAATACAAGATGAAATTTCTAAAGCAATAGAACTATTTCTACCAATATGCTTTGATGAAAGTAAATTTAAGGAATTTAAAATAGAAACAGAAATACCAAAAGCTAAAACAATTATATCTGATAATTTTATTTCAACAGAAGTAGAATTTCCAATTTTAATCTCGAAAGATAAATTTAGTTTTACTTTAAATAAAAAATATTACTCCAAAGTCAATCTAAATCTAGGCATTATTTTAAAATTTACTAATCAACTTATAAATAAAGAAATTTCTAATCCTAATTACATTGATTTAACATTCCTAACAGATTCCGAATATGATATTGCAATTTTACCTTATAACGATAAAATATTTGTTTATTCAATTACAGATCCAAATTCAAAAATTGAAGATATAGCATTTACATTTATGTATGCTAAAAAACTAAAATGAATAGAACAATAACTTTGCTGATCATTATAATTTTATTAGTTAGTCAAGTAAACTCTATTCAAGAAGAAAAAGGAACTCAAACTACTGAAGTTGAAGAAGGTAAGGTATTAGGCAAATTAGAATACAAAGAAGGCAATACCCTTGAAGTTGAAAATTATAAAGTAAATTTAGCGAGTGGAGAAACTAAAATAATAGAAGAGAGGGGAGGGGTAATAATAATTATATTAAAGGGAGAAGGAAATGTCGAGGTAAAAGGTCATCCTCCAATTAATAATGTTAGAGATGTCATAATAAAGGTAAAAGATAATCAAGTACAGTATGCTGAGTTTACTTCTACAACCGGGGGACTATATAAATTTATAAACCCAAAAGATCCTAAAGGTGAATCCACTATAGTTGCAAAAGAAAATAGCCAAGTCATCTATGATCCTTTAAATAATATAATCTCTGGTAAAGGTTTAAAATCTTATATTTATCAAAGTGAAGAACAAGATATAGTTATTAATTTAGGCGAGGGAGGATTTATACTAAAATTTAAAGACCAAGATATAAAAAATATTGTGGAATTAAAGTTACCCGCTAAAAGTACTTACAATGACAATATAAATTATCTTTCTTATTCTTCAGAAGAAAATTTTAATGTCTATTTAGATGGTAGAAGTATAGAGAAATTAGAAAATGCTATATCTATTCTAGGAGAAACAATATTTGCAAAAGGTAATGTAAATATTGAAAATAAAAAATTTGGGATTATTTACAATGGAGCAAGCAATGAGGTTTATACCGAATACAATTCTTTATACCAGGTATTTGATATTAAATATGGAGATGCAAGAATAAGTAACAGCTTTCAAGAAATAGTTTTTGAAGATGGAAAAATTTATTTAAAAACAAAAGATCTTGATCAAACAAAAGGAGAAACTTTCTCATTTAAATACTCAAAGGATGGAAAAGAAGAAAATTCTTATTATACAATTGTTAACGAAGAAGGCCAATTAATAACATTTGGTGGAACAAAAGACAATTTAATCTCCCTATTAACCATAAATAAATTTCTACAAGAATTTCCATTAAAAGAGAAATTACCAATAAACGAAATCAGAGTGGATTCCGAAATTCAAAAAGAATTACAAGATACTTTAAATGATATAAAAAGTAAAAAAGCAAGGGGTGAAAAAATTCCTCAAGAACTTATAGAAAAAAAAGATAAGCTTGAATATTTAAATTTAAAGACCAAAATAGACGATTTAATAAAAAGTAATAAAAATAAAGATGCTATAATAATACTTCAAGAATTTCTAGGGAAGGATAGACCAAAAGAAGTTGAAGCAATTATAAAACTACAATTATCAGAGTTGTACACCAATCTTAACCCAGAAGTATCAAACAGAAATTTAGAAGAAGCAAAACAAATTTACCTAGAACTACAAAAAAAAGAGGACCTTAGTGAAGATGTAACACTGAAGCTTGGGCAAATATTTTTAAAAGAGAATGATGTACCAAGAGCAATATCAGAATTTAGAAGATTAATTGAATCAAAAAACCCAATAACAAAATCAAAAGCATTACTAGGAATTGCAAATGCTCAATTGCAAAATAATGAAATTGAAGCAGCATTATTAAATTTTAAAAAAGCAATAATACTAAACCCAGATGACGAAATAGCCAAGCAGGCACTGAGCGAAATCAAATCAAATATATACGAGACAATTATAAAAGGGATCAGTAAAGAGCAAAAAGAATTATTTGAAAATTTTGAAGAAAAATGGGGTATAGAAAGAACAAGAGATAATCTTTTAAGTGATATAAGGCAAATAATGGGCAATACATTTAACATATTTGTCGCAACAGGTGGTGCTGTTGAGGCTTCATTAAAAAAATTAGAAAAAGAAGAGGTTCAATCAACAATACAACTTGGTATAACAGTTTTAGAAAGGCTTGAAAGAAGAGGCTATGATTTAGAAAGATTCTCAAAATTAAATTTCGATGAAAGGAAAAAAATTATCTCAGAAGCTTTAAATTTAAAGTATACAAGTGAAGATGAAGTTAAAGATTTATTTTTAAATTTAGAGGCAAGAGAAAGAGAAGCTCTTAAGGATTTTTTTGGACCAACTACTCCAATTGAAAAACTTCTACTAAATCCAGATTTAAGAAGAAGACTTTTAAAAGAATTAAAGGGGGAAGAATATGCTGATGCAGATGCTGCAACTTTATCCATGGCACTTTCAACCATAACTGCACAAAATAATTGGGATGTTGTATTAACCATATCAGGAGGGGATATTTCAAAAGCACAACAATTATCTGTATCAAAAGATTTACCTAAAATAGCCCAATTTAAATTCAAAACAGGAGAAGGGTACATCGATCCTGAAAATTTAAAAATTTCATGGAAAGATAAAGTTAGTTCACATTTAAATTTATGGCTTCCAATTACCTTTTTAGGGCCAAGTGCAACTGTCAAAGGGATACCATTAATCTTACACGCAGGAAAATTAATTGGTTACATTCCAGGCGGCACAAAGGCTACAGAGATAACTGCGACATTAAAAGAAGAATTAAGCTTAAGTAATATGTTCGCATCAGGATTTGCTCAAGAGCAATTACCGACCTTAAGTAAAGTTGGACACTTTGTAGCCCAAGAGGTAGTTGAAACAAGTATTGGGTTTGTAACCCAAAGTCAAGTTGCAGAAATATTAGCCTCTTATGCTCCTTACATTTCAGAAGCATCATCAAAGAAGATCCTTGCAAAACTTGGAAAAATATTGGTAATGCACGATGAGAATCTACCAGCCATCGATTTTGCTTCAAAGGAGGATATTCACAAATTTCTTGAAGAATTTAAAGGTAGGGAAATTGGAGAAAACTTATATGAAATTAATGGAAAAAGATTTACTGCTACTATTAATGACATTCTTCCAGATTTAATTGCAGGGCAAAAAGTAAGAGCATCTGTTGAATTATTCCAAAAAGGAAGTTTAGTCCAAGCAACGAAATCTTCACTTCAATGGTCTGAAAAATTAGAGCCAATAATTTTGAAAGATCCAAAGGGAAATGAAGTTCGAATATTGCTACCAAGTTTAGGAGAAAGATTAAGAACCTTAAAAAGGATTGACATGATTGGAGGAAGACCCATAGAAATGTATGGTATCGGTAAGGCATCATCAAAAGTAGTTGAGCCCGGAATTGTTGAAATTTCTGTATCAAAAATATTATTACCAAAAAAAGAGGAGATCATCTTTTTTGATAGAGACTATTTAACAACAAAAGAATTATTTAATTTAAAAACTTCCATCAGAGATTTAGAGGTTAGGTTACCTATGCTAGAAAATTCATTAAAAATAATCCATTCTAGATTAAGGAAGGCAGATCTCAAACCACTAGGCTTCGAAGGAAAAGCATTTGATGAATTACTTCCTCAAGAAAAAGAAAAATTATTTGAGACTTTAAGGTTATCGGATAAGCCCGAAATAAAAAGTTTCAAAGAAAAATATCGTATAAGTTTTGGAGCTCTATACGATCTTCATTATGGAACTAAAAAAGTTATAGATAGTTTAAAGGATGTCCAATCGAAGTTTGATGTAAATTTTGAGCGTTCTTTTGGATTACCTAAACCTATCGAAGAATTAAGTACTGAGGAATTGCTTACGCTTAAGGAAAAATTTAGTGGTATTAAAATGCTTTCTATGGAACTGCAAGTTGCCCCAAGAACTAATTCACCAATAGACTATCACGATCACCCAGTTTCTAAATCTGTTTTTTTAACAGGAAGCAATAATCTAGATAGAAAGTTAGGTAATATCTTCGAACTCAGACTTCATGGTGGAAAAGTTACAGAAGTTACACCCGAAAAATTACGAAATTTAATAATAGAAGCTGCAAAAGAAAGCAAGCAAAAAGTGGAGGAAACTAATTTAGATACTGTAGTCGAAGAAGTTATAAAAAATTTAAATGAACAAACAGTTTTTCCGACAGTCGAAGACATAGAATCCTTTACTAATAAGGTTCTTCGTACCAATAAACTAGACATAAAAATTAAATTAAAAGAAGGTAAATTTATGCGACTTTCCAGCAAGAGGTTTAGAGAAAGTTTAGACGAGATCAAAAAAATAGCACCTCAAGAATTAAAAAGAAGCTTAGCTGAATCAGAAAAAAGTTTAAAAGAAGTCGAAAAAAAAATCGAAGCCGAATTAAAACCAACCTCAAGAAAGCCACCAAGCAGGTTAGCATTTGATATTCTTAAACGTGAAGAACTAAAACTTGGTATTAAACAGTTAAAAGCTAAATCTTTATTAGACAAATTAAGTAAGGGTGAAAAATTAGAATTAAATGACATTGCTGATCCAAGTCTTGTTCTACCATCCCCTCTCGACAAAGAATCAGTAGTCCAAGGGGGTATGTGGTTTAGAATTCCAGAAACAGGTCAAGAGCTAAAGATCAGTCTTGTCGGCTCTTTAGGAGGAACTGCTACTATTGTGCAATTTAAAGATGACCCAAAAATTTATACTATCCGAGATATTGCTAATAGAAGAATAATCACTGAAGAGCTTATTAGCGAAGTTCTAAAGGAATAAATTTAACCCTGTTGAGCTTGTTTCTCTTGTTCTAACTTCTCTAATAATTCCCTATCTTCCTTTATAGCTGGAGTTACAAAATTCTTAACAACATCAGCAGGTATCGCAAACCCTAATCCTTCAAAACCTTTTATTTTCAATCTATTTATTCCAACAATTTGACCTTGAATATTAGCTAATGGACCTCCAGAATTCCCAGGATTTATAGGTACATCAGTCTGAAATAAAGGATAAGATATTCCATTTAATTCTCTATTCACTTGGCTTATAATCCCCTCAGTAACTGAAAACGATAAACCAGAAGGATTTCCTAAAGCAATAACTTTTTCTCCAACCTTTACCAACTTAACATTTGCAAAATCCATTGGCCTAAATTCTCCTTCAATCTTTAATAAAGCCAAATCTAATCTAGAATCTTTTTTAATTAATCTAACAGGAAAAGTACCTTGCTTATAAGTTATCACAGCCGCAGCAGTAACCCCCTCAATAACATGATGATTTGTAATAACATAACCCTCATTCGTTATTATTGCTCCACTCCCTAAACCTAAATTTGTCTGTATACTTACAACAGATTCCAAAGTTTCCTCAATTATACTAGAAAAATCTTTAGTTGTTATTTGAATATCTTTTAAGCCTTTACCTAACTTTTCACTTTCCACCTCTAATTTTTGAATAGAAGTCGTAAATTGTGTTGCCCTTTTCTTAAACTCCTCTTCCACACCACCAATTTTTTCACCAACACCCTTAAAACTCTTTTCTGTATTAGATTTAAATTCATTAAAACTGCTTTGAAAATCTGTAAATTTATCAAAACCATATTTTGATGCAAATCCAATATAACCAATTAACAATACATTTAATACAAAAAGAAATATCAGCCATTTTTTAGTATCGTCTTCCATAATATTAAATGTAATTAACGGATTTATAAAGATTTATTTTCAATATCACGCTTTGCTGCGGTCTTTTTTAAATTGATTCATAAGCCTTAAAAACAATTCTTTAGCACAATTTTAAATGGTCCAAAAAATACTTTTCATTCCTTTAATCATTAGTTTTTTAACAACCTTAATAGCAGTTCCTTTCTGGATTAAAAGAGCCAAAAAAGCAGGTTTAGTCGGAAAAGATATGCACAAATTAGACAAAAGAGACATTGCAGAAATTGGTGGAATTCCAGTAATCTTTGGTTTTATCTTAGGTTTATTATCCTACATTGCATTATCAACCTTTTATTTCAAAAATTTATCAAGAAGCCTGGAAATTATGGCACTATTATCAGCAGTTTTAATCATCGCTTTAATGGGTTTAATTGATGACATCCTAGGATGGAAAATTGGTTTACGTCAATATCAAAAACCTTTATTTGCTTTGTTAGGCGCCTTACCAATTATTGTTATTAATGCAGGTCATTCAAGAATGGTTTTACCCTTTATAGGTCCAGTAGATTTTGGTTTATTATATCCATTTTTACTAATTCCAATTGGTATAGTAGGCGCTTCAAATGGTTTCAATATGATCGGAGGCTATAATGGTTTAGAATCAGGCTTAGGAATTATTATTCTTTCTACATTAGGATTTATTGCATGGAAAGCAGGTGTTTCATGGATGGCTGTTATTTCGTTAGTAATGGTCTTTGCTTTACTTGCTTTTTACTTTTTTAATAAACATCCATCTAAAATTTTTCCAGGTAATATGTTAACTTATTCAATAGGTGCTTTAATTGCTTGTATAGCTATCCTGGCAAACACAGAAAAAGCAGCTTTAATTTTATTTATTCCTTATTTCATTGAATTAATTTTAAAATCTAGAGGAAAATTACAAATTGAATCCTTTGCAGCCCTTAACAAAGAAGGCAATTTAATACTCCCACAAAAAAAATTATATGGCATAGAACATTTAACAATTCTTTTACTTTCTAAAATTAAAAATAAAGTTACAGAATTAAATGTCGTTGTTTCTTTATATTTTTTTGAAATTGTTTTAGCTTTAATTGCAGTTTTAATTAGATAAAGAAATATATAGTACTTTAAAAAGAAAAGTTTAAATAGTATTGAATAGAAAAGAGTAATATGAAAGCGAGAATGGTAACTATTCCAGAAGAAGAATACAAAAGATTAAAGAAAGAGACTAGTATAAATATAGAACTGATAAGGAAAATTAGAAGAAGTCTTGAAGATATAAAACATGGAAGAATAAGGGAATGGAAGGAAGAAGCTTAAATAAGCCCTTTATTTTTTAAAGTCTTATATACATACTGTTGATATGCTGATAAGTCCAATAGAATCCTATTAATTGTCGCTTGCTGTGCTTTTTTATCATTTATAGCAAGTACCAAAAGAGTCATAAATTCTTTGTACACGAGATAGTATAATCGTTTACCATTAAATTTCTTTTCTTTAAAAAAAGAAAGTCCCGAAAGTGGTTTTCCAACAACATCTCCTTGTTCTTTAAGTTGCTTAAGAATTTTTTTTAACTCTATTTTGTTCTGAAGTATCAAGTCCATCAAAATCATTATCAAATTCATTAGTCGTAAATATTCTAAACATTCTATCGTTCAAACTATAGGACTATATAAATATTATTCGTAAAAATCATCCTAATTTATTTTCTTGAAATTGTTTTAGCTACAATCACAATTTTAATAAAATAATTAATTTTTTAATAATAAACACAACTTTTCTGAAAGATTTTCAATTATTTTAGAATATTTACAATTTTATTGGAGTAGGGTATATAAAGAAGTAGATTTTAAAATCAATATGGTGAATTACTATTTTGATACTTCAATATGGATAGACTTATTTGAAGATAGAAACGAACCAAATCGTCCTAAAGCAGATTTTGCAAAAAGACTAATCAACAAAATAATTAAGGAGGATCATAAAATCATTTATTCTAATTTAATTATAGAAGAATTAAAGGATTTTGGTTATACATTTTATGAAATTAAAGAACTTTTTAAAAGATTTCAAGGAATTTCTATTAAAATAGGTTATGCAAGAAGACAATTTGGAAAAGCTAAAGATCTAGCAAAAAAAAGAAAAATTCCATTAGTAGATGCACTTCACGCAATTATTGCTCGTGATTTCAGAGCAATTCTTATAACACGAGACCATCACTTTAAAGAGTTACGTAATATAATCCTAACAAAAGCACCAGAAGATATTATCTAAATTTCTTTTCCAGCATCAAAGCAATTTTTTCTCTAGCCTTATGAATCTGTTCGTCTGTAGTTTTATGTTTAGATATGCCCTGTAAAGCAGCAACATTTCTTAAAAGTTCTTCCTTCTCCAATTCAGACAACTTATCCCTTATGGCCCCTCTAACAAACTCTGTTCTAGTGCTATACCTATACCTTTTACTTTTCTTGTCTATTTCCCTTAATAGATTTTTATCAATCTTTATATTCAAAACTTCCATAGTAACATTTTGTATATACAAAGTAATATTTAAAGCTTTCTAATTTGGAATATTTAGCCATTCTTTTACTTTCTAAAATTAAATCCAAGGTTACAGAATTGAATGTTGTATTTTTTACATATTTTATTGAGATTGTATTAGCTATAATCGCAATTTTTGTTAAGTAATATTTAAATACACAAAAATATAAGAAAGTGACATCCTCCACCAGCTAAAAGGGGGCTTCCAGCATCTATTGTCTTTGAAGACTCATTGCGTTTAGTTCCTGCTTCCATGATTCCACTTGCCTTTCCATTGCTGGAAGGTAGAGGTA
>Ga0209541_10017576_pt1 | contig 10443 bp, 9 predicted proteins | sample RifCSPlowO2_01_FD_184027 | JGI IMG/M metagenome (GOLD analysis project Ga0209541, IMG submission 184027) | Groundwater microbial communities from Rifle, Colorado - Rifle CSP2_plank lowO2_0.1 (SPAdes) (version 2) | ecosystem: Environmental > Aquatic > Deep subsurface > Groundwater | place: Rifle... | reverse complement strand
CTCGGTCGCCGCCCCCACCTTAATCACCGCCACCCCGCCGGAGAGTTTGCCCAAACGCTCCTTCAATTTATCTTTATCATATTGCGAATCGGAGGTTTCGATCTGATGTTTGATTTGGGCCACGCGAGCGTCGATCTCCGATTTCTTGCCCTTGCCGCCGACAATCGTCGTCTCATCTTTAGACGAAATAATTTTCCGCGCCCGGCCGAGCATGGCGAGCTCGACTGATTCCAGTTTGACCCCAATCTCATCACTGATCACTTTGCCGCCAGTCAACACGGCGATATCCTCGAGCATCTCCTTCCGCCGATCGCCGAAGCCGGGCGACTTGATCGCCAAAGTATTAAACACGCCGCGAATTTTATTAACCACGAGCGTCGCCAGCGCCTCGCCGTCAATATCCTCGGCAATAATCGTGAGTTCTTTCTTGCCGCCCGCGGCCACCTTCTCGAGCACCGGTAAAATGTCTTTGACCGACGAAAGTTTCTTGTCAACGATCAGGATCAGCGGGTCTTCATATTCGGCTTCCATCCGGTCCGGATCGGTAATCATATACGGCGAAGCGTAACCTTTATCAAACTGCATTCCCTCGACCAGCTCTGATTCCACCGTGAAAGATTGCGACTCCTCCACCGTCACCACCCCGTCCTTGCCGACCTTATCAATCGCCGCGGCGATAATCTTCCCGAACTCTTCCGATTCAGACGCGATGGTCGCTACCTGTCTTGTCTCGTCCGTCCCTGTCTTGACGGTCTTGGCGAGACCGCGAAGCGCTTTGACCACTTCCGCCGCGGCCGCTTCAATCCCCAAGCGAATCCCCATCGCATTCACCCCGAGGGTCGTCTTCTTGAAACCTTGCTCGATGAGCGCTTGCGTCAAGATGACCGCCGTCGTCGTGCCGTCACCGGCCGAGTCGTTGGTCTTCGACGCCACCTCCTTCACCATCTCGGCCCCCATATTCTCGACCTTATCCTTGAGCGAAATCTCTTTGGCAATCGTTACACCGTCATTGGTAATCATCGGCGCGCCGTAACCCTTGTCAATCACCACATTCCGCCCCTTCGGACCAATAGTCACGCGCACCGCGTCCGCCACTTTATCAATTCCCTGCTTGAGTAGTTGGCGCGCTTGATCGTTGAAAATTATTTGTTTCGACATATTATTCAATAACCGCTAAAATGTTCGACTCGCTGATAATAAAATATTCTTTGTTTTTAATCTTGATCTCGTCGGGGCCATATTTGGAAAAAAGTATCTTCTGGCCCTTTTTGACTTTAAGCGGGAGAAGTTTCCCCTGGTCAGTCAGTCGGCCGGGACCGACCGCTACAATCAGGCCCTGCTCGGGACGCTCTTTGCTCACCGTCTCGGGAATAATAATCCCGTGCTTCGTCGCCCCGCTATTATCAGCCGAGAGCGGTTCAACCAAAACCCGATCCCCCAACGGCTTCACTCCCACTTCATTCGCCTCACTTACTGGCAATGGCCGGCTTATTTTCTCTTTCTTCTTTTTTTTCATAATTTTAGGCATAATTTAACAAACTAATAATAATTAACGATAGAGCGATTATAGTGATAGATTCCTTCCCGTCAACCTTGACTTGTTTGACTTGATATGATGACATCATAAACAGGAGGTATGCTATAATCTGGCAATGAAAAATAATTTTGCTTTTATTGATGCGCAAAATGTCCATCTCGGGATAAAATCCTTGGGTTGGGATTTGGATTGGCATAAATTCAGAATTTATCTCAAAGAAAAATACTCCGTCTCGGTAGCTTATCTATTCATCGGCTATATGCCCAGCAACCAAGATTTGTATTCCAATTTGCAAAAAGCCGGCTACATCTTAATTTTCAAACCGATTATTTTTGACAGTAAGGGAAAGGCTAAAGGCAATTGTGACGCCGATTTAGTTTTGCGGGCAATGATCGAGTTGCCTAATTTTGATAAGGCCGTGATTATCACTAGCGATGGAGACTTTTACTCGTTGATTAGATATCTCTACAAAAAAGATAAATTACAGATGGTCCTTAGTCCCTATATCGAAACTTGCTCTAAGTTATTGAAAAAAGAAGCCAAAAGTAAAATAAACTATTTGAACGACTTGTCTCACAAAATTGGCAAGAGCAAAAGAAAATGAAAAGGCACCGCATAAGGACGAAACCTTATGAAGTGCCTTCTCTTATGGATACCTAAAGACTACCAGACCCGTGGAAAATTGCAACCTTGACGTGTTTTACCTAATATGCTAGCATCAAAAGTGGAATTTCGAACGCGCGTTCGAGCCCTCGCCACCGGGAAAAGGTGGCTTGAAATATTGGGATTTAAATCCCAAAATTGTAAAGGGTAACCTGAATGGCCTTTAGAAGAAACCTGGGTTGGTACTCGTTCACGGTGACTGGAGAAGAGTTGGATGTCATAAGCGAACGACTCAAGGCAATCGGTGACGAACGGATCCCGCTTTCGCTTCTGGTAGAAAGCGTTAAGGGGTACCGCCGAAGGAATCGAATGCTCAATAGGAATGTTCGTGATGTCCCCATCGGAGAGTTAGGCTTAAGTCTAAGATCACTCCGATCAATTCGGCGGGCAGGGGCAACAACCTTGGGAGGATTGATTCAATAAACGAAGTGTGATCTCTTGGCAGCCAGAAACTTTGGGGAAACATCACTCAATGAGGTCAAATATGTGCTGGAAAAAAGAGATCTCTCGCTAGCCCCATGTCATATCATCGAACATCAACATGCGAATCCATTCTAATTCTCCAGAATGAAACGGAACACGAGCCACTCAATTTCGGGTGGCTCTTTTTTATTTTAATTTATTATATGATAAATAATTCACGATCGTGGCTTATTTAACATACGGGGAAAATAAAAAATATAAATATCACACCCCCTCCCGGCCGCCGAAGGATGAAAAGTGAGTTTTGACGAGAGTCCAAGAAATAAGAGCGACGAGGCCGGCGAGGAGGAAACCACCGAGGATGTCACCGGGGAAGTGGGCACCGGCAGCAACACGCGCGCCGCTGACGATAATCGCGGACGTTGACACCCAAGCGGCCAGACGCGGATGGAAAGGGTAAAGCGCGAAGCCGAGCGCGAAGAAGAAAGTGGCATGGCCAGACGGGAAGGCCGCGCCGTCAGCCGAGAAAAGTGGTTCTACATTATTAAGAACTAGCGCCGGCCGCGGCCAAGCAAGCCAAGTTTTCAAAACATGAGCGATGAGCCAAGCGATGATGGGAACAGAAATAATGAAGCCGGCGCGGCGCGGCACTCGATCGCGTGAAGCCAGCGACAACGCGATAATGATCACCAGCGCTCCAATCAACCACGGCCACCACACCGCGAAAAAAATAATAATTTGATCAAAGCTGGTTGACTGATGGGCCAAACCATAAATCGGCGCGAACAAACTTTCATTCATATTTTTCTTTCGTGTTTTCTAATTATACCCCCACCTGCGACAAAAGAGTTTTTATTGTTTTCAAGGCAATGGTGATATCAAGCCAGAGGCTGCGATTCTTAACGTAGTATAAATCATAAGACAGTTTCTCGCGCGTCGCCTCAAGTGAGAGCTGGAAATGCGGGTGGCGCTCTTGATAAATTTGCGCCCAACCGGAGAGACCGGGGGTAATCAAGTGGCGAGCTTGGTAATAGGGAATCTGCTCGCGGTAAATCGCGACATACTCCGGTCGTTCCGGCCGCGGACCGATAAGCGATTGTTTGCCGGCGACCACGCTCCAGAGTTGAGGCAACTCGTCGAGCCGGGTCTTCCGTAAAATCCGACCAACGGAGGTAACGCGGCGTTGGGATAAATCTGTCTCCGTCGACATACTCCGAAACTTAGTAACCTGAAAAGGACGACCGCCACGGCCAACGCGCGCTTCCCGATAAAAAATTGGTCCGCGATCGCTCAAGAAAATCGCCAGAGCAATCAGCGGATAAAACGGGAGAGAAACAACCGCGAGAATCAACCCGGCGACAAAATCCATCAGACGCTTCACAATCTGGTAAGTCAACCCGGACTCGTGCTCGATGTGCTCTAGAAACCATTGCTCGCTGATGACCGAAAGAGGAATTCGGCCGAAAATTTCTTCATAAAGCCGATGGGCGCTCACCACCTGAACTCCCGCCACCATCAATCGATAACAGGCGGTCGCCTCGCTCGCTGTCCGTTTGTCGTAGAAATTGAGAACGAGAGTAGAGACGCCCGGGGCCTCGAGGTCCGCGAGAGGGCCGAGATAATCAGAAACAGTTACTTGATATCTCTGATTGCGTCCCAACTCGCGTTTCAATTCATCAACCTCCGGTCCATAACAATGGAAAAGATAACGTTCGGCGCGACTGCGGCGAAGTGAACGACTCCCGTATCGCCGCCAAACAAAGATCATCCCCAGAGATAAAAGCAGATCAAGAAATAGCGTTATTTTGGGAGTGATACTGAAGAAAGGAACATAATAGAAAAAGATAATCGTTAAGAAACTGCCGGTCAGTTGGGCATTAATCACCGTCTCCGCCAACCGGCTGTCGAAAGCCGACGATAGTCGACCGTAGAGATCGGCGATGAAAAAAACAATCGTCCAAATCAGAAAAACGATGCTGAAAGGATAAAGGTGGGCCGAAAAAACTTCCCATGATGGATACTCCCAGTAACGGACAAAAAGGGTCAGCCACAGGGCGACCAAGTAGGCAAAAAGGTCGCCGAGAAAGAGAAGGAAGGCTTGCCGTGTGCCGTGCCGGCGAATCATAAGTAGCTGGAAATAATCGTACCATAAAATAGCCAGTTATGCTATAGTCGGCCCGTGCCGAGGAAAAAACTCCTTTTTGTTATCACCAAGGGCAATTGGGGCGGCGCCCAACGTTATGTCTATGATCTGGCGACCCATTTGCCTAAACGAGCATTCGACGTGACTGTGGCCATGGGCGAAGGCGCGATTCTTTCTGCCCGGCTCGCCGAGCGGGAGATACGGACGATATCTCTCCCTCATCTTGGGCGCGATGTCAAAACCGGCAACGATCTAAAATCATTCTTTGTTTTGCTCCGATTGTTCCGAAGGGAAAAGCCAAACATTATCCATTTGAATAGTTCCAAGGCCGGAGCACTGGGGGCTTTAGCCGGCCGAATTTATAATCTTAGTTTGAAGCTAAAAGCTAAAAGCTATCACCTAAAAGCTACCATCATTTTCACCGCCCACGGTTGGGCCTTCAACGAAAATCGCTCAGTTTTTGGTCGTCTGGCTATCGCTCTCCTTCATTGGCTGACGATCATGCTTGCTCACCAGACAATTGTTGTCGCCGCCGCGACGCGGCGGCAAATGAAGCACTTCCCCTTCGCTAACCGGCGAATGGTCGTGGTGAGAAATGGTCTTCCAGAAATTAGTTTTCTTAATCGGCCCATCGCCCGAGCGGCGCTTCTCGGCGAACAAGCAATCACTCGAGGAACTTCATGGTGGCTAGGAACCATTTCGGAACTACACCCCAACAAAGGTCTTGAGTATTTGATCCGGGCCCTAGCCATGTCAAGGTCGAACCTTGACGATTTCTGTCAAGGTTCGACCTTGACATCATTGATTGTGATTATCATCGGCGAAGGCGAAGAACGGCAAAATTTAGAACGATTGATTAAAGAATTGAAATTAGAAAAACAAATTTTTCTTCTCGGACGCAAAGACAATGCCTCGCAATACCTCAAAGCCTTCGACATTTTCGCTCTCACCTCTATCACCGAGGCCTTCCCCTACACTATTCTCGAGGCCGGCGCGGCAGGTTTGCCGATTGTCGCCTCCGGTGTCGGCGGGATTCCCGAGGTAATTGAAAGCATGCGTTCGGGGATTCTCGTTAAACCGCGCCAACCGAGCGAAATCGCCGACGCGCTCGAATTCCTTCTCACCCATCCGGCCAAAACCGCCCAGTTCGGGCAAACTCTCCGCGCCCGAGTAGTCAAAGAGTTTTCCACTGTCCGCATGGTCAAAGAAACCATGGCGGTATATAATAGTGTAAAGTGAAAAATGTAAAACTAAAAGCTAAAAGCTAAAACCTAATTCTGGTTTTACCCTGATTGAACTCCTCGTCGTCATTGCGATCATCGGTCTTCTGTCGAGTATTGTCTTGGCCTCGCTTGGCACCGCGCGCAGCAAGGCCGCCGACGCGGCGATTCAAGCCAATGTCTCTGGCATAAGATCCAGCGCTGAAATTTACTATGCGGACAATGGAGAAAACTATTCAGCAGGTAATACCGGGGTCACGAACGACAATGATTGTTTTACATTTGGTGTTATTTCTTTGTTCACTTATCCCTCCATCAAAAGCGCAATGCAACAAGCTTTTCAACAAAATGGCTCAATAACCAATAGCATGTTTTGCGGAGCTGACAAAGATACCAGAAGCTACGCCGTAGCAGTTGGTTTAAAAACACAGAAGAATATCCCCCCAGGAACAAAAGACTACTTTTGTGTTGATAGCACTGGAACAGCTAAAATCCTAATGGGTCTTTCCCTTCCTATCACTACTCCATTTAACCCCCCTTTTAATTACAAGTGTAATTAATTCACACCCCGAGTATCCTCCGGCAAGGTTAAGCCTTGACATAGACTACACCCCGCCCATTTGGCGATGGCGAGGATAGTCCTTGACAGTTGACGGGGCTAGACCCCGCCCAAGAATTCGTTGTGAATATCGTCGCGGCCTTTTATCCTCCCTCGATAATATTTCTTAAATCTCTTAGTATTTAGACGACCGCATTTATTGTAAGAGCAAAGTTTTTAGTTCAAATTAAATCTTTCTCTCAACCATGAGTCATCCTCCAGTTTATCAACCACCAAATACAATAAACTTTTCCCTAATCCATAATAAGTCTTGAGTAAAGTTATAAATTCATCACACTCATAAGGATAAACCCAAACACTGTTTTGTAAATAAATAAAACCTAAATTAATTAACTCTTGGCGCATTTGATCGCGCGCCCGGCGTTTCAATTCTTGAATATCATAGACCACGATCCGCCATTTTTCATCCCAACGTCGTGGCCTATTCACGATCAACTTCTCTAATTTGTATTTCAGTAGCTCGTTTCGGCCTTTATCGGTCAGACGAGCGTAAATCCTCCCCTTCTCTGTTTTTTTGAACTCAATCAACCCTTGACTCGCCAAACGCCCAAACGTTGATTTCATATAATAACGCCGGTTGTGCAAACCGCGTTTTGAATTTCGGGTCAATGGACCGAGCAATTGCAGTGCATTGGGAGCAAGAACCGCCACCGCGATAAAACCGCCCACCGCGAGAGAGACCAAAATCGCTTGGATAACTTTTCCTTTAGTCGTCAATCCTCCTGTTTTCGCCATCCAAACATTCTAGCATGTTCTTAATAAAAATGCGATCGTCAATATTGTAAGAGATAGAAAAACGATTAAAATAAGGGAGGAAAATTTGGGCTAGATTCCCCCCAAGAATTCGTTGTGAATATCGTCGCGGTGCGCGGCGCGGGAGTATTTTCTCATCCCCATTAAAATGCCAAGACCGATAAATTCGGTCAGGAGATGCGACCCACCGTAACTGGTGAAAGGCAAAGTGAGGCCGGTCACCGGCAAAAGTCCGATGTTCATACCAACATTCACGGCGAAGTGGCCCATGAGGAAAATGGCAAGGCCGATGCCAAAAAGCGCTTCGAAGTTGGTTGCCCCCAACATTGCGATTCTGATAATTCGCCAGATGACAATACTAAAAAGGATAAAGAAAATAATCACCCCGATGAAACCCCATTCCTCGGCAAAGGCGGCAAAAATAAAATCGGTCTGATATTCGGGCAGGAAACGCAAACGCGATTGAGTGCCAAAGCCCACGCCCTTGCCCGTCAATTGTCCCGAACCGACCGCGATTGTTGACTGGAAAGCGTTATACCCCGCGCCCTGAATATCGGCGAGAGGATGAATGAAAGAAATTATTCGACTCTTTTGATTACCGGTAAATATCGCGAACCATAGAACGCCGAAGGCGAGCAAGGCCACACCAGCGACAAGCAGAAAATGGCGCTTGGAAACACCAGAAGCCATGATCATCCCCAGCCAGATAACAAAAATAATCACCGCGGAACCGAAATCGGGCTGAAGAATAATTAGGACAAAAGGTAAGAAAGCATACAAACCAGAAACTAAAATATGTTGGAAATGAGCAATCTCAATGTGCCGCCGCGAGAAGTATTTAGCCAAAATAAGAACGAGGGACAGTTTCATAAAATCAGCCGGCTGAAGCGAGAAGAGACCGAGCGAGAACCAGCCCTTGGCCCCCTTGATTGCGCGACCAAAAAGAAGCAGGGCGGTCAGAAAGGCCAGCAGGATCGCGTAGGTTAAAACGACAATTCCACTCCGACGCAAAAAGCGGGGGTCAGCGGAAGAGAGCCCGAGGCAAACAACTAAAGCGAGGGTAAGCCAGATGAGTTGACGACTGAAAAAATAGCTCGGCGCGGCGAAGGAATTCATGGTCGCTAAACCGGCCGCGGCCATGGCCACCGCGGGCAGCAATAGGGCCCAGTCTATTTGCCTAGAGAGCTGACTCAATCGCCACATGGGGGTAGAAGTCGGTGAAGGCTGGTGGGTTAGTGAACGGGGACGGCCAAGTAAAACTAATATCGGCCGTGCCATTAGGCTCTAGCCGTTCAACGAAAGTCGAACTGGCGGCGAAGGTATTATGTTCAACATCAGAAAGCAGAACCACTACACTGATTTTCGCCACTGGGTTGAGTGAATTATTTGTCAAACGAGCTTTGAGGACTGGGGTTGGGGCGTTAACAAAATTATCATCGGTGATGGTTAGCACCGACAGACTGGAACTCGATCTCTCCCAGCGCGGCGCACCGGTGAATCCGAGATAGGCGCGAGCCGGAATCCGCCGGCCGACATTAATATTCGGGACAAAAATTGGCAAGCTTTCCTGGGGCCAGAGTGAGAAATTGCCGTGAACGCTATTGATGAGGGAATTAGCTTGATCAAAAAATTTTATCTCGTAGGGAAGACGGGTCGCCCGCAAATCTGGATTCGGGTTATTAACAAAACCGACGAGATCATAAGACCCGACGCCCAGTGTCAGAACTCGCGCCCACAGCGCGCGCATGGGAAGAGCTTCGTTCGCGCACACCGCCGGGCATCCGCCAACCGGCGGACCGCCACAATCGATTCCCAACTCGTTTTGATTACGGCGGCCGTCTTGGCAAGAAGCGCGCGGCCAAAGAAGAGCTGCGGCGAAGGCCGCCCCGGCAATCAGCACAGCGAAAAAGCCAAAGAAGTAAGTGAGTTGTCGTCGCGTACTCCAGGAGGCCATAGAGCCATTCTATCATAGCATATCAAACGTTCTGTTCTGGCGGCTAGCTACTCTCCCCTTGCGAGTACCATCGCCACTACGGTGCTTAACGGCCGAGTTCGGAATGAGATCGGGTGTAGCCACCGCGTTAAACCACCAGAACAGAACGCTCGAAGCGCTCGTTTTATTAATTTTAATTTTCGAAACAACAATTAGCAAAATTAACAACCATTCGAACCGTCGATGCTTCCTTCATTTCCCGATGAGAGTGGGCGGATTAGTACGCCTCGGCTCAACCCATCGCTGGGCTTACACCTAGCGCCTATCAACGTCATCATCTCTGACGGGCCCTCTCCGCCTTGCGGCGGAGCGATACGTAATCTTGGGGGAGGCTTCCCGCTTAGATGCTTTCAGCGGTTATCCCGTCCCGACATAGCTACCCGGCGATGCCGCGGGCGCGACAGCCGGTACACCAGAGGTCAGTTCATTCCGGTCCTCTCGTCACATTCTTCCCCTGTCACCAGGAGTGTAGACTATATCTTCATCCGCCCCGCCATTAGCGAGGTGGGGATGTTGGCGTATTACCTATGCAAGCCGTCCGCTTAAAACGGATTCGCCATTGCATAAGTCTAAGTCATTTAGACTTAAGTCGTTACGGGGTCAAACCTAAAATTAAAGTGGAATTCTCGGAAACACGCGGGGTGGTTCCATTTGACGAATGGATGTTTGCATCCAATTAATCGCACTCCACGAAAGAAAGAAAAAAATGATAAGAACGCCGAGTTTAAACCAGTTTTCTTTTATCCAATTTTTCATCTTTTTAATTATTTTATAATTTTAGATCGACTTCCCACGGTATTGTCTTAATTATCTCTGGTCCTCAAGTACATTGTACCATTATCATTGGACCGCAACAATAATGATTATCAACAGATCCAGACAAACTAAGATTCCACCGTTATTAGCCAAGTTGTCAGCGCGAATTACCCCGCGCAGTAGCAATTATTTACTAGGAACGACTCCCCTCACATATCAACGCCTGCAGTAGATAGGAGACCAACCTGTCTCACGACGGTTTGAACCCAGCTCACGTAACTTTTTAATTGGCGAACAGCCAAACCCTTGGCAGCTTCTTCACCGCCAGGATAAGTT
>Ga0209541_10017575_pt1 | contig 10444 bp, 13 predicted proteins | sample RifCSPlowO2_01_FD_184027 | JGI IMG/M metagenome (GOLD analysis project Ga0209541, IMG submission 184027) | Groundwater microbial communities from Rifle, Colorado - Rifle CSP2_plank lowO2_0.1 (SPAdes) (version 2) | ecosystem: Environmental > Aquatic > Deep subsurface > Groundwater | place... | reverse complement strand
GAAAGGCTTTTAACCCCTTAATATTTTTCTCTCCGGATGCTCACACCTGAAATGATTGAAGATATCAAGAAACAGCTTACCGGGCTTGCACCAGAAGAACAGCAAAAAAGATTGAAAGAAGTTCTCGCTGGACTTTCCACAGAAGAACGAGAACAGCTCGTAGGAAAACAGCCGTGCCCGTTCTGCCTGATCGCACAAGGCAAAATTCCCGCAAAAAAAGTCTATGAAGATGATGATATCTGTGCAGTTCTAGACATCAATCCTGCAAATAAAGGACACACATTAATTTTTCCAAAAGAGCACGCGGCAATTTTAAGCCAGGTGCCTCTTCCTATCGTCGGAAAACTCTTTGATATTGCAAACAAAGTTGCGACTGCCGTCTTTGATGCCGTGCACGCAGAAGGGACAAATATTGTTGTTGCCAACGGTCCAGCGGCGGGACAGACTGCTCCACATGTTCTCGTGAACGTTATCCCTCGGTACCAGAACGATACTGTCGCTATCCAATGGAACAGGCAGAAAGTAGAAGAGAGTGAACTTGAAGCACTTGCCGAGACAATAAAAGAAAAGTTACCGAGAGAAAAGAGACCTGTTGAAAAACCTGCTGTGCCTAAGAAAGAAGTTAAAGAGCAACCACGAATCCCTTAGAAGAAAAAAATAAGAACTGTCGAGAGCACTGCGATGAAATATGCGGGGACAAACGGGATTCCTATCTTTATCCACACACGCTTTATCCCTTTTTCTTTGAGAAGATGAATATGCTTTTCCTCAAGCGAAGGTATCCGTGCCGAGAGGATTATTTTGTTTTTTATCTTTACATCCTTTGCAAGCCAGTCGCCTTCCGTGAGTTCTTTCAATGGAACAAAGCGGAGAAAGCTGACCTTTTCGACGACGCGGATGAAGAAAGAAAGATAAAACGATGCAATAAGCGCGACCACGAGTGCTGCTAACAGAATTTGTGTTACCGTCGGAGTAAGAAATCCAAAAACCAAGACAAGTATGCAAAGCCCGAGAAGGATGCTATGCAATCTGCGATATTTTTTTATCGCGCTTAGGAACAATGGCCATGCTTTCCCTCGATGTTGAACAAAAATTACAAATGCCCACAGGAAGCAGTAAAGACCACCAATAAAAAGTATTGCTAGTGCCAGCGCGACGATAAACGTAGACCCAAAGCTTCCGAACGCTGCACCAAAGCCCATCAAAAGTTTTGCGTCGCCACCACCCATTTGTTTCAGATGATAGAGGACGTATCCAAAAATGAACGCCACTCCGAGACCGATAAGACCATAGAGGAAGTATGAAAAGGCATGTGCTGTCACACCATTGATTAAACGAATACTGAGTGCTACGACGATGAGACCATAACTGAGCGTATCCGGAATTTCTCTTGTCTTCAGGTCGAAAATTGACGCTATAAGAAGTACGAGAAGCGTTACACCGACGAGGATTAGATCTGCTAACATACATAAAGACAAGGAAAGAAGATTTAAATAGGTTTTGAAAAAAAATAGGTTTTTAAAAAACAGAGAAAAACAAAAAAGAGGTTGTCACAAAGAAGTTATGAGACTATTTTCTTTTCTTTTTTGCTGCTTTCTTCTTTGCTGCCATTTTTCGTGTTCACCCCTTCTTTTTTTATTTTGTTAAAGATACTTATTATACATAATGAGTTAGTTTAAATAACTTTCTTTTTTTGCAGAAAAAATTTTAGAAAAAAATTTGCGTGCTGTGCGCAAAAATATTTTCTTCTACACAAGTTATATAAATCGCTGCCTTGTTTCTGACGGAAAATGATCTCAATCATCGGAGCTGGTCCTGCTGGAAATTATCTTGCATACCTTCTTGCAAAGCAAGGAAAAAATGTGCATGTGTATGAAGATCACAAAGTGATTGGCTGTCCAGTGCAATGTACAGGAATCATTAGCCATGAACTTGAAAATGAAATGCATATCGATAAGAAATTTCTCACAAACACCATCACTCAAGCAAAAATTTATTCACCGAACGGCAATTCTCTCCTCGTAAAATTCAAAAAAAAGGATTATATCGTGAACCGAACAATATTTGATTCTCATATTGCAGAAATGGCGATGCAAGAAGGCGCACAGTTTCATCTCGGGCATAGGTTCCATGGGAATGTCGGGAGAAAATTAAAGATTAATGACCAAATTATTGAAACGGATATGCTGGTCGGCGCTGATGGACCGTTCTCTCGTGTTGCAAAATCCAACGGAATGTGGTGCGATCGCCAGTTTGTCACCGGAAACCAAGTCACCGTCGAAGTTGACTGCGATCCAACACTTGTTGAATTCTGGGTCGGAATCGGACTTTTCGGTTGGCTTGTCCCTGAAAATGAAAGCGTCGCCCGCGTCGGCATTGTTTCGTACAACTCTCCTGCACGTGATCTCCAACAACTTTTAGATATGCGTTGCCCCCATCCAAAAATTCTTAGCAAAGAACCTGGTGAGATTCCACTCTATAACCCCAAACAAATTCTACAAAAAGATACGGTATATCTCGTTGGCGATGCTGCAACACAGGTCAAAGCAACATCATTCGGCGGAATCATTCATGGCATGAAAGCTGCAAAAGTGCTTGCGCAAGACCCGATGCACTATCAAAAAAACTGTAGGAAGGATGTGGGGAAAGATTTGTACCTCAGCCTTCTCATGCGAAAGGCAATGGACAAGTTTTCACCTGAAGACTACAACGCACTCGTCGGATTATTCAATAAAGAAAAATTAAAAAATGTGCTCGAGACAAAAAGCAGAGATTATCCTTCTAAGTTTATTTTTGATCTCTTACTTGCAGAACCGCGACTTCTTACGTTTGCCTGGAAATTACTCTAACCGAAAACGAAGAACGGCGCCAACCCCGCCTAACCCTTGCAATTTCTTCCCCGCATCATGTTCCGTGGAAATAATGTGCACGGTCCCCTGCGCACGGTCAACTGACTTCATCATTGCCTCAAGCCCTGAATATGTTCCTGCGGATCGTAGTTCATGAATCAATGTGTCCGTGACAAGAAGTATCTTTACTGCGCGCAGATCCACAGCTTTCAGTACTGCCTCAAACCCGTAGACTGCAAGAGAACCTTTTGCAATTTCTCTGAATAATTCTTCGACGAATGCTTCCTCGCGTGCAGTTCGATCTTTTTTTAGGACCACTCGCACTTCTTCCCTCTTTAGAACTTCTTCAACGCCAGTTTTTCCGAGACTGTTGCATGTTGCCAGCACTACCTTTGGAACCAATGCAGGCATTTTTTTCTTCAATATCTTCAAGACATCTTCTTTCCAAAATGCAGGGCTCGCAATAATAATGTTTTCTACTGCATAGCGTGTACTGTACATGTCAATGTGCTTGACAACGTCGCTATAGAAATCTTTTCCCTCCACCGTCGAGTAGCCTTTCTTTCCCACTTCTCCTTGGACTTCCGCAAGCATCGTATAACCAGAAGGGCGAAGGAGCGCATAACTTGCCTCTTCCCTATCCAAGGTTACAATAAGAATCATGCCGCCTTGTTCGCTTGCTGCCTCTTTTAATTTTTCTTCCTGATACTTGAGCCACTGTTCTTTAACAATCTGTATTGTTGTCCCCTCTTCCACGTCAAATGTATGGTACGAACCGTGAGGAATGTCCTCTGGTCCTTCTTTTACTTTCCCGGACACGCGCAATGTGTTCGCATAGGAATGAAATTCTACCTTTTCCACTGTAATCGCCAAGAACACCTGTTTTTTTACCGTCTTCACGTTCTCTGTCCCTTCCCCAATCTTTATCTTTCGCTCAGTTTTTCCAGAAACTTCATCCCCTGTGTCAAGGATTTGTGAAAGGTACCAGAGGTCGTCCAAGGAGGTTATCGCTATTTTTACTTCTCCTTTTTTGTGATCCTGAAAAATAATTTTCATTCGCCAGATGGAAAAAGTTTATATATTAATAAAGTTATAGCAGAGGGATATGGGCAAAAGGAGAGGAGAAGTTATCGCTGCAGTTGAAGTAACTATTCTTATTTTTTTGATCACCCTCGGGATGATTGGGTATATTCTATTGTTGCCAGAAGAAGAACGTGCAGCATTGCTTGGACAGGAAGCGACGAATGGAGAAGAACAGCAAACTGCGACAGAAGTTCTGCTCTCTGAAGTGCCAGGAGAGGTAACATCGACGAAAAGCAGCACGCAAACGCGGTCATTAGAACCTATGCGGCTCTATTCTACCACCGAGTCAACCACAGAAACGCTTGTTTCCTCACTGACAGTTTCACGAAATATTATCCAAAATAATTACAAAGCAATCACGTTTGATGTTGAAAATCTTAATGACCTTGAATCTCTTGGCTTATTATTTCTTATTACTGAATCAAAGGGCGAAATGACTGTGGAGTTGAATGGGCACATGATTTTTGAAGGAGAACTCACCAGCAACGATCTTCCATTAGACCTTCCCGTTTCGTACCTCCAAGAAAAAGATAATGTGATGAAAATTTCCGCTAACTTTCCTGGTTGGCAAATTTTTTCTGCAAACTATTACCTGCTCCAAGATGTTCGATTGTTGGAAGGCTATACTGTTGCGGATACAACATCCACACGAACATTTTCTATTGACAATTCTGAGGATGTGACCTCGGCAACGCTCAGCTATTTCCTGACTTGTAACAATGACTTGGACGGGATCCTTACTATCTCCTTAAACAATCGAGAAGTTTTCAGTGACCAAATATTTTGTGAGTACCTTGATGAAAGAAAACTTGAGCTTCGCGAGGACTATCTTGGTTCCCTGAACACGTTGAAGTTTGAAGTAACGGAAGGAGATTACAATATCGAGGAAGCGACTGTAGCACTAAAAACAAAGAATAGAGATTTCCCCAAGTTTTCCTTTGACATCGATCCTGATCTTTATGAGGAGATCTTATCTGGGGAAAAAGAGGTGTACCTGAAGTTGAGCTTTGGCGATGAAACTTTGGAAAAAAAATCTACAGTTACCGTGCAAGAGTTTTCCTTTGGCTTTGACACGGAAAGTGGGAGCTATGAGAAGAAGATTACTGCCTATCTTGATGAAGGCGTCAACACAATCAGTGTCCAGCCAGAAAATAATTTTGAGATTGATAACCTGAAAGTATATGTCTTATAATCCTAAGACTTCTGATAGATTTGGCTCTTGAGATTATCCATAATAATCCCCCCATTCCCTCTTTCCAAACCCAAGAATTTTTACGCCGTATCTTCCACCAACCTCGTCGAATAAATTATGAAGTTTCTGATTTAATTGTTGATAATATTTTCTTTCTCTTGTAATCCATGTACCGGACCTATTTGATTCATCATAAATCCAGTATATCTCAGGTGCGTCAAATAATATCTCTACTTCGTCCCTCTTTATAGAAACATTACATCTCCTAAATTTAGAATCAGCAAGAAAAGGACTTATCTCGGGATATATTTGTTCTCGAACTATCGTTTCTACCTGCGTATGCATATCAGCCGCAGCCTGTTCGTATTCATCAGTTTTTAAAAGGAATTCTTTCAATATCCATGCAAGATTTGGCATTACTAATAGAAGAATAATCCTTGTATATAAACCTTATCCAAAATAACTTTGGTCTTCCGTCGGCCTTTCTCCAGGAAGCTCTGTCGCCTTTGTACGCGTGGCAATTTCTTTTTCTATCTCGTCAATTTCTTCAGAAAGCTTGCGTAAGTTTAAACTAAGAGAATATTTTTCGTTTAAAATATGGAGTAATTGTTTGGCACCTTTAATTCCCATATATGCTGGATGCGCAAATGTCTGCACAAGGAGTGCTGCTGAGGGAAGATTTTTTTGTTGTGCGCTTCCAAGAAGAACGCCTGTGACACCAATGATAGGACCAACTACCCCGTAAATATTACTGTCCGCACCTTTGAACGATTTCACAAATTTTTTGTCTGTTCCTGTTGCGTAGACTTTAGGTTTTTTGGGAATGCGCTGCAGGCCGATGCCGCCTAACGTTACCATTTCTTTACAACCAACCTTATGCAAATACTCAACCACAGCCCCACAGAATTCGTAACAAGATGGTTCATCGATAGGCTGCACGTCCCCAACAAGAAAAAGGAAGTCCTGCTTTTTTATTTGCTTGTGACAAATGCTTAAGACAGGAACATCAATAAGATTTTTTTCATTAATGAATACTGAATGAGGAAAATAATTGGAATGAATGTTGACAATTTTTTTCGCGCCAATACTTTCCACAAGAAAATCAATGGCAATCTTTCCCACGTTCCCTATCCCTGGAAGTCCCTCAATAAAAACAGGATTGTGAAGCTTTGGTTTGCCATGGTATTCAAAGGTGAATTGCATTTTTGTGGAAAAAGCGAGGTCAACTTATAAAGGTTTGTGTTCTTTTTTGTATGCACGACGGTACTCGCCCCATTTATCCTCTGGACTAAATTTTGCGGGCTTTACCGACAGTGTTTTTCCGGCACATGCAGGACATATTTCCTTCATCGTATATTGTTTACATACACTGCAATAAAGGATATGTTCCGTCATTTTTTAAGTTCCACATCTCCGTACGCACCACGTTGCTTGATTGCCTTGAGGATGACTGCGGAAACTTTCTTCATTTCTTCCTCGGCAATTTTATAGTCGTTTGCAAATACTTCCAAGCGGTATCGCGGCGCTGAGGTGTAGAGAAGGTTTATTTTAATTTCCTCTTTTTTTGCAAATGATTCTCCTGCAAGCAACGCAACCTTCACATCTTCGATGCCTTCCTCTGAGAAACTTTCCAATACGAGCACACAATCTACCTTTACTTCTATGGGCTTAATCTTTTCTTGAAGAATAGAAACAATAATGTCTGCTTCTTTTTTTGGAAAATTTAAATCAGTGAGCGCTTCGTGGCCATGCGCAGCTATCTCGTTAAACGCGTGGTTTAGCAATCCGAAATGGTCAATGAGCTTTACACCGAAATTTTGGTAAGCACTTTTCAAATCTTTTTTTAGTTGCTTGCCAATATATTCCAAAAGTTTTTCAGATTTTGCCTCTTGCTTGTACTCTTCCATCTTTTGATTCCGAAGCGACATTGGAACACGACGGAGCGAAAGATCCACATGTCCTTTTTCTTTATCGATACGGAGAACAAGGCAGACAAGTTTTTTTCCTTCACGGACATAATCACGAATATTCCTTATCCGCCCAGGAGCAATTTCAGAAATGTGAATCATCCCATCACGACCTTCATATTCGTCTAGGTCAACAAAGATTGCATGGGGAATAATTTTCTTTACAGTACATAGAATAATACCGTTCTCTTCAGGGAATCCATTTTTTTTGTAGAACATAGAAGAAATAAAATGGACAGGTATTTAAAAAGGTTACTTTAATTCTTCAAGCGCCTGCGCAACAACTTTTGCCTTTCCGCCCGTCGCTGTTGCAAGCACTTCACTGCACACCAAACATTTTACTTCAGTTGCTGCTCGGTCAAAAATAATTTGTTCATTTTTGCACACACATCTAACCTTGATAAACTTGCTGCGTGGTTCCATCTTATACCATCTCCACTTTTTTCATACGGTACCCTTCATTTTGTACCTGAATCTTGTTACATACCATGCACTTAAAACGTAAATCTACTTTCTTCGAAACTTTTGCGCCTGTTCGCTTAAACTTAGAGATAGCAGGCTTTGAATATTTGTTATAGTTCCCGAACCCACGCCTGAGACCACGTGCGCGCATTCTACTATTTGATCCGCGGGACATTGGATGCGAGGTACTTCGCGTTCTCTTTTTTGCTTCTGAAACGAGAAATTCAGTATGTTTCTTGCACTTAGGACAATAATGCCGTTGCTTTTTGGGTATTTTCATTTTCTCGCTTGCTCAGTCTTTATCAGCATGTCAACCACCCCGTTCGGAAGTGCGTAACGCTCTCCTTGCTTGAATGGACCGTAAATGCTCAAGTCTGGACCAACAAATTCGGGGATATCCCGTAAGACCTCAACTGTACTGCTGTTTGTTTTCTCTTCTATTTTTAAACCTTTCTGTTCGTCGACTGCAAGCGAGGGTAGTTTGTTCTGGAGCAGCTGGATTAAGACGCCGTCTCGGAATTCATCCAATGTCCCCTTCATTTTTTGGTACAATTCGTACTCCTCTGGAAGCATTGTCGAGGTGTCCTGCATATTCTGGCTCCTAGAGCTGAACAACGCAAACTGAACAAGTTTATTTTCCCTTTTTTCATATAACTCTTTAAGAATCTTAATAACATTCTTGATTTGGGTTTGTGTTTTTTCTACTTCTGTCGATGCAAAAATGCTTTCTTTCTTTGTTTGCGAGTCGAGGATTGTACGTTTTTCTTCAAGGTACTTCACGACGTCTTTGTAGAAACTTTCGTCGAGCTTCTGGAGCTCAATCCGGTACTTTTCTCTTCGAAGAATCTCATATAGGGTTTCATACGTGATAATAACCTCTGCCATAGTCGCAAAATAAGGAAGTATGTTTAAATGAATTTCTGGTCAATTGAAGATAGGTTTTTATACTTCTTTTTCTATTTGTTATTTATGCAATATCATATCTATATCTTTCGTCATGGGCAAACGTATTTTAACCGCGACCGACGGTTCACTGGCTGGAAAGATTCGAAGCTGACGCCACAAGGAATTCGCGACGCAAAAAAAGTTGCTTTGAAATTAAAGAATAAAAAAATCGATGTTGCGTACCAAACGCTACTTTCACGGTCAAAGGACACATTAAAAGAAGTATTGAAATATCATCCAGAATGCAAAAAAGTTTTTACTGACAACCGTATGATCGAACGGAGCTACGGCAAACTCGAGGGGAAATATCATGCAGGCGTTATAAAAGAATCTGGAAAAAAACAGTTCGATCTCTGGCACCGTTCATATACTGCCCATCCACCAAAAGGCGAATCTATAAAAGTTGTGGAAAAAAGAGTAGCATATTTTATCCGGGATTTATTACACTACATGAAAAAACATCATGTAAACGTTGCAATCTCTGCACATGGAAACTCGATGCGACCATTCCGCAGGCACTTTGAAAAACTTTCTGTCAAAGAAATGATGATACTTGAGAACCCATATGATGATTTCTTTGCGTATACTATTGACCTATGAAAATCAAACAAATTCCGGAAGATTTTATTGTTGAAGAGATTATGGACCTGAAAATTGAATTAGGACCGTATCATTATTACATTCTCACCAAGAAAAACAGAAATACGCTTGATATCATCCAAGAGATTAAAAAAAGAATAGGGGACGTTGGGTTTGCTGGCATCAAAGACAAGCATGCCTTGACGTCGCAGTATATCTCTGTTAAAAATAAAATTTTTTTCTCACTTGATAATGCCACGTTCACATACCTTGGCACAGGGAAAGAGTGGGTCTATATGGGAAAACTAACAGGGAATAAATTTACCATTACTGTCCGTGATCTTGAGAAAAAACTGAAACCTGTGAAGAAAATTGTCAATTACTATGGCGAACAAAGGTTCGGCGGAAAAAATGCAGAGATCGGAAAAATGTTACTCCAGAAAAATTTCAAATATGCGTGTGATGCGTTGCACTTAGACGTAAAAAATAACGATGCTGTCGGTGCGCTAAAAAAACAAGGCATACATAAACTAAAGTTCTATGTTCATGCATACCAAAGTTCTCTCTGGAATATACTTGCAATAAAAAGCAAGAAGAAAGTTATTCCGATTCTCGGCTACCTTACTGAGGGACATGCGTATGACACACTGATGAAAAAAGAAAGAATAAAAAAAGAAGACTTTCTTATACGGAGCATTCCCGAGATTAGTTCTGAAGGCGGGAAACGAGAACGCATGATACTTATAAAAAAGTTTAAGACCATGGAGTTTACTGACGATGAGCTTAACCCAGGAAAGAAAAAGCAGGTAGTGCAGTTTTTCCTTCCCAAGGGGGCATATGCGACTATTGCTCTGGATAATTTGTTAACTGTATAACCTCATTTTATATCCTTATGAAATATTGGTACATTCATTCTGGCATTTGAGCAAAACTTTATAAATAAAATGTCTCTTTTCAGACTCATGTTTACGTTCTTTAAAGATAAACTAAAAAATGTCATCTCTACATTTACCGAGAAAGTTGTGGAAGAAGGACAAGATGTTCCTGTTTCTGAGAAAAAGAAAGCTACGATTATAAAAAATATTGTCAAAGAAGAGAAGAAAGAAGCACCTAATAAAAAAGAAGAAATGAGTATAGTAGATCAACTCCGTGAAAGGATTAGCACAAAAAAAATTTCTACTGCTCAGTTTGAGAAATTGTTCTGGGTCATAGAAGTGGAACTGCTCGAAAACAATGTTGCATTTGAAGTGATTGAAAAAATCCAGGAAGACTTGAAAAATAAGCTAGTGGACATGCCCATGAAACGAGGAGAGATTGAAGCATCAATCAGAGAAAGTTTACGAAAAAGTGTAGAGGAAGTTTTAGAA
>Ga0209541_10017574_pt1 | contig 10444 bp, 12 predicted proteins | sample RifCSPlowO2_01_FD_184027 | JGI IMG/M metagenome (GOLD analysis project Ga0209541, IMG submission 184027) | Groundwater microbial communities from Rifle, Colorado - Rifle CSP2_plank lowO2_0.1 (SPAdes) (version 2) | ecosystem: Environmental > Aquatic > Deep subsurface > Groundwater | place... | reverse complement strand
TGCTTCGAATTTAGTGAGGAGAGAACAGTAGACATAATGATTAAAAATAAATTTTGTAATCTCTTTAACGGAAACGAATCGTTATGTTATTATATATTAGAGGAATAAAAAAATGGTGCTAGAATTAATTGATTTTTATGCAGATTGGTGCGCTCCCTGCAAAGTAATGGAACCGGTTCTTGAAGAATTGGAAAAAGAATATTCTGGTAAGGTTGGCTTTAAAAAAATAAATGTCGATCAAAACCAAGATGAAAGTAGCAAATTTGGGATAATGAGTATTCCAACCTATGTATTTGTCAAAGAGGGAAAAGAGATTGATCGGGTGATTGGTGCTTCAAGTAAGGATAATCTTAAAAGTAAAATAGATCTAAACCTTTCTTAAGAAATCTTCCCCTGCTAAAATTAAAACATGGAATCTGTTACAAAGGCTCCTATTATAGGTAAAAGGGTGGTTGTCCGTTGCGATTTCAATGTTCCGATAAAAGAGGGTAACATTCAAGATGATACAAGGATAAAATCCTCCTTACAAACCCTCAACTATCTTTTAGATAAAAAAGCAAATCTTACGTTACTTTCTCATCTTGGACGACCAAAAGGAAAAGAAAAACCTTTAAGCTTAAAGCCAGTTTCCAAGAGACTTGAAGAACTTTTGGGCGAGGCGGTCCAGCTACTTGATAAATTGGATAGCACCCTTCTAAAGGGGAAAATTACTCTTTTAGAAAATCTTCGATTTTGGCAAGGAGAAGAAGAAAATAGCGAAGATTTTGCTAAACAACTTTCCACCATGGGAGAAATTTATGTTAATGAGGCTTTTTCTGTCTGTCACCGGCCTGATGCTTCAATTGTAGGGGCACCCAAATTTTTACCATCATTTGCAGGATTGAATTTAATGCGAGAAATTGAAGAACTCCATAAATTGCTGAAGTATCCACAGAGGCCGTTTATCGCCATTATAGGGGGAGCAAAAATTGAAACTAAACTATCTGTAATAGAAAATCTGGCAAGAGTTGCTGACCAGGTTTTGGTTGGCGGTAAGTTGATGTTTGGGGTCGATGAACATCATTTACCCAAAAATGTTATTGTGGCGATTGATAATATTGAGACTAAAGATATTGGTCCAAAATCTGTAGAGAAGTTCCAGTCCTATATCAACAGAGCAAGTACTATCGTTTGGAATGGACCAATGGGTGTTTTTGAGGACGATAAATACATAAATGGAACAAGAGAAGTCGCAATGTCTATGGTAAAATCAGGAAGTTATACAATTGTCGGTGGAGGAGATACAATTTCTGCCCTGAACAAGCTAGGATTAATTGAAGAGATAAAATTTATCTCAACTGGCGGCGGAGCTATGCTCGAGTTTTTAGCCGGTAAAAAGCTTCCTGGTTTGAAGGCCTTGGGGTTTTATGATTAAAAAATGGAAAGTTCTACAGTCAAAAAAGATTTTTTCTTCGCCCTTTGTTACCTTAAAAGAAGAAGAATTGAAAAGGCCAGATGGAAAGGTGGTTTCTCCATATTATGTTGTCGGATGGTCAAATGTCGTTTATATTGTCGCTGTGACTAAAAATAAAGGAATTGTTCTTGTGCATCAGTATAAAAATGGTGTTAAGGATCTGGTTTGGGAGTTACCCGCAGGATTTATTGATAAAGGAGAAGCTCCACGAGAAGCCGCAAAGAGGGAATTACTTGAAGAAACTGGCTTTGTTGGCGAAAAGTTGACCGAAATTGGAAGATTTCGTTCTAATCAAGGATTGACTAATTATATAAACCATTTCTTTTTTGTCGACAAAGCGGAAAAAGTAAGTAATCAGAATTTAGATGAAAACGAAGAAATAGAAGTAAAGGTGTACCCTTTAGATAAAGTGATAGAAGATATCAGAAATAATAAAAGCATAATTTCTGATATGCATTCCCAATTTGGAATATTACTTGCAAAGGAACTATTGTGAAAAAACCGCTCATTGTAGCCAATTGGAAAGCAACCAAAACAATTAAGGAGACAGTCCAATGGATAAAAGAGACAAAACCCGCTTTAGAAAAGATTAATAGCGCTGACATTGTTATTTGCCCACCGTTTACGTCGTTGCCACTTGTCTCTTCTTTGTTTAAAGATACAAATGTGAAAGTCGGATCTCAGGATATTTCGAAATTTAAGAAAGGCGCTTATACAGGCGAGGTAACGGCTGAAATGCTTAATGGATTAGCAGACTACAGTATTGTTGGGCATTCTGAACGGCGCCGGCTTTTTGGCGAAGATGATGATGACGTGATCAAAAAAGTTAAGCTACTTTTTGAATACAATGTCACACCGATTCTTTGCGTAAGCGATTTGTTACAAATGGATTCATATATTAGTAGAGGAGAAATTATTATTGAAAAATCAGAAAAAATAATTTTTGTTTATGAACCACCGAGTGCAATAAGTGGTGGAGGTACATATCGACCCGATAATCCGGAGGATGTAAATTTGGCTGCTGGTAAAATTAGCGAAAAAATAGGGAAAAAGATAATAATTCTTTATGGTGGAAGTATTAATCCCGAAAATGTAAATTCTTTCCTTTCCCAAAAAAACATTGACGGTGGTTTAGTTGGTCAGGCAAGTACAGATCCGAAAGTATTTATGGACTTGTTTGCTAGTATAAAACTTGGAGGTATGGTAGACTAAGGACGGCAGGTTACCAATCCCCTCCACCCTAAATACCATTTTTAATATGCAGTACATTGATTTAGGCCATTACTCAACTAAAAAAAATACTGTTAATAAGAAAAAGAAGTTTATCAAGATATTTTTAATTGTTGTACTGGTGGCATTAATTGGATATGGTTCGTATATTCTTTATTGGCCGATCTCGGCCCTAATTGGACAGATTCTTAAGCAACCATCTTCCGTTTTATCATTTATAAAAAATCCTGGTGGAAGTTTGGAGCAAACAGACGGTAGAACAAACTTTTTATTACTAGGAATCGATAAAAGAAGTAATATTTCCTACGTTTATAAAGGCCCCAACGGGGAGGTCCGCCGTAATGGTTTCCTTTCCGATACTATAATTATTCTTTCAGTAAATCGTAATACAAATGATGTAGCAATGATTTCTATACCACGCGATACCTGGGTCGAAATTCCTGGTTGGGATGGATTTCCTCAATCGTCTGGAAAAATAAACTCGGCTTACTCTATTGGTAATAGCCAAAATTATCCAGGTGGGGGGTTGGCTTTAGCAAAGAAGGTAGTTAGTGAAACGCTTGGTATTTCGATCCATTACGCAACAAGGATTGATTTTGAAGGATTTGAGAAAGCTATAAATACGCTTGGAGGAATCGATATTATAATTGAGCGGACTTTTGATGATTATAACTATCCAATTGAAGGTAAAGAATCAGCTTTTTGTTCGGACGGGACAATTAAATGTCGCTATCAACATGTCCATTTTGATAAAGGACCAACTCATATGGATGGGACTGCGGCCCTAAAATTTGTTAGAAGTAGACAGGGCACGAATGGTGAAGGTAATGATTTTGCAAGAGCAGCCCGACAACAAAAAGTTTTAATTGCTGCGAGAGAAAAGTCCTTGCAACTTTCAAACCTACTAGACCCATTTAAAATTAAAGATTTATTCCAAGACTTCGGGGAAACTATCGAGACTGATATAGACCTAGAAGCTGTGCCGGCGGTTTTCCAACTTGGTAAAGAAATAAACGTAAACTCTATTAGAACTGTTGTTTTGGACAATTCAAAAAAGGGACTACTTTACAACCCACCATCTAATGATTACGGAGGAGCGTACGTCTTGACACCAAGGGGAGGTTGGGAGGCAATCCGCAGTTATATAAAAGAGTTTTTGGCCGCTGGAAATGAAGCTACTAATTCTGAGACTGTCAATTAATGATTTATGATCTATCTTGTACATGGGGATGATAGTCTTTCATCAAGAAGATTTTTGTTCAGATTGAAATCTGGATATGATCAAGTGGTAGATATTACCGGCAAGAATATAAGTAAAGAAAGGCTTGAACTAGCACTTTTTTCAGAAAGCTTGTTGGCCAAAAAAATTTTGGTGGTTGTCGAAGACTTAAAGAACTGGCAAGAGATTAAAGGGTTAAAGTTAAACAATGCAAGCGATCTTGTCTTTTGGTTTAAAAACAAGATCGAATTGCCTGACTTTCCAATTAATCGCGTAATCTTGTTTGATTTGAGGCAAGCTAATGCCTTTAAATTGGCAGATGCACTGCTAATGAAAAATGAAAAACTTTCTCTCCTAACCCTTTCGTCGTTACTCAAGCAAGGAGAACCAGCAGAAAAAATTTTAGGCACGATCGGGTTCGCTTTTAGAAACCTAGCTTTAACACTTGAAGGTAATTTGGAAAAGATTGTCAGAAATTCTTATGCTCAGGAGAAAATTAAACAGCAGGCCAATTTTTGGACTATGCCGCAAATAAGTTTAGCTTTTGACGCAATATTCACAACAGATCTAAGACTAAGGCAAAGAGAGCACAATCCCTCGATGGAGCTTCTGGCTTTAATTAATACACTTTTCACATTATCAAAGAGAGACGCCTCAGAAGTTAAGGATACGAATAAGATTACTTAGGTGTTACACTTTTTGTACTTTCAATTATTTTTTCTAAAATATCAGTGTCAAGGTTTGGATTAAGTGGTTCGATTTGTTCAGCTGTTGCTGTGGGTAGCTCTTTGTTAGTGGTTATTTTATAAATCTGAAATCCAATCCAAAATATTATGGTTAATAAACTTAGTGTCAAGATGCTAATTGTTGTGCGATTCATTGAGAAACCCCCTCTTTATTAGTACTGCTTGCTGGAAGATTTGTTCCCTGAATTGTTTTTGCAACCGCTGGACCCAGATAATAAATTTTGGCGCGTATTGTAATAGTATTAAATTCCTTTTCTTCTAAGGTTTCACCAGTTACGTCCAAAGAACTTACATTAGTAGTTCTGATAAAGCCTTCAAGTGCAGAAAGATAGGATTTTACTGATTGAAAATCGCCTTCCAGACTGACCGTGAAATTAATTTCTCTAACCTCAAGGTCCTTTCTTGATTTATCAAAAAGTAAGGGGATGTCGTTAAATTGAACTTTATCGATGTTTAGGCTGTGTTTATCTGCTAAAAGTTCAACTGTTTTTAAATAGGTTGCGACCTCTGAATCGGAGGGAAGAGCTGCATCAAGTATCGGTAAGTTTTTCTTAATCTCCTCATAATTTGTCTTTGCTTGAATAATAGCCTCAACCTTTTGACCTAACGCTTGATCGATTGTTTTTGCCTGGCTAATTTCTTTATTTAACTTTGTTATATAAGTTATCGCTGGGAAAATTAAAACGGATAAAATTATTAGAGTTAATAAAGTTAATCCAACACCTAAGTAACTTCTTTTATCTGGATCTTTTGAGAGCTGTTCAAATCTAAATTGGGTTTCGTTGATGGCCATAATTTATTGGATCTCCAAATCCTTCTCGAAAGCTTGAGGAACAATAGTTACCTTTGCACCGAATGTAAAATTTGGGTTTTGAGTGCTGGGTGTGGTCAGAGTAGATATATCCAGATCGACCAGTTTATTAGAGGCATTGAAAGAATCGATCAAAGTTTGCAGACCGCTGGTGGTTTGAAAAGTACCATTAAAGTTGGCTGCATCTTTATCAACTTTAAGTTCTGTTAACTTAACTTCAGTTGGAAGTAACTTTAACATCTCCGAAAGAACTAAGTTGGTTGGAAATTGAGCCTCTTTAAGTTGCCGTATTTGGTTAAGCCTATTTTGGGTTTGTACAAATTCTGTGACGAAGCCTCTCTCGTTTTCAATAGTTGTTTGTTTGTCTCGGATGGATTTCTCTAAATTGTTCTTTTGTGTCTGTAAAATAATCGCCCAAAACAATATTACTAGGGCTGCAACTTCGGCAAATATAATTAGAAAACGTCCTACAGTTAAAAGCCAATGAAGACCTGTATTTACAGTTCCCTCAGGCCCCTCTTTAGGCAAGAGGTTTATATTGATGTTGGAAGATTTAGGGGCAGATTTAGGCATACTTTACCTTTTAAATATAGCACTAGCGGTTTTAATTGACAATCTAGTCGACGTTATTTGGGTTTATTTATTTTTTTCTGTTTCGCGGTGGGTTTTTTTGTGATAGGTTTGTCGGATTTAAATTGTTTAGCTAGATTTGACTTTTTTCTGCTAGCTGTATTTTTGTGGATAATACCTCTTTTGGCAGCTTTATCTAAGGTGGAATAAGCTTTTATTAAAGCCTCTGGTTTAGATGAAGAAATAGCTTCTTTCAAAGCAACTTTTAGAGTTCGTTTAATGCGTTTGTTATGTTCAGTTTTTCTTTTATCGACCCGAAGTTTTTTAACTGCCGAACGTGTTATTGGCATGCACGGAATAATATCAGACTGTTGTTACAAGCGCAAGCCTTCTGTTATACTTTGCTTACTCCAAGACAACATATGGTTAAAAGATTTCTCCGGAACGGTACCTCCTGGCTTACATCCAGACAAACGTCGATTTTATCAGCGGCAGCTATAATGATGGTTTTAATGGTAGCTTCAAGGATTCTGGGGTTACTTCGGAACTGGTTCTTGGCAGGTCATTTTGGAGCAGGTGGCGAGCTTGATGCCTATACAATCGCTTTTGTCTTTCCGGACATATTGGCCAATATATTAATTACCGGTGCATTATCAGTAGCATTTATTCCTATTTTCGCTTCTTTTATAACACGAGGTAGTAAAGACGAGGCTTGGGATTTAGCATCATCAGTCTTAAACCTTTCTCTAATCACGTTCTTCATATTCGGAATAATTATTTTTGTGTTCGCCCCATATTTTCTGAATTTATTTGGCTTGGAACCAGAATTTGTTCCGCTAGCAGTTACATTAACCAGAATAATTACTCTTGGAGAGCTTCTCTTGGTTCTCGGTAGTTTTTTTTCCTCAGTTCTTCAAAGCTATTATCGGTTTATAATTCCTGCTATTGCTCCAGTGCTTTACAACCTTGGAATTATATTTGGAATAGTCTTTTTAAGCCCTTTCTTCGGAATAATTGGAGCTGCTTTAGGGGTTTTGGTTGGTGCATTTCTCCATGCTATCTCTCAGATCTTTGTGCTCCAAAAATTGCAGTTTCACTACAGAATTAGAGTAGATTTGAAAAACCCGGAGGTTCTAAAAGTTTTGAAACTATCCTTACCACGTGCTTTAGGTGTAGGTGTGTCTCAACTTGAATGGGCCGTAAGTATTTTTTTAGCTTCGCTTTTAGCAACTGGATCGGTTGCGATTTTAAAATTTGCTCAAGACCTTCAAAATTTTCCGATTGGGATTTTTGGACTCACACTAGCTACCGCTGCTTTACCTACTCTTTCAACCGAATGGGCCTCCAATAAACTAGAAGATTTTAAGACAACTTTTTTATCTTCACTGCATCAGATATTATATTTATCGGTTCCAATGAGTGTGATTTTGGCAGTGTTAAGAATACCAATTGTACGCTTGGCTTTAGGTACAGGAAAATTTGATTGGCCCGCGACGGTCGCAACTGCTACGACAATGTCCTATTTTGCAGTAGGTATTTTTGCCCAAGCAGCCTTTTTGCTAACTGCTCGAGCCTTTTATTCCATGCACGATACTGTAACCCCGTTTAAAATTGGTTCAATAAGTCTTATTATTCACGTGATTTTAAGTAGTAGCTTACTGTTTATATTTGGCGAAACTGCGGCAATAAAAGTTTCTTTTATTGGACTTTCTGCAGCAATCTCAGGAATCTTTAGCTTTTTAACATCTTTATATCTTCTTGATCGACGAGTAGGGAAGTTTGACAGGGTTAAACTTTTTTTGCCCGCATTAAAAATAATTATAGCTTCTGGGGCAATGGCAGTTTTACTATACTTACCCCTACACATTAAAATTAATGGCCATTATATAATTGATTTAATTATTGATACAACACGAGCAGTCAATTTACTCTTTTTAACTGGTGCAGTTGCAACCGCTGGTTTAGGGGTTTATATACTTCTAACCTGGTGGTTTAAATCAGACGAATTGAAAGCCTATCTTCGGTTAGTACCAGATATTACCAAATTTAAAGGATTTGTAGCCCTAAAAGAAACTATTCAAACCACTAAAACTACCCCTACTTAAATTTTGATGAGCAAGATTAGGAATTTCGCAATTTTAGCCCATATTGATCATGGCAAATCTACTCTCGCAGATAGATTTTTGGAAATTACAAACACAGTCCCTAAAGAAAAGCTATCGCCCCAGTATTTAGATAGGTTGGAATTAGAGCGTGAAAGAGGTATTACAATTAAACTTGCGCCTGTTACGATGAAACACCAGGGATTTGTTTTTAACTTGATTGATACACCGGGCCACGTTGATTTTTCTTACGAAGTTTTCCGCTCTTTAGCAGCTGTCGAAGGAGTTATTTTGTTGGTCGATGCCACAAAAGGAATTGAAGCTCAGACCTTAAGTAACTATTTTTTAGCAACAGAGGCGAGGTTGAGAGTAATAGCAGCAATAAACAAAATAGACCTTGCAAATGCACAGATAGAAGAAGTGAAAAATCAATTGGTAGACAATCTTGGGTTTTGCGAGAATGATATTTTTAAAGTAAGCGCAAAAACTGGTCAAGGGGTCCGTGAATTACTGACAGGTTTGCTTGAAAAGATCCCAGAGCCAGTTGGAGCTTGGGAAAAGCCCTTCAAGGCTTTGGTTTTTGACTCTTTTTATGATCAGTTCAGGGGCGTAGTGGCATATATACGAGTTTTTGATGGTAGTGTACGTAAATTGGAAAAAATTAAATTTTTAGGAACTGGAGGTAAATGCTTTGCGGATAGTGTAGGTTATTTTTCACCGGAGTTGGAAGAGAAAGAGGTCTTGTCGTTTGGAGAAATTGGTTGGATCGCCACTGGCTTAAAGGAAGTTCAAAAGGTGCAGGTTGGAGATACAGTAACAGCTTCAGGAAAAGAAGCGTCGCCGCTGCCTGGTTACAAAGAAATTAAACCGATGGTTTACGCCGGTATTTTCCCTGTGAATAGGGACGATTTTCCTAGACTTAAGAATGCATTAGAGAAGGTGAGACTAAATGACGCTGCTCTTACTTATGAGCCAGAAAATTCTCCTGCTCTAGGTTTTGGAGTTCGTGCGGGGTTTCTAGGCATGCTTCATATGGAGGTAATACAGGAAAGGTTGGAACGAGAATTCGGTTTAGAACTAATCATCTCTTCGCCCACAGTGCGTTATAAAGTGATCAAAACGAACGGCGAAGAAATATCTGTTTCCAACCCAAGTACTTTGCCGTCAGATCAATCAGTTAAAAATATATTAGAGCCTTGGGTAGAAGGAATCGTAGTTAGTACCAATACCTATATCGGGCCTATTACCCAGCTGGTAGTGTCAAAGCGGGCAAACATTATAAACCGGGAATATTTAGGAGATAAGGTAAAAGTGTTCTGCCAGTTACCTTTGGCTGAGGTGATCGGCGATTTTTACGACAAGCTCAAAAGCGTTTCTTCGGGATTCGCGAGTTTTGATTACGAACCAGCCGATTACAGACCAGTCGAGGCAGTGAAGATCGAAACTTTGGTGGCGAAGGAACCAGTCGATGCGCTCTCTCAAATAGTTCCAAAAGAAAAGGCTTACTACGTGGGGAAAGCTTTAGTCCAAAAATTAAAAGAAGCAATTCCCCGCCAACAATTTGAAATTTCTCTGCAAGCTGCAATTGGCGGAAAAATAATTGCTGCCGAACGCATTCCGGCCTTTCGCAAAGACGTCACTGCCAAACTTTACGGCGGAGACAGAACAAGGAAAGATAAATTGCTAAAGAAACAAAAAAAGGGCAAAAGCCGCATGAAAATGGTTGGTCGCGTCCAGATTCCCCAAGAAGCATTTCTAGCGGTGTTAAAAATTTAAAAAGACCTGACAGTATTTGTAACTTGAAGTCACACAATTAACCTCGATTTTTCTTAGTTTCGACAAAGTATACGAAATTTTGTACACTTTAAGTAGTGAGAAAATTTCTACTTATTATAGCGGTTATTTTTGTGTTTCTGTTTGTGGACATTTTGATCTATCTGCTGGTTATATTCCCAGCTTTGGTATTACAAAGCCTCGAACAATCTTTTCCTATACTACGGCCATTGGTTGGAGCCCTACTAATCATCGGACTGGTGTGGTTGTTAGTAGTTTCTTTTCAAAGAATGATGGACAGAGCAGAAAAATTAGTTAACGAATCAGGGTTTAGAAAACTTTTCCGCCTTTTAATTTTATTCCGATGGGGAAATATATTTCTTGCCGATTTAATAGTATTAACAGTTTTAGTGATTCTTTTCCTAACTAATTACGCACTATAAAAAGTTTTAACACCATACGCGATCCAAACTCACTCCGAATCCTCTTGACATCTTTTAGCACTCGTGCTAAATTGTTGCTACCATAAAGGTAGGACAG
>Ga0209541_10017573_pt1 | contig 10445 bp, 9 predicted proteins | sample RifCSPlowO2_01_FD_184027 | JGI IMG/M metagenome (GOLD analysis project Ga0209541, IMG submission 184027) | Groundwater microbial communities from Rifle, Colorado - Rifle CSP2_plank lowO2_0.1 (SPAdes) (version 2) | ecosystem: Environmental > Aquatic > Deep subsurface > Groundwater | place: Rifle... | reverse complement strand
CACAAAAGTAATATTTATAAGCTTGTCCTTGTATTTTATACAATGGGAAAAGGTTTATTGAATAAATTGAAATTGGGTTTAGCTGGCTTAGGGCTAATAGGATTTTCATATTTTAATTCTTTAAATAATTTACAAGCTCAAACAACTGCTAACTATCAGGCAATTGATAAAGACGTTTATGAATATGAGTTCTATAGCCAAAAACAAGAGAGTCTTTATATGAATTACTATGGAATAGAAAAAGATATACAAAGAAGATATAAGCAAAAAAGAGACAGCATATTTGACATTTACCAAAACTATTATAAAAAAAAAATAGGTGTTGAAGATAAAGATAATTCTTTAGAATTTTTTCTCCCAGATAGTCTTCTGGATAGTTTTAGGAAAAAAGTAGATAGTCTTGATAGTGTTTTTAATCCTGAAAAAGAAAATCTTTATAATAATTATAAACAAAAAAAAGACAGCATTACCATTCAGTACAACCAAAAAATCTACAAAGATTATCAGGGTCCAAAAGAAGACAGCATTTTAGAAAACATGCTTAAAGATTTTCTGGGAGAATATAGAATTGACACTATATATTTAGAAAAACTTCATAGAGATGGCAGTATGACTGATACATTCAGAGTGTATAAAACACTAATCAATTATTTTGAATATGATCCTCTTTATGGTGATGAATATGATCAATCTCAAGCCGCCCATATCTGGCTAAATAAAGAAATGGCTAAATGGCTGCAAAGTCTTGGAGAAGAAAAAAGAGATTCTCTTAAAAAATCTATTTTAAAAGAAAGAAAAAAAATAGATTGGCAAGATCTAGAGTATGCAAGACAAGAACTAGATCCAAATTACCCTCCAAATAAACCTGTAAATATTCCCGGCACTGGCCTTTATCTCTTTAACAGCGCTTGGATGTTTAAAAAAGATGAGCAAGAAGATACTCTCATCATGGAAAAATATGAGGACAAAATTATCTGGAAAAATAAAAACAAAAAGGTGGTAACTCCAATATCAAAATAATTTGTCAAAACATTAATCTTCAGATTATTTAGAAAAAAGAGTATTGTAATAAAAATTTGCTATTTCAGATCTTTCTTTATATGCTTCAGATAATGTAATAATCCCCCTTCCGTTAGTTTCACTTGTAAATTCTTTTCGCTTCCCCGTAGATCTATCCAAATAAATAAGAGGATATTCTTTAGAAAAAGACGCAAAGTATAATTGCTTTGGTATTGCTCCTTTTTTTGCTACTTCTTCATAAAATTCGGGGTTTGGAATAGATAAAATATTTTTATTTTTTATTAATAATTCAAAACCCACAGGGGTTGTTTTAACTTGCCCTTTTCCAGGGTTGAAATTTATTCTCTTTAGAATATTCTCAAATGCATCTCCGTCATCCTTTATATAAAATACCGACGGAGTTCCTTTTTCAATTATACTGATTTTACCTTCATTTAATTCTGCACTACCGGCATCGAGAGTAAAGGAAAAATACCCCTTTTCTCTAATATCAAAACCAGCATAATGCGAATTCTCTTTAAATGTTAATGAAATAGAATGTTTATCTTTAAGTACCCCGGAATCCATATAAACTCTATCTTCAGCTAAAGAAACATAACTTGGATATCCCCCTGGTTCAATAATAAAATTTCCTTCCATTAAACCTACAATACCTGGTCCAATTGTACTCTCTAGATTAGCTATATTTTCTCTATTTCCTCTAAAACTAATAAAAGTTTTTTTTAAACCTGTTCCAATATCTATTCCAACATCGAGAAAAGAAATTGTTTCTTTTTCTGGAACAAAAAGAAAATATTTATCAGGAGTATTTTTCAAAAGTCCTTCTTTTGTATTTATTAATTCTTTGGCTTGACCAACTCCAATTTTTCCTGAAAATCTTTTGAAAACATTTTTGGGATTTCCAAAAATTTTATTAGAAAGCTCATCAGAAATTTCCAAATTTTCTCCCTCAACAATCAAGCCTTCATTTTCAAATTTTTTATAAAATAGTTCATTATTAAAATCTTGTAAGGTGGAATCTTTGGGTAAAATCAATGAACTTTTATCCAAGCTAAAATCTATGTTTCCTTGCGTAACACTAAAAGAAACAACCCCAAAATCATAATTTCCCCCTTCAGCATTTGTTGTAAATTTCGCTTCAGAAATTTCCCCTGTATTCTGATTCAAAATAATATATCCGAATTCAATATTTGGAAAAGAATTTCCATTTATTGTGAAATTTGCTCCAGATTCTGTAACAGAAATTTTTCCCGAAGCCGGATCATATTCTGCTCCTTGAGATAATCCAAGATTTATTGTCCCTCCTCCTGTCGGAGTTACTTGTATTTTGCAATTTTCAAAACCCTCTTTACATACCATTACATCCCCCTGAATTTCTACATTTTCCCCTTCATATAAATAATCTTCAGAACTAATTCCTTCAATTTCTGTAAGCTGAGCCGACAAAAAACTTTTTTCAGTAAAGGCAAAAGCTAAGAAAATTAAAACAATTCCAAAAATTAAAATTAGCCCTAATTTTATTTTAATAAATTTCATTTTTGTTCTATTGCAAATACATATTTAAACACTTCTTCACTTTTTTCAAAATATTCCCCTTCATCTATAACTATAAAAATTATATCGTTTGTTTCTTCAGAATAATGGCTATCTATTAAAATTTGATACTTTTCACCAATATTTAACAAACAATCAATACATAATCCTCTTGTTTTCAAATCTTCTTCAACAAATTCCGCAACAGCGTCATAAACAATTCCCAGCCTCACAGGAACTTCTGAACTGAAATCTTCAATTTTAGATTTTGAATCGCCTTTAATTATTGTTAAAGGATAATTCAGCTCAACTAAAACTCTTTCCGGTTCTATAACAACTTCAGGAGAATTCATTTTTCCTTTTGTAATTTCATATTCGGGAAACAATAAAAAATCCTCTAAACAAAAAATCAATTCTCTTGCAACTCCTTTTGAAATTTCATCCTGAATTTTTTCTTTTTGGGGCATTAAATTTTTATTGTCCTTAATATAATAAGGAACTTCTAAAACGGACGTTGAAATTTTTGGCGGAAAATAATATCCCCCGTTTTCTCCGATTTTGAAAACAACACTTTCTAAAGAATCATCTAAACACTCTTGAACAAAGTTTTGAATTTCAGCTGTTTCGGGAGAAACAGGTTTTCCCGGCAAATTGAGATTCCCGCGAAGAATAAAAAACAAAACAACAACAGCGACGATAAGAATTGAAATGATTATGAAAATTGTTAATTGAGCATGTTTATTTAATTCCATTTTAAGTATAAGTTAAAATTTCTTCACAATTAAGGGCTTTGAATTTATCAGATTCAGCTTCCTGCAATGTTGGAATCATGAATTTATTATTTATTCCTCTCCCTTCAACAACTATTGCCCCGATTTCCGGCTCAATTAAATCAGAAATTGCGAGAATGCCTGCAGTTATTGCGGTAGTTCCAACAATAATTGTTCCCCCAATCCATCCAAGAGGGGTAGTAAGATAACCTATGACTCCAACAAGAGTATAAGCGCCCGCTCCTACTCCTAAACTTGTACTCCAGATTTCTTTTACTCCGCTTGTGATTCCCATTACATTAAAATATTGTTTCCCAATTTCAATATTTCCAAAACTTCCTTGTTTCTTTAATTCTGATAAGTCATTAGTTCCCAGCAAATACTGAGAATAAGTTTGATCTTTAGAATAATCATTTTTAGTTAAATAATCATAAAGCCCGTCTTTGCTGATTTTTTTGTCTTCAACCCCTTCAATAGATTCTAAGCTATCATCAAAATAAATTTGAGAGCAGATAGAGCAATAATTATTTTTAGTAAAATCTTTTCCTATATAATCAACTTTGCCCTCGCCAAACATCCACCAGCAGTCAGCCATTTCATTTGCAAGCGTTTCATAAACCTCGTCTAAAGAGCTTACTTTAATTTTTTCCGGCTTGATTAATTCCTCGCAGCTTCCATCTTTTGTAATGCAAATATAATTTCTATAACATTGCAATGGAGCTTCAGAAAATACAGACGCTTTTTGAAGAACAGAATTATGGCAAAGCTGTTCTTCTGATTTTTCTCCAATGCCGAGCCTGAACAAAAAAAACAAAATAACTATAAAACTCGCGATTAAGATAATCATTAAAACTATCTGCTGTGTTGATAATTCAGCTTTTTTGTTTTTCATATAAATCTAACAAAAAAACAATATATAAAATTCACCCAGATGAAGTAGTCCCTTAAAAATTACACAAAAGTAATATTTATAAGGATATCCTTGTATTTTATATAATGGGAAAAGGTTTATTGAACAAACTGAGAAAGGGTTTAAGTTTAACAGCCATTACAGGAACTTTTATGTTAAGCTCTCTCGGTTTACAAAATTATAATTTACAATCAGAAGTTATATCCAGCTTCCAACTTCTGTCAAAAAATAATGCACAAGAATTAAATTCCAAAAATACTTCTCTTAAAAATAGTTTTAAGAATGATTCCCATAAACTTAACAAACCAATTGAAGTCGAAGAAACTATTGCATATAAAATGCTTCAAATTGAAGATAGTGCAATGACCGATTATCCGGAATTTAAATATCTGCCTTTTGAAAAACTTAAAAAAGTAGTTGATAGTTCAAAAACTTTTATAACAAAAAAAAATTACAACAGAGAAGAACTTGCAGAACTTTCAAAAAAAATTTACTCTACGATAAATAAAATTGATGGAGACCTTTATAGTGATTTACAACAGGGAGATCTCCCTTTTTTTAAAAATATGCCTAGTTTTTGTTATAGATATTCTCTTTACTTTTTAGCAGTAGGTCAGGCAAATGGACTCCCTTTTTATGGAATAGAAATAAATAAAAGCACAAATTGGACCAGGGGACATATGTTAATAAGATATGATCCAGATGGAAAACACGATCCTTTAAATCCAATCAACAAAGGAGATTTAAACATTGAAGCAACATCAGGAGAAGTTGAAGATGGAGAAAAATACTCGGATAAAAACTATATAAAAGAATTTGAACTTACAAGATATTCAATAAAAGGAAGTAGTTCTTTAAAAAACCTTAATGAAGCAGAATTGCTTTCAATGGCCTATTTGAAAAAAGCTTCTAAAAATTTTGAATATTGCCTTAAAAAAGTTGAAGAAAAAGAGGAGGAAATAAAAAAAGAAGCAGAAGAATGCAATCAAGGCAAGAGACATTCTCTTTATGGATATAAAATTCTTCCAACAAAAGAAGATAAAGAAAAGTGTTTAAAAGAAAAAAATATTGAAAAAAAGAAAGAATTAGCTAAAAAAGAACACAAAAATTTAATAGAAAAAGTATTAGGAGATTGTGATAAAGCTACAAACTTAATTCCAAATTCTTTCGGGGGATATTATTCTAAAGGGCATATATATAAATATTTACACAATGAATTTAATTATTCGGAATCTAGAGAAAAAAATTTTATAGGTAAATCTGTTGAAAATTATGTTAAAGCGTGCAGTATTTCTCCAGATCTAGCCTTTTACAAAAAAATTGAACCTTATTTTGGATGTTTGAGCATAGAAAAAAAAGAAAATCAAGAATACATTGAAAATGCAATCGATTTAACTCAAGAATTTTTAGAAAATGAGAAAAATCCTAAAGATTTGGAATTTCTAAAAAATAGTTTGAGAAAGCTAGAAATAATTAAAAAAGAAATACGACTTGAATCTACCAAAGACCTTCCAAAATAGTAAATTTTTTGATTTCATAATCTGCAGTATACATTCTCCAACTAAAAAAAGGGGCTTGTCCTGGCCGATCTCCTGGACCCGTTAAATTAGGTAATGAACCTACATCAAATCCATATTGTGCATTCCATGAATTTCTTATATTTTCAACACTGTCTAAATCAACAACAATATCTCCGGGATAATTTTGAGTTGTAGAGCTTAAAGGCAAACTAGGAATATCTTCATTTGGACCTAAAAAACCTCCATTACGTAAAGCTTGGGTGGGATCACGACCTGCTTGTGCTTCATTTCTAATAATCCCAATCATTTGATTCCCGTTTTGAGTTCCATATTGATTTCTTATAAGATCTTCATAAGACTGACCGGCATTTCTTTGTAATGTTCTAAAATTATTTGCAACTCTGTCATGCACGACTAAGTCACTGCGAAATTGATTATCTCCAAGCGCCTGGCTTTTTGACATAGCCATCCTAATAACTTCGCCTTTTTTTCCAACTTTAAATTCATCAACAAAAGCCTCAGGCATTCCAATCAATTGCTCGGACTGTCTATTGGTAAGATCAATTTTTGGTGAAGCCCCTAAATCAGCAAAATAAACTTTGTCTGGATCATTTACAAAAATAGTTGCTGTATATTTGTCAGATTTAAATTTGCTATTCACTACTAAAGGTACACTTCCCGCCCCAGCAAATAAAGGATTTCCTTCACCATCATGCAATTCCCTAACTCTAATGGAACCCGTCGAACCTAAATTCGGATTGACAAGCCATTCTTTTGAATCTTGAATAAGTTTTGAACTTCCTTCAGTTAATACATTTGGATTATTTATCCCATCTGTTGGAAAAATAGTAAACCTTGAAGAATCTCCGGTAGCTTCTCCAAGAAGAACAAAATGGTCATTATCTTCCATTATTCTGCCTCCAGGAATAGGATTATTCTTTCCAAACCAAGGATTATCCTTTCCGATTTTTACTTCAACTTGTCCTGCATTAGCCCCCGTGGATTCAATGCCTCCCGTTTTTAAATCAAACATTTCTTTAGATACAAGGGCATAATTTTTTTGTCCAGAATTTTTGGCAACAGATTCACTTCCAAAAATATAAGTATCCGAAGCAGATCTTCCTGCAGTTCCAATAGGGCTTAGTGTAATATCCTGATTAATAAGTTTAGTATTAGAGCCCGGAGGAACAAAAACATTTCCTTTATTAAAAGCAAAATCTCCATTAAAATTTATATCTTCTTTAAAACCAAGAGATTCTACAGCAATCTTAGAAAAAGCTAAATTATTTCCTCGAACTATCATTTCTGCTCCAAGATCATAGTTTCCAATTTTGACATTCATTAATTTTTCGGTTTCTGGAAATTTTTCAACTTTTGACCCCTCGGGAAAATCCCAAATGCCGTTTCCCATAGAAACTTGTCCTTGAGTGAAGGAGAAATCTCCATTTAAAAAATTCATTTTAGAATTTTTTTCTGTTTTAAAATCAAAAGTCTCAAAAGTTGCTTTCCTGCCCGCGAGAGTTTCGTCAGCCCCAATAAAAGAAAGCTCAAATTCTTCAACATTCTCTAATGAAAGAGTTTCCCCAGAATATTTTCCAGCGTATTCAGAAAACTCAAAATTAATTCCTTTTTCTAAAATTTCTACTTTTGTTCCTGCAGGAATTTTTAATTTTTTATTATCGCTTAATTCATAATCAGAAGAATAAGATGCTAGATTACCTTGATTTATATTTCTAGTTGGGGTGTTAAAAGTACTTCCAGGCAAAATTTCCCCAGTTATAGAATCAACATTTAATTCGCCTCCGCCAGATAAATCATACTCCATAATATCAATTTTAACCACGCTATTTTCTCCAATTCCCTTTATGGTTAAAACTCCCGTTTCAATATTTTGTTGGACCTGAACATTCTGTCCTTCTAATTGTTCAATCTGTGAATCTGAAGGAATATAACCATACTCTTCAGAAAGATAATTCGTGAAACTTTCTTCTTGCGCAGATACTTGAACAAATAACAAAATTCCAATTAAAAGGCTTGAAAAAATTCCAAAAGCAAGAAATTTATTTTTAATATTCATTTGCAAAGATATAAACAAATTCTTTTTTATTTATAATTGAATTAAAATCCCTTATTATAAAAATCTTAGTATTTTCAAAATATTCTATTGGCCCATAGAGATCATTTTCTTCAAGAAATTTTAAAAAACAGTTTGCACATTCTCCTAATTCAATTTCCTCCTCAACAAACATAGCAACAGCATCATAAACAATTCCAATTCTGACAGGAACTTCTGAACTGAAATCTTCAATTTTGGATTTTGAATCGCCTTTAATTATTGTCAAAGGATAATTCACCTCAACCAAAACTCTTTCTGGTTCAATAACAACTTCAGGAGTGTTCATTTTTCCTTTTGTAATTTCATATTCGGGAAACAATGAAAAATCCTCTAAACAAAAAATCAATTCCCTTGCAACTCCTTTTGAAATTTCATCCTGAATTTTTTCTTTGCTCGGCATTAAACTTATATTATTTTTTATATAATAAGGAACTTCTAAAATGGGCGTCGTTGCCGGAGCACTTGACAGAAAATAATATCCTCCATTTTCTCCTACTTTAAATACAACACTTTCTAAAGAATCGTCTAAACATTTCTGAACAAAGTTTTGAATTTCAGCTGTTTCAGGACTTACTGGTTTTTCTTTTTGTAAAGTTCCTTTCAATGTAAAAAATAATACAACAACAGCGATGATAAGAATTGAAATGATTATGAAGATTGTTAATTGGCCCCGATTTTTCATATCACTCCAAGCCTTCCTAAAAACAAATAAATTCCTGCAGCTGCTATAATAAAAACAACTATCCAGATTAAATATTTTATTAAAATTTCAAAGTTCATTTTATTTTTCTTTTATTGAAACCTCGTTGTTTTGTTTTGAAATCAAAATTTCAGCTGCAAAATCTTTCTGCAGTTCAATATTTACTTTTTCATTTTTAAGATTAGAAACAATAGTACAGACGCCATTTTTATTGCATTCGTTTGTCTGTCTTGCATTCTCTGAATTTTCCCACAAAACCTCGTCACAAATACATAGGCAATTTTTTCCTGCGCAGGCGTTGGGTTTTTCCTGTTCTGTAAAGCTCAATAAATTCCAATTAATTTCCTGAAGAGTCATGCTTTTAGATTCTCCTTCTTTCAAGGTTTCAATAATATTTTTTATGCTCTGGTCTGAACGGATTAACAGCTGTTCAGATTTTTTCAGCGCATCGCCTTGTAATTTTTCAAAATATAAATTTACTAAAAAATAAACTAAAAAAACTATAACAATCACTGCTATTACTGTCTTCAAAGTTTCTTCAGCAAGCAACATCCCTTTTTTGTTTTTTTTATTTTCCATTTTCTTGTTTTTTTAGTTTTTTCTGCCATTGTAGTTTCTTTTTTAGAAAAAAAGAAACCCTTTTCATTTTAACCCACACTTGAAAAAATATTTTTAAAAAAATCAATTATCTGATTCTTAAAAATAAAATACAGCCCAAAAACAACAGCAACAACTACCATTAATCCGAGAATAATTTTAATCAAGGTACTAACTGTCAATTCAGCCATGTTGTTTATCTTCCATCTTCATTTTATCTAAACCTAAAAATATCTTTAATTTTATCAATAAGTGAAGTTCCTTCTTGTTTTAGAAAAAAAATTGTAATCATAATTATAGCCAAAACTGCCAGGCTAATTAAAAGCCAGGGAAGATATTCTGTAATTACCCCATTTTTTTTCATAAATATAAAATATAAAAGGAATTAATAAATCTAACTAACTCTCAGCTCTGTCCGGAGTTTGATTTTTTGGTAATGTTTTTGGAAAATTCAAATATTAAAAAAGGGTAAACTACTTCACGAAGGACAACCCCTCTTATCCCGATGCTGGGTCGGTGGCGAGCGACTTCGTGGTAGGCAGTAACTAAAAAATAAAAATAATCCGTGCGAGGTCGGGAGAGGGGAATTTGAACTCAAAACCAAATTCTCTAAGAAAAAAATTAATTCCGGACAGAGCCTATCTCTCTAAACCACTCCGCTTAATACAACAGAGCTCAATACAAATAATATAAATGTTGAAATCAAGGCTGTAATAAAAAACAACCCAATTCCTTTGCTTAAATTGCTTGCTATCTTATTTGTTCTCTGCAATTTGTCTTCGCCGGAATCAATTGTAACTAATGTGCTGGTTAAAATAAAAATTATCTGAATTAAATAAATCCCAATTGCAATTTGCAAATAATAAGGAGGGATAACTTGTGTTAAATCAAAGATGTTTGTTAAATTGCTTACTCCTCCAAGTTCTGCGCCCCCCTCTAATTGCGCGAGATTTAGCTGATTTAAAATAGAAGTAATCATTGCCGCCAGACCGACGACAATTCCGGAAAGCAGAGGAGCTAAAAAAGTCATGTTGCTTTTCATACTTGAAACAGTTTCTGCAAGCAAATCATTTAATCTCTGCTTGATTTTTCCAATATTTTTGACATATTCTGAAATGCTCATTAAAGCAATTGCGGCAATCTTTAAACCTTTTTTGCTTGATTCAATTAAAACTCTCATGCTTGTTGCAATTAGCTCAGAAGGATAATAAATCAAAGCCCCGCGGCGGGGATCAAAAACAGCTTTATTTACATCCATACCCCCCTGCTTAATATTATA
>Ga0209541_10017570_pt1 | contig 10446 bp, 13 predicted proteins | sample RifCSPlowO2_01_FD_184027 | JGI IMG/M metagenome (GOLD analysis project Ga0209541, IMG submission 184027) | Groundwater microbial communities from Rifle, Colorado - Rifle CSP2_plank lowO2_0.1 (SPAdes) (version 2) | ecosystem: Environmental > Aquatic > Deep subsurface > Groundwater | place... | reverse complement strand
TTTTTTGATTTTCATGGTATTTTTTGCTAAACTCGTATGCTTTCTTGATTAATTCCAAGTCTGCTTTAGGATTATTTTGCTTGATCTTTTCAAGTAGGTTTTTTAGCTTCATGTTATTGATAATCAAGCAAAATATAAAAACCTTGTTAGTAAAGATTTTTAGACATATAATAGCTGTCTTTTTTATATCCGAGGTTTGAGAAGTATTCTTTTACCCCTATTCCAGATAATACTAAGATCTTGGTTTTTCCATTTTCTTGGCATATCTCTTCTGCCTTTTTCATTAACTTTAAGCCAAAACCACGATGTTGCTGGGAGATATCTGTTTTTTTCCCTAAAGACACTTGAGGGGAATAAATGTGTATTTCTCTGACTAAAGCACTATTTTGGGTTATTTCTGGCCTTAAAAACTGATAAGGAAACCTTAATCTGCAATATCCTACAAGAATATCATTTTCTAAGTCTTCTACTGATATGAAAAATTCAGTTCCTTTTTGAGCCTGATATTTTTCAATGTAAATATTAATGTTTGATGCTTTTTTGTTTCTGCCGCTTTCTCGACATCTTATGCAATTGCATTTAATTCCTTTTTCCTTTAATTTTTCATGGACTATCTGCCTTAGATTTGTTTTATCTACCCCTGCTATAGTTACTTTTGTTGGAATGTCCCTTTGAATTCTTGTAATTCTTAGCCATTTTGGGACATATCTTTTTGCTTCTGAAATTATTTCTGCTGCTTCATCTGTTGTTAAGGGAATATATTCTTGTTTTTTGTATTGTTCATATAAAGGAGTTCCAGGCATTACCATACATGGATATATCTTCATCCAGTCTGGCTTGAAATCTGGATCAGAAAACATCTGTTTTAAACCTTCAAGATCCATTTTTTTATCTGTACTTGGCAAACCTAGCATGTAATGGGCATTAATCTTAAAACCAAGATCTTTTAATATTTGTAATGACTCTTTTGTATCGTTTAAATTATGACCGCGATTTGTTAAATGCAATGGTGTTTCATAGACTGATTGGACCCCTACTTCTACTTTTGTTGCTCCTAATCTTAACATTTGATTGCCTTGATTTAATTTGCCATAATCTGGCTTGGTTTCTATTGCCAAACCAATGCATCTTAACTTGCTTGATTCATTTCTTAATTGTTCTTGTTCAAGACTTGAATTGTTTTTGAATTTTAATAATCCTCGTTGTAGTTTTTCTTGGATATTTAGATCCCTCATATTATGGGGAAGCATGAAAATTTCCTTGAATTTTTTCAAATCAATGTTTTCTTTTATGAAAAGATCTGAAAAATCATTTATTGCTTTTAATGCATAGCAAATAAATTCATCTTGATAGTTTATAGGATAACTAGGAAAAGTTCCGCCCATTATTATCAGTTCTATCTTGCTTGGTATATGACCGAGTAAAATATATTGTTGCAATCTGTTCATAACTTGTAGATAAGGATCAAACTTGTTTCTTATTGCTCGCATAGAAGCAGGCTCATTTCCTGTATAGCTTTTTGGAACGTTGCCAAAAAAGCTGTTGACTCCTCCTGGACAAAAAGTGCAAGAGCCATGGGGGCATTCTCTAGGATAGGTCATGATTGCAACTGGAGAAACACCAGAAATAGTTCTTACTGGTTTTCCTATTAAAAATTTGAAGTTTTCAATCTTGTCTTCTGGGATATTTAAAAGAATCTGGATCAAAGATGGAAGCTTATTGGTTGAATACTTTTTAGCCAAAGAATGCCTTAGCTTTAATGCTTCTTCTACATTAGAGATATTTTTACTTTCTAAGGTTTCAAAAAATTCTTGGTATAGTTGTTGCATAAAGATTTATGTATTAGATAGGTTTATATTAATTTCTTAAGTTTATTCTTTTATTATGATAAGATTATTTGCTTCAGAAGATGAGGGGGCATGCAAGGATATTGCAAAAAGATGCCTTGAAGAGACAGTTGATTTGGATTATAAAGCTAGACAATACATCATTAATAAATTTACTAAAGATGGATATTGGTTGTTAAAAGCCAGCACTTTTCCTTTATATGTTTATGAAAATTCAAGTCAAATAGTTGCTACTGGGGGTTTGAATATAAATGAATTAAAAAAAATGTATGTTCATCCGGATTGGCAAGGTAAGGATATAGGAACAGAAATTATAAATCATCTCAAAAATCTTGCTAAGAAAAATAATCAACAGGAATTATTTCTTTATTCTTGGAAAAGTCCTGTTGGATTTTATGAGAAAAAGGGATTTATTTTTGTTAGAGAATTTATTCATAAAGAACAAGAAATAAAAATGCCTCTTGTTGAAATGAGATATCTATTATTTAAAAATAATCTTGTTGTATGATGTTAAAAAAGAAATTAAATTTAGAAAATTTATAGCTTATAATTCTTCATCAGCAAAGAATTGCTTACAACGCTTACAGAACTAAAAGCCATTGCTGCTGCAGCTATCATTGGATTTAACAAATATCCTGAAAATGGATATAAAATCCCGGCTGCAATTGGTATTCCTAGGACATTATAGATAAAAGCCCAAAATAAATTTTGTTTTATCTTTCTTAATGTATATTTACTTAATTTTATAGACTTAACAACATCTTTTATGTCATTTTTTACAAGAACTATGCTGCCGGCTTCTAATGCAACATCAGTTCCAGAGCCTATTGCAATTCCTAGATTTGCTTGAGCTAAAGCTGGGGCATCGTTTATCCCATCACCAACAAAGGCAACTATTCTTCCCTTTGATTGTAACTTTTTAACTTCAATTGCTTTTTCATGAGGCAAGACATTAGCAAGAACTTTATTGATTCCAAGCTGTTTCGCAATTGCTTTTCCTGTCCTTTCATTATCCCCTGTAATCATTATAACTTCTTTTTTTAATCTATGTAATTGTCTTATTGCTTCTCTTGAGTTTTCTTTTATTGTATCTGCAACTGCAATTATACCAACAATTTTTTTATTTACTGCAATTAAAATAGCTGTCTTGCCTTCATCTTCAAATTTTATTAAATCATCTTCATACTTTGAAGTATTTATTTTATAATCTTTCATCAATTTTCTGTTTCCATTCAAGATTGTTTTATTTTTAAATTTAGCTTTTATTCCATGCCCAGGAATGTTTTCAAATTTAGCTGCGTTTGGAATTTTTAACTTGAGTTTTTTAGTATAATTAACAATAGCTTCTGCAAGTGGATGTTCAGAGTTTTTTTCTGCAATAGCTGAATAATATAGAACATCTTTCTCTTTGAAGCTGTTAAATGCTAAAACATCAGTTACTTCTGGCTTGCCTTTTGTTAAAGTTCCTGTCTTGTCAAAAATAATTGTGTTGACTTTATGGGCTGTTTCTAATGCCTCAGCGTTTTTAATCAATATTCCAGATTCAGCACCTTTTCCTGTTCCGACCATTATCGCTGTTGGTGTTGCCAGGCCCATTGCACATGGACAGGCAATGATTAAGACTCCTACGAAATTTAACAATGCAAAATTAAATGCTGGTTCTGGCCCTAAGAAATACCAGGCTAAAAAAGTTAAAATTGATATGACAACAACAATAGGTACAAAAATACTTGCAATCTTATCAGCAAGCCTTTGTATTGGGGCTTTAGAGCCTTGGGCTTCTTCAACCAACCTTATTATTTGAGAAAGCATTGTGTCTTTGCCAATTTTAGTTGCTTTTATTTTTAAAACCCCGTTTTTATTTATTGTTCCGCCAATCACAATGTCTTTTACTGTTTTTTCAACTGGGATGCTTTCTCCTGTTATCATTGACTCATCTATTGAAGAATATCCAGAAATAACAATGCCATCTGTAGGAATCTTTTCTCCAGGCTTTATTAATAAAACATCGTTAATCTTAACTTCTTCTATAGGAATTTTGAATTCTTTGTTATTTCTAATTACTGTTGCTGTTTTGGCTTGAAGACCAATTAATTTTTTAATTGCCTGGGAAGTTCTTGATCTTGCTTTTGCTTCTAGATATCTTCCTAAGATAATTAAAGTGATAATGACTGCAGCAGTGTCGAAGTAAACATCTGCTTTTAATGTTGTTCCTGTGAATAAACCAGGAAAGATAATTACAAATAAACTATAAACGAATGCAGCATTAGTTCCTATGCTGACTAGAGAATTCATGTCAAAATTAAAATGCTTTAAATTATTCCAAGCTATTTTGTGGAACATAAAACCAGCATAAAACTGGACTGGAATTGTTAATAACAAAAGAATGATAAACATGGATTGTTTTGATATAAAATCCAAACCAAGGTAATCCTGGTATGTGCCTATCAAAATAAGAACTGATAATATTGCTCCAAGGAAGAATTTGTTTTTTAGGTCTTTGATCTCTTTTTCCTTTAGCATAGCTGCGTGATCATGATGTTCGAACTTTTCTGTTTGCAACATCACATCATAGCCAGATTTTTGGACTTCTTTTTTAATGAGATTAAAATCTAGATTTCCATCATGCTCTATTGTAGCCTTTTCTGTTGCAAGGTTTACGTTAGCGGTTTTTACATTTTTAACTTTTTTTATCGCCTTTTCTACAGTAAGCACACAGCTTGCACAGTGCATACCCTTGACATTTAAGATAGATTTATTTAACATATTTTTCTGGATTTTTATCAAATGTTTGCTTGCAGTTTAAGGCACAAAAATAATATGTTTTGCCCTTGTAAACACTTTTATTTGGCACGTCTTTGCCTACCTTCATGCCACATATTGGATCTATTACTTTGCTGGAAAACATTTTTACCTCCTTAAATCCTTTTTCATCTCTTGATATTGTTTTTTGCTGATTTCTCCTCTTGAGTATCTCTTTTCTAGGATATCATGACTAGATTCTTTGTTCCTTATCAATTGCTGGATTACCCATACAATAAAGGCTATTATTGCAACCCAAAAAATAATCATTAAAAACCATCCAAAAAACCCAAAATTATAACCCAAATTATTATATCCCATCATATTATAACCTCCACGATTCATCATCATATTCATTCTGCTTGCTGGCATAGAATCTCTATTTCCACAGTAAAAGTTTTGAGCTAGATTAATATGAATCTGCCTTAAACTTTCTGAACCTTCCCCTCCCATTCTTTCATCCATTATTTCATGCAACTTGCCAGGATGCATCTGTTCCATAAAATAGTCCCCAATGGCTTCTAGCTGGTCTTGGTTAAGTTGGTTGCATGGAATCTTTTTAACCACTAAATCCCTACCTATTTCAAAATCATCAGCAATCACAATAAATAAACTTAGTACAATGATTATTGGCATTAAAATTGTTTTTTTCATCTTTAACCTATATATCAAAATCTGATATATCAGAAAATGATAAAATATATAAACTTTTCTGTATTGTTTTTCTTTATGATTAAGGTTGATAGCTTCATAAAATTGTATACTCTTATATCCTTGAACAATGGGAAGAGGCACGGATATGAGCTAATGAAAGAGCTTGAGGCAAAACAAAACAGGAAGATAAGCGCTGCTCACGTATATCCATTCCTGAAGGAATTAAGAAAGAACAAATATGTTGAGTATAAAAAGAATGGAAGAGAAAAGGTATACAAACTAACTAAATCTGGAGGCAAATTTGTTAATAACACACTTTTAAAATTTAATGAATTAATTAAGGAAAGCTTGAAGACGAGCATAACTAAATGCACTCATTGTGGCTGCGAGGTTTACAACAACAAATATAATGAAAATATAAAAGGAAAAAAATTAGCCTTTTGCTGCTGTCACTGTGCAAATAGCTATAAGAATGGTGATTAATCATGGATAATGAACATCATGAACATATACATCCAAAATCTACTGAAACTATTATGGTATTTGAAAAATCTTTTTTGAAGACAGCTTTGCTGACTTTCATGTTTTTAGTAGTAGTTGAATTTTTAAGCTATTACGGGTTTTTTAGAAATGTACCAGATTTTTTTTCTAGATATGGATTTTATATTATCTTTCTTATTATTGGTATTTTGATAAATGCTATGGCTGTTTGGCATATCAAGGCTTATCAACATAGCTATTCACATATGTCTGGGATGATGATTGGAATGACAATTGGAATGACTTCTGGATTTACCATAGGATTGGTTGTTGGAGCAACGAATGGAATGTTTATTGGAAGCTTGGCTGGATTAATAATTGGTATGATGGTCGGTAGTTATGTTGGGAATTGCTGTGGGATAATGGGGGCCATGGAAGGCATGATGGCTGGCTTAATGGGTGGAATTATGGGAGCCATGACTTCTATCATGACGTTAAATGACAACTTAAAGATATTCATACCTATTTTGATAATAAGCATGGCGATAATATTATTTGGCTTAATTGTAATGATATACCAAGAGGAAATAAGAAAAAAAGCAGATATTGAATACAAGGGATTTGATTTTTTGCCTTTTATAACAGTAAACTTTATAATCTCTATATCCTTAACATTTTTAATGGTCTATGGACCTAGGTCATTTTTATTTGGTTAATATGAAAATAGAACTTGGAATAGGAAAATTGCTCGGAATCTTTGGAGTAATATTGATAGCTATATTCTTAATCTTTGCTGTAAAAAATTCCTTCTCTAAGGAGAATAATGTTAATGGAAATGCAGTAAATGACAATATTGTTAATGGAGAAGAGCAAGTTGTTGATTTAACAGTTAAGGGTTATAATTATTATCCAAATACAATAAATTTGCAATATAATGTTCCAGCAAAGATTGTTGTTGACACAGATAAAGTAAAAGGATGCCTTCAAAATATAGCAATACCAGAATTTAATATAAGAAAATTAGTTAGACAAGGAGATAATGTAATAAGCTTTATTCCGAATAAAAAAGGAACTTTTAGCTTTTCTTGCTCTATGGGAATGGGCTTTGGAAAGATAGTTGTAAGCTAAAATGAGAATTAAAAAAATCGAGAATTTATTAAGACTTAAGAATTATTTTTTATTGGTTTTTCTTTCATCTTTATTTTACATTGCATTATCAGCCATATTGGTTTATTATTTTTTTAATGGATTTTACTTGTTTTTTAATTATAGCTTAGGGTATTATCCATGGATGAATATAATATTTGCTTTAATATTATCTGTTTTATTTGGATTAAACATAGGCTTGCTTGCATATAGATTTAATGAGGTTAAAAAATATACAAATGAATCAGGCACAGGAATATTTACTGGTATATTAAGCATATTTTCTGCTGGATGTCCTGTATGCTCTTTAACGATAATCGGCTTTATTGTTCCTGGATTAAGTGCGGCTTACAGCTTGGCAATACTTCCTTTTAAGGGATTAGAGATACAGTTATTTGGAATTTTAGTTTTAATGATAAGCATATTAATTCTAACTAAGGATGAAGCATGCGAAACACTTTTAAAGTAATAATGTTATAAAATTAAAAATGAGGGAAAATTTTTATGCAGTTTCTTTTTGGAGAAGGTTAATTGCATACCTAGTTGATTTGATTGTAATAAACCTTGTTGTAGTCTTACAATTTAATCTTCTATTCAAGGAAAAAATAGCAATCAATGACTTGGGATTTTTGATAAACAGCGATCCTGAGAAATTATTTAGTATAGTCTTTACTGGAATAATAATAGCTATATTGTCTGTTGTTTATTGGGCTTTGTTTGAGTATTTTTTATCTCAGAGCTTGGGAAAAATGTTATTCGGAATAAAAGTAATATCTTTAAGGGGAAGCTTGAAATTTTCGCAATGTTTATTAAGAAACATTACAAAATTTTCATCATTGCTGCTGCTTTTTGATTGCATATATATGATCAATGGCAAAGGCATGAGATATTTTGATAAACTGAGCAAAACAAAGGTTGTTGGAACATGATAAAGAAAATACTGGTTGCAGTTTTAATTTTAATAGGATTATTTGTAGTCAGCTATGCATTTTCTAAATTAGTCAGTATAAATGATGCAAGGGATAAGATAGCTGTAATACCAATAACAGGAATTATAACCATAGATGGAGGTGGGATTGGATTTGAAAGTCAAGGAGTTAGCTCTACTGATATAGTTCAATATATTCAGGAAGCAAATAAAAATCAAAATGTCAAGGGAATATTATTAGAAATAAATTCTCCTGGCGGGACTGCTGTATCAAGCAAGGAGATTGCAGATGCTGTTAAAAATTCTAAAAAGCCAGTTGTTTCTTGGATCAGAGAAGTTGGGGCCAGCGGGGCTTACTGGATTTCTAGCTCTTCTGATTTAATAGTTGCAGATCCTTTATCTATAACTGGAAGCATAGGGGCTACTGGAAGTTATCTTGAATTTTCTGATTTGTTTGAAAAATATGGGGTTACTTATGAAAGACTTGTTTCTGGAAAATATAAAGATACTGGAAGCCCTTTTAAGGAGTTAAGTGAAGATGAGAAAAGATTATTACAGGATAAAATCAACCAGATCCATGAGGTTTTTGTTGATCAAGTTGCAGAAAATAGAAAATTAAACAGGGATCAAGTTGAAAAGTTAGCTACAGGAGAATTTTACCTTGGAAAGGAAGCTTATGATCTTGGATTAGTTGATTATCTTGGAGGCAAAGATTTGGCTATTAATTTAACTAAACAATTGGCTGGAATAAAAGAAGCTGAGTTGATAAGATATGAGAAAAAGAGGGGAATTTTTGATATTGTTGGAGGGTTAAGCGCTAAAAATTTTTATTACATGGGAAAAGGGATTGGAAGTGAGATTAAAACAAGCAGTTATGAGATACCTGTAAGATTGGAATGAAATTCTTTTAATATTGCCGTATTCAATTTAAATTTTCTTAATAGAATTTCATGTAATCCTAAAATTACTCAATGATTTTTTGAGTTATTTATAACCATAATATTTATATCTTTTATTATTCTATAAATTGCATGAATTTAGAAGATGGAATAAAATATACCTCTTTACTTATTGAAAGAGCGAAGAACAAAATATTTATCTACGATGGACATTTTGATCCTAAATTATATCAAAATGAACAAGTTGTCAGAACTATTAAGTATGCTATAAGTAGAGGAGTTAAGGTTCAAGTAGTTTGTGATAAAAGAGCTGAGATTCTTAATGGTGAATTGGCTAGTATGATAGAAAATAAGGCTATAGATGTTTTTAGAAAAGATTTGAATTACGGGCTTTTAAGTATGGTATTTTCAAGCCGCCATAGAGATAAAGGACATTTTATGGTGGTAGATTCTATGCATACTAGAGAAGAAGAACCTCATAAAATTGAATCTCGTAATAGAAAGGCCCATATAATATACTTTTCAGAGGATGCAGAAAATCTGGTAGATAGATTTTATAGGTTAAGAAATTTTTAAAATATTTCTAGAAGATCTATTATCGTAAGATTTACGGATTTTTACAAGAAAAGTTTAAAAAGATTAAAAATAAACTAAGTAAAGGTGTTTTAAGTTGAACAAAATTAAATTTGATGACTCTTTATTTTTGATAATAACTATAATTTTTATTATTATAATAGCAATTCTAACTTCTATTTTATTGATTAAAAGAGTTTGGGGGCTAAATTGAAGGATATAGGCAAAAAACTATCTATTGTTGCCCAAATAATAGCATATATTTTAGCAATAATTATCATAGTTCAACTATTGAAATCCATTTATGGGGGAACTTGGCAGGTAGAGAATGTAATTTTAGCTATTCTTGTATTTAACTTTACCCTTAGCGCTACTATTGTTGGGTTTTTATTTAATTTAAACAATAAAATTTCTGAAGTTGATAAAACAATTCATGGTCATCTTGAATGGCATAAGGCTAAAAACAATAATTAATTATTCCTTATTATTCTCAAAGAACTCTTTTATTAAAGGTATTGGATTTACTGTTGTCTTGAATTCCCAGTCCTTTGGAAAGCATCTTGAATAGTTTTTCCATTTATATCTTTCATCTAAAAAGATTATAACTCCTTTGTCATCTTTTGATCTTATGCATCTTCCTGCTGATTGAATGCATTTAATCATTGCAGGAAACAAGTAGCCATAATCCCAGCCTTTGTTGAATCTTGCATCATAATATTTTATCAGCTCTTTTGTTTCTAAATCCTGCTTTGACAATGGCAAGCCAACAATTATAACTGCTTTTAAAAAATCTCCAGGAAGATCTATGCCTTCACCAAAGCTACCAGAAGTTGTTGCCAATAAAACAGCTCCAGAATCCTTGTAACTTTTAAAATTTTCAAGAATATTTTCTCTTTCTATTTTGCTTAATCCTTGCTGTTCAAGAAATGTTGTTTTTTCACATAGATTTTGAAAGTAAAAGTTTACTTTATCCCTTAGCTGATAGCTTGGGAAAAATACTGCTGAGTTTCCATCGATGTTGTTTACCAAAGAGCTTGTTACAACAGCAATCTTGTTGTACATGTCTTCATCTCTAAAGGTAAACTTGGTTGTTGTCTTGGGAATTATCAAGTTCAAA
>Ga0209541_10017568_pt1 | contig 10448 bp, 9 predicted proteins | sample RifCSPlowO2_01_FD_184027 | JGI IMG/M metagenome (GOLD analysis project Ga0209541, IMG submission 184027) | Groundwater microbial communities from Rifle, Colorado - Rifle CSP2_plank lowO2_0.1 (SPAdes) (version 2) | ecosystem: Environmental > Aquatic > Deep subsurface > Groundwater | place: Rifle... | reverse complement strand
CATTGCAATCCCTTCCACCTCTTGGGCAAAGATACGGTTTTTCTGTTAAAGAGCAACATCTTGCTGGATCTGGCTTATATTCACAAGCATTTGTTTCAGCGTTACACTTATAATCAGTAGGGCAATCTTCACATATAATTCCAGTTTTTGCTCCTGGCGTAGAGCCAATTTTAGCCTGCCCTTTGCATGCCTCAATTTTGCATCTTTTATATGAACCCTGGCATTTCCATGAGCCTGCAAGAGGCAGATTATTAACACAGTCAGTATATGTATCGCCATACAATCTGTCGCACTCGCCACTATTGGAATAATATTTTGAACAACAACCTAAATTGCAGTCATTGCAACAATTATTGCCACTTGCCCCTCCAGATGGATTATGGAAAATATCATAAGTAAGTATATTAGAATCTAATATCACATTCTTGCATACGCTGGGTGGGCAACTTTCCATTATACTATCTTCATTGGAATCATACCATATTAACGGAGCAATATTTTTGTCATATTTTAGTGATATTTTCCATTTCTCACCAGCAACCATGCCTAAATTAGGGCATGCAATAGTATCAACGCTATAGTACCCATCAAGTATTTTTATGCAACTTTTTCTTACATCATTTGGGGATATTCTATCTGGAAATGTTATTGATCCGAGTGTTGACAGTATGGTTCTATTCTCTACTATAACCATTTCTCCAGAACATACTGCGTTTGCAATAGGTTTTTCATTAGACTCTTCAATTGTATAAACCTCACAACTTGAATTATCAAAGCATTGGGTTCCAGTACTCCTATACTCACTTTCCCCGTTGGCATGTATCACACACCTCTGGGGCTGATTGATTGAGCACCTCACCAAACCATTAGGACATTTGATAATATCACACCCTTCATCAACTTCACCATCGCAGTTGTTGTCTATCTGTTCATCACCGCAAAGCTCATAAGTAATACCCGGATTAACATTTATTGCGGTGTCATCGCAATCATTCCCTCCGCAGCCTATACTTTCATACCCATCATCATCAGCATCGCAGTCAATCCATTTTCCTGCAAATCCTAAATCCTGGTTGACAGCAGTTCCAAATGTAATTATGTCTTTGGTTGTATATGTTGGCGGGTTGTTAGCTCCCTCATTGATTAATGTCCTGCTCAATGAAAATGTGCTTGTTCTTGGTCTGTAAGTTCCAACATTGTCTCTTCTATCTCCATCCCAGTCTCCAACAATTGGATTATCTGTGCCTATTCCAAAGGAAAATGTTGCCAGGTTGCCGGTGTTTGAACTCCATCTTAATGCCCATCCAGCACCATTACTGTTAAACACTCCTATTGTATCCTTGCCATCCCCGTTCCAGTCTCCAATAACAGGAGCACGATTAGGAGTGCCAAGAGTATATGTTTCTGAAATAGTTGGAACTGCTCCTTGTATCATTTTGGTGTTGCTCAAAAAAAACTTTGCTTGCGTTGGCCTGTAAAAACCAACTGTGTCATAGCCATCATTATTCCAGTCTCCAACAATCGCTAAATCGCCTGGAGCAGGAACACCATTTGATATTGGAAAATCAATATTGTAAAAGGAAGCATCTCCTGTGTTAGCTGTTTTCAGAATAAAGCGGTGAAGGAAAGTCGGAGTGCCTGTTCGCGTGTAATTTCTATATAATCCTATTTCATCTATTCCATCTCCATCCCAGTCTCCCATCAGGTATTGGTCTCCTTTTACCCCAAACACTACTGTATTCCAGCGGGCTGCCTGTGTATTATTGTATTTCAGGAAGAATGATGATGATTTTCCGCGGTAGATAATGATTTTATCATTTATGGTGACTGACGTTGCTGTCTTTATCTGCAATGGCTTTATCGCTTCACCAGTAAGTTGATATTTATTGATATTAAGAGACACTAATGCTAATGTGACAGCTGATATAACAATAATGGAATAAAGAATGATTAACCTCCATTTTTTTCCTGGAGTATTTTGCGCATGTTTTTTTTTGCAGGAAAATATATTATGTTTTGAAGCCAAGAACAACACCCCTCATAAAAATAAGATTTCTATCCTTTATTTAAATCTTTTGATAGTCTATTTTATATTTCAGGAAGTGAAAATGTCCAGACATAAATTCAACAATGGCTATCAATGATTTTTAGGTGTGCAGAAGCCGTGGAAAGCAGATAGTAATCAAATTAATGATTTTTCTTTGTCAATATTTCCGCAAATGTTTCCAATAAATCTAATTATACCGCAAATATTTCGAGATTATTGCAAGAAATGCGATTTGATTGGAGATATGCAGCAATTTTTTGCAAAACTCAGTTAAAAAACAATTCCATTATATATCTATGGCAAAAAAAAGTGTTATTGGTTTGTTCGGCTATGGCGCAGCCGCATTATTGTCTGCAGCATTAACTTATGCATGCAAGGACAATATAAATTACTATGTAAACACTGCCAGGTTTTGCAATGCAGCACACCAAGCTGGATTTGTTTCCAAGGAGCAATCATTCAATTTAAGAATAGTCTGGGAAAAGAATGATGATGGCAATCTTGAGACTTACATAGAGCAAAACGGCGCTAAATATGAAATATTATCCAGGGCAGATGGCATAATGGTTGGTGATGCATACCATAATTGGAACAATTTTGGTGCGGCAGAAAAGAAAAATGTTATCTCTTCTGAAATAAGAAATGCAGGCAGCCAGGAATTAGACAGTTTCGTTAGCACAAGAGACATCTTGTATTTGCTTGACAAGATTCCAAATAAAACAAGCAATGAAATTATTGATGGATTCGTTAAGACTAGGAGCAAGGAAGACTTGTTTGCAATGCTAAATAGCATTGATTATGAAAATTTGTGGGATGCCATACCAAAAGAGAAAAAGAAGGAAATCCTGATTGATAATATTAAGAATTCCACTAAAAGAAGCTTTGAAGACCTAAAAATTATGCTAAGGGGTTTCTGGGGTGATAATATTGGCTATTAGAAGATTTTTTTCTTATGCTGCTGTATTCATGACAGGTTTTTACTTGGGTTCGGGCGGCTGCCTTGATAGAATGCTGGATTCCAAATCTTCTGCAATGCCTTGCAGAACAAAATCATGCCTTGAAGATATAGCTTATGATAACGCAATAATTAAAAAAAATGGAGGTTATTATTATGAAACAACAAACCCTTGAGGAACAGTTGAAACAGGAAGGCTTTATTTTAAATTATAGCATTCCTGGGGAAGAGGTGATAGCGCCGCAAGAATTAGAATTGGACAGCATAGCAATAGGAATAGACGTACATAAAAAATCATTGGAGTTAGATGGCTATGTCAAGCAATTCAAGAAAAAAGTCCATCGCATAACTAATGGCTCAATTGGTTCATTGATAAGCAATACAGCCACAAGATTATACAAAAAAATAATCAATAAAGAAGAAACTTCTTTGCTGCAGGATTATAATGATATAGTATCAATATCATCAGATCTCAGCACATCACTTAGCGAGCTTTTGTCAATATATAAAAAAGGATTTGATAATATAGAAGTTCTGCACAGGAAAAAATCCATTGAACTTATGGATTATGTTGATTCCAAGCAAATAGGCGAAGAAAAGAAAGAAAATTATGAAAAGTTAAGGCAAGGCCTTGAGGCAATGCTGCGTTCTAAAAAAGCAACTTCGAAATTAACAAAAGAAGAATTAAAATATTCTGATGCGCTAAAGAATGTTGAGCTTACTCTTGGCAATGTTGATGCTGCATTAAGCATATCTGCCAGCAAGATAAACAGGTCAATAACAGAAAAGGAAAGATTGTTTGAAGAAAGGCAGTATCATAGTGATGTTCTTAATGCATATGTGGAATCATATGCATTGTCAGGCGATATAACTGAATTTTTATGTGCAACAGTGCCGCTGCATATAAGCTCTACATACTTAGTAAGAAATGCCAAGGGCCTTATAGGCAGCGTGGACAAGCTGGCTGAACTCAGCAGCATATTATCCCAAAAAACACAGGAAGGATTGTTGTATGTAAACAAGTTCAACAAGCAGGATGCCTTTCCAAAAAATAATAGGGCAAACTCAAGAAAACACATCAACAACCAGACTTTCAGCACAAGCAATTACGTTAAAGGCCTGCTTACAAACTAATCAGGCTTTTTCTATTTCTTCTTTTAATATTTTTCTTACTGCATCTGGCCTTGCCTGGCCTTTTGTCTTTTTCATTATCATGCCTATTATGAAATTGAATGATTCTTGTTTTCCAGCCTTGTAATCCCTGACAGCATTGGAACTTTCTTTTATTGCTTCTTTGACAATACCTGCTAAATCACTTTCTTCGCTTATAACTTTTAGCTTGTTCTTTTTAACATATTCATAAACATCAAAAGACTTTTCTATCATCTTCTCCAGTATCTTTTGTGCATTATTGTCAGTTATCTTCTTGTTTTCAACCAATTTGAGCAGCTGTATCACATGCTTTTCATCAATTTCAAGATCATCCAACTCCTTTTTGTTGTAATTAACAACCCTCAGCAGTTCATGCCTTAGCCATCTTGCAGCTAATTCTGGATTTATTTCCTTGGCTACTTTCTCAAATAAATCAGCCAATACATGTTCAGCAGCCAATATTTCAGCATACTTCTTGTCTATCTTAAAATTTTTAACGTATCTTTCCACTTTTTCATGCGGCAATTCCGGTATTGATGATTTCAGCTCTTTTAGGTAATCATCGCTTAGCTCTATCATTGGCAGGTCTGTGTCAAATATATATCCATAATCTTCCTCTGATTCCTTTGATCTCTGAAAGATTGTCATGTTTTTGTCAGCATCCCAGCCTCGGGTTTCCCTTGTGGCAATGCCCTTGCCTTCTTTTATCAAATTTTTTTGCCTTGATGATTCATATATTACTGCCTTTTCTATTGCCTGAAAGCCATTTATGTTTTTTATTTCAACCCTTTCATAGTCGTCCATGCTTATATTTACATCAGCCTTGATCGTGCCATTTTTATTGTCAAATATGCCAAGATATCCTATTATAGCATTGAGCTTCTTTATGAATTCACGTGCTTCTTCTGCAGAGCTTATGTCTGGCTCTGTGACTATTTCGCATAATGGGATTCCTGAACGGTTGTAATCAACCAAAACATAGGAATCATGATGAATCAATGCTCCTGGATCTTCTTCAAGATGAATGCGCCTCAGCCTTATTTCTTTTCCAGAGTCCATATTTATATGGCCTTTTTCGCCGATAGGTATTTCATATTGCGTTATCTGGTAGTTTTTTGCCATGTCTGGATAAAAATATGTTTTCCTTGAGAAAAAAAACTCTTTGTTTATTTTGAAATTTAATGCCATGGCAAGCCTTAATGCATATTCAACAGCTTTCTTGTTAAGAACTGGCTTTGATCCTGGCATGCCAAGGCAAGTAATACATGTTGTTGAATTTGGCAGGGAATCTTCATCAGGAATTCTGCATGAACAGAACAGCTTTGTATTTAGCTTGTTTAATGATACATGCACTTCCAATCCTATTTTTAGCATGACTAAATAAAAAAAGCTTAGTTTAAATAATTATTGATGATTTTTATTAATCTTTCTTAGCCAGAAATCTACCATCCCTTTAGGGTGGAGTTGAATGGCTAACTATTTCTTCTTGTAAAATAATAAAAAGCATGGCAAGCGAAGCTCGTGCCATGCAATTTTTTGTCTACATAGCATGAGCTATGCTTGCCGAAGATAAAAACCTTTCGGAGGCAAAAAATGGCGGAACTAGAACTAAAACATTTTTCACATAAGGTTGGCGTTAATGTACATCATTTCGAATGGTGCACAAAATATAGATACAGAATGTTTAAGCAGGATAAATATCAAGAGCTTTGTACCATCTTATTGCATGAGATTGCAGCTAGGCATAACATTGTTATTAGGGAGCTTTTTGTAATGCCAGAGCATATCCATATGAGTGTAGAGATACCTCCTGCAATGTCCCAATCAAGAGCCTTGCAATTATTGAAAGGCGGATTAAGCTATCAATTGTTTAGGGCAAATGAACATTTCAGATTGAGATATCCTAAAGGACATTTCTTTAGCCCTGGCGGATTAGCAAATAGCACTGGTTACAACACTGTTGATGTGGTTGATAATTATGTCAGAACACAAAACGATGTGCATCAAAAATTGCTAACTAATTTTTAAGGTCATCGTTGGAAGCTCCGCCACGAGGCAAAGCCGAGTGGTCGACCCGCAGGTCGAGCCTTTAGGCCGGAGAGGATGTCACCTTTTTTTCATTAATTCTTAGCAGCAATCAATCAATTGTGATGCTAATAAACCATAAATTATGATAAAATAGAAGCAGTTATCATTAATTAAATTTACACAATCATTGGAGTAAAATATATAAAGCAAAGAACATGCATAAATCCAAAGAGAAATAATATGACAAGCAAAGTAAGAATATTCACGACACCATCATGTTCATGGTGCCATAGGGCAAAGGAATACCTTGCATTGAACAAGATAAAGTTTGATGAGATAGATGTAATTAAGGATAAAAAGGCGGCAGAAGATATGGTTGAAATATCAGGCCAGCTCGGCGTTCCTGTTATAGAAATAAACGGAAATATAATAATCGGCTTTGACAAGGAAGCTATTGACAAAGAAATTAAAAAGCTAAAATAATTTTATCTTGTCCTTCTTGTTGACTGGTTTGAAAATATGTTGCTCATCATGCAGCTCATGTCTTGATATGGAATAACCCTTCCACCCCCGGCAGTTTTGCCGCCAGCCTGTGCATTTTGCGGTTGCTGCTGTTGATATTTCCCATTCATCATTTGTTCTGGCTTTGGCGCTTCAACAAAATTGCCTGCATTGAATATTTCATTCCCGCTCTTTGGCAGCTCATTATTGCCATCAGCTCTTTTTTGCAGCGCAGAATTTACCATGTTCAGAACAGCTTTCAGATCTTCTATACTGTCTGCTTCGGTATCGAACGTTATTTTCATAATCCATTAAATCACTTGCTCCTTAATAAAATTATCGCTATTGCAAATATAACTGTTATAATTATGGTCTGAGCAATGCAGAACAAGCACCAGGCTCCCAGGACGAAAGCTTCTATGTAAGACAGATACATGGAAAAAATAAATCCTGCAAAAGACAATGCAAATATTGCGATTTTATAATTTCTAATTGCGCCTTGCATCTCAAAATCTGGTTTATTATAGATCAAAATGGAGAGAATGAACAAGGCCATATAAGCCAGGAAACCAATCAAGGCAACAGGTATGTCAAACCCGATTATATAAGTTATTTCTTCTAGGCCAACAGCTTGAAAAAATTTAGAATAAGAGCTTTCATCAACAGCCTTGCAGCTTATTTTGTTGTTTATCTCGCAAGGCGATTTCAATGCAGGATTGTAATGAATGAACACCAAATACCCTGTAATTATTATTGCTATGAAAGACAATGCGATTATTGCCTTGATTATGTTATTTTTCATTTGATTTATTTTTCTGTTATTATTATAAATCTTACGATAGTTTTTTAAATATGGCATTTATTCATAAACCTCATGCAAAAATATGTTTTTTTGGCATTGCTGTTGTTTTTGACGGCTTGTTCTGTTAAATATGTTGAATTCAAGGAAGATTCATTGTCAGTTCAATATCCAGACTGGCAGAAAACATCATCCGGCAATAACATAATAAGCGTGCAAAAAGGCTCCTGCAAGGTTGACATAGGAATACAGGATTCAAAGTTTAATCCATCAGGTTCAAATATCAAGATAGCAGTGGATATAAGCATCATACCTGCCTTGAGAAGGGCAGGTCTCTCAGTAGATTATACTTTAAGTGAAAAAGAAGCTGTTCTGGAATTGGCAGGAAACAATGTATATGGCAAGCAAAAATACATTGCATGCAACAACAAGCTATACAAGGTTTCTGCAGCATGCAGCAAAAATGATGCTGTTATAGATTATGTGATTAATTCAGCTAAATGTTCCGCTTAATATCTTTTTTTTCTTAATGCATAAAATCCAGTTATTAGCAATATGGTTATTATAAAATTGCTTAATGTAAATGCAGGGAATGCCTCTTCAGTAAAGCAGCTCTTTTCTGTTAATGGCGTGAAATAATCCTTGCAGCTATTGAAATTTTCTTGATCTCCAGTAAAAGAACATGCGCAATTAGCTAATGGCCATGTTCCGCAGCAATCTCCACTGCCACTCTTGCATAAATCTCTTTTTTGTTGATTATTCTCATTGCAATCACTCCATGCTACCATTGAGCAGTCCCAGAATGCCTGGCATTTAGCTTCTCCAGTATCTTCTTCGCAGCCATTTGAATTTACAACAGCACATTCATCAGAGCTAGGACATTCGTCTATTTCATTTTTAACACCATCGCAGTCACCATCTTTAATGCGGTTGCAAGCCTTTACTTTCATAGTGGATGTTCTAGTATCTTTCTTGTTTGCATTGTTGAGATTTCCAAATTCTGCAATGATATAATATTCAGGATCAGTTCCAGATTCATCATCTTGGTATTCTGTTATCCAATTAGAGGTTATATTTCCATTCAAACCAAACCATATTCGGTTTGGCAAGGGTTCTTTTGATACATCATCATCGTTGGATATAACATCTTTTTCTTTTACAGATATTATTACATAGTGATTGCCTGATTTCTTGCTGCCGTCTATGTCTCCAGCTATTGGCAAATCCCCTTTAGTTCCAAAAGCAAATGAAGCATCAGCAGGGCCGGCTGAATTAGTATTCCTTAAATAAAACATCCCATTCGTTGGCCTGAATACTCCGACACTGTCAATCCCATCATTATTCCAGTCTCCAGCTATTGGCAAATCCCCATCAGTTCCAAAAGTTGCAGTTATGTCTGCATTGCCTTGTGAATTGGTATTTCTTAAAAAGAATTTTCCTTCTATAGGTCTGAATAATCCAACACTGTCAATCCCGTCATTATTCCAGTCGCCAATAATAGGCATATCCCCATTAATGCCAAAAGCAAAAGGAGTGATGTCAGCAGAACCATCTGAATTTGAATTTCTTAAAAAGAAAGTGCTTGTGCCTGGCCTGTAAACACCTATTGTGTCAATCCCATCATTATTCCAGTCTCCAGCTATTGGAATATCTCCTGTCATGGCTATGCTATAAACAAAAGAAGGTGCATTTCCAATCTGTGCATTTGAATTGCTTAAAAAAAATCTTTTTTCTGATGGCCTGTAAACACCTATTGTGTCAATCCCATCATTATTCCAGTCGCCAGCTATTGGAATATCTCCATTAGTCCCAAAAGTTGCAGTTATGTCTGCATTGCCTTGTGAATTAGTATTTCTTAAATAGAACACTCCATTCGTTGGCCTGAATACTCCAATTGTATCTCCATAATTTCCAAAATAGCATTTGCTGTTGCCTTTTACAAATAAAGTAATATTGGCTCCCTGCCCTATGCTATCGTCAATGCATTTTGGCGGTATTTTCCAATATAACTGGCTAAAATCACAGCAAACATTTTCATCATCTTTTATTCCATCGCAGTCATTGTCTAATCCATCGCATTCTTCTTTTACACTTATACATGATGCTGTGCAATCTGCTTCATCAACTTGGCCGTCGCAGTCATCATCTATGCTATTAGAGCATATCTCAGTTTGAGGCAGTCTATTGCATTCTCCCCAAGAACCAAAAGAACATGTCTTATAAGATCCAGCACAATAGCCAGCTTGGTTGCATCCATCTGTAGTTGTTAAGTCTTCATCTATTGCATCATCGCAGTCATCATCCAGTCCATTGCATGTTTCTGTTGTTGGAATGCAAGAGATAGTGCTACATTGATCAATAAAAACAGTTCCATCAGTTCCGCCGAGTCCACCACAATAATTATTAGTATAGCCATCTCCTCCATTAACCAAAATATTTGCAGCTGATGTTACTATGCCATTAGAATAGACTATTTTTACTCTTCCTCCCCCGCCGCCAGAGCCTCCTTCATCTCCAGGATCGTTATTATCGCCACCACAATTTGTTCCCTTGCCGCCTTTTCCACCACCTGAAGACAAGATTACATTAGCCAATGATTCAGACATGTCTATGGTTTTTGCAGCCAATAATATTTCTCCGCCAGAGCCACCTCCCCCGCCGCCAGCATCATAACTGCAACCAGAATTATCTCCTTTTGTGCCATTCATGATTATTTTGGCGCTAGACTTTATGATTATGCTGTTTTTTGCAATTAAAGCCAAAGAGCCTCCGCCTTTTCCACCATTTATATTGCAACAACCATTATTAGATGTACCGTCGGTTTTTGTATAAGAATTTCCTCCCCCGCCGCCAGAGCCTTTTTTCATGTCGTCTACAAACCCATTTTGGATGCCATAAACAGTTGTTGCATAATTAAGATTGCACGTGCTTCCCCCACTTGGTTCTCCGCCGAGTCCACCATAGCT
>Ga0209541_10017567_pt1 | contig 10448 bp, 10 predicted proteins | sample RifCSPlowO2_01_FD_184027 | JGI IMG/M metagenome (GOLD analysis project Ga0209541, IMG submission 184027) | Groundwater microbial communities from Rifle, Colorado - Rifle CSP2_plank lowO2_0.1 (SPAdes) (version 2) | ecosystem: Environmental > Aquatic > Deep subsurface > Groundwater | place... | reverse complement strand
CGTACGGTGGTGTGAGAGGACGGCGAGGTGACTCGCCTCCTACTCGATTGCATGGCGAGATAGGTGTTCGAACTTAGTAGTTGAGGGGGTTGGATAATCTATGGAAGAGAGTAAAACGGGCGACCAAACCGAGATAGCAATAAATACACACAAATAACAACATGGGTATGCAATTCTGTGCATGTATCCTGCTCTTATATTGTTAATTAAGTTAAAATAAAATTAAACTTTAGTTTCAACAACTCGGTCGCAAGCTGCCGAGTTGTTGAAAGCTAGCTGAAGAAAAATTAAAAGCAGCTTGCAAACGGGACAAGCGGGGCGAAAAATGTTTTGAAGATTATGAAAAAGATAAAATAAAACTTAAAACTGCATATCAAAATGAACCATAAATTTATAGATAGTGAAAGCATGGAGATGTTATATGCCTAAAACATATCAAACACGAGAAGAGATGGATGAGGCTGTTGCAAAACTTCAAGAAGAGCGGAGGCGCATGGAGATTGAGTTTGTAAAGTTGTATGGCGAAAAGCCTGTTTATCTGCCTCGACAAACAAGCACTCATCCATTAACGCGCGACGAAATGGAAACAGCACTCCGATCTGTGCAAGCTGAAAGACAAAGACAAGATGAAGAAAGTCTAAGGTTAGCTGCGGAAGGACAAAGATTGACACGTGAGCGAGAAAGGTTAGAACGAGACTCACGCCAATCATGGGGCGGATTTTCTGGTTGGTTTGGCCAAAAAGTTTCCTCAAGCACGCCATCACGTGATGCTGATTCTGAAAAATTGTTGGAGAGTGGAAAATTTAGGCCGCCGGGCTAACAATTTTTTATTTTGGTATAAGGATCTGTCACAAAATAACTTGGATATCTAGCCGGCGTAGCCTGTATGAAGCGAAGCGGAATACGGGATTAAAATTGCTGATTGAAAAATATGGTGGCCAGAGGTGGAATCGAACCACCGACACAGGGATTTTCAGTCCCTTGCTCTACCGACTGAGCTATCTGGCCTTGTACTTTGTAGTGTTGTCCCTCGCAAGCAACGTCCCTGTGACGCAATCCTGCCGGCCATCTTACGCCTGGATATTTGACATAATTGCTACTGCGACCGCCAATCAATCGCTGCCTACTGCGTTCTCGGTCAAAAATACAAGGTTACATATCGCAGCGGATATGCGCCCTTGTATTTTTGACCTCGGCCTTGTACGCAACGATTGCTTGTCGCTCTCGCGACGCAATCATGTCAAATATCCAGGCTCGGCCGGCGTTCGCCTTTTTCCGCCTCACCCAACGAGCTATCTGCTTGTACTTTCCCGAATTTTTTATAAAAATCAAATGCTGTAAGAATTTGATTTTACTGGATACCGGCTTTAATATTCCTGTATTCCGCTTCGCTCCATACAGGCTACGTTTCTTTCGCCGGTATGACGAAAGTGGCGGATTGCAACAGCCCCATTAAACCTATTGGCACGAGATGAGTCAAGACTTTTTCGGCGTCGCTCAGTGGCTCTGATCACTTTTTTTCCGTTTTTGGCGCAAAGAAATAATTGGTCAGCTGTTCCATCAAAAATTCACGCGCCTTTGGATCGATTGTGTTCATTCGGTACTCGCTGATAAAGAAGCTTTGGCGAACGAGCCATTTTTGCCACGCTTCTTTCGAGATGTTTTCATATACGCGTTGACCGAGTTCGCCTGGAAAGGGAGCTTGGTCGAGGCCTTCTGCATCTTGTTGCAGTTTCTGGCAAAATATTGTTCGTGTCATGCGATGACTCCTTTTCTTAAATATTTTAAAAGTCGCGTGATCGGTTGCGGCAATCCGTGTTTAAACGTCTTGTGTGGATTGTGCCAAATAATGGGTTTGTTTTCCATGACTTGAGTCGAAATAGATTGTGTTGTTACCACAATAGGTGTGATGTCTAAATGAAAATGGCTAAAGGTATGACGAAAAGAGAGCAGTGATTTTTTTGAGTTGACTTTTAATCCATAAAGTTTTTGCAGATTTATGGCGATATTGCTTTTTTTATCGCATTCTGGAAAGCTCCATAATCCTCCCCAAATGCCAACCGGTGCGCGCTGCTCTAATAAAATTTCTTGTTTGTTGTTAATGATGATCAATAAATAAGTTTTTTTAATCGGTAATATTTTTGGTTTTTTCTTCAGCGGCAAAACATCGGTGAGGTTTTGTTTGAATGCTTCGCAATGTTTTTGCAAAGGACAAATATTGCATTTTGGTTTAGTGCGCGTGCAAATGAGTGATCCGATATCCATCAATGCTTGATTATAGTGCGTGAAGTTTTGCTGGGGCAAATAATGTTCGACTAATGGCCAAAGATCTTTTTTTGCGTAGTAAGAAATCTCCGCTGCTTGCAGCGGAGACAAGGGCGCTGGGGAGTCCAGAGGGGAGCAATGCAATGCTCCCCTCTGGTCGTCGTCCGCGCGGGTTTCCCGCGCAGGCGAAATCAATAAAGGAAACAATCTCGGCCGCTTGCGGCCGAGTTGTTGAATCGCATGAAAACGTATAAATACACGTTTTACATTGCCATCTAGAATCGGCGCGCGTGTCTGCATGGCGAACGATAATATGGCGCCTGCCGTTGATCGGCCAATACCGGGTAAATTTTGTAATGCTTCGATGGTGCTCGGAAAACAACCGGCATAATCACGATAAATTATTTTAGCACAAGCGTGTAAGTTGCGCGCACGCGCGTAATAACCTAACCCGCTCCAAAGATGCAATACGGTGTCTTGTTTGTTGGTTGCAAGCGCTTTTAGATTGGGAAACGTTTTGAGAAATCGTTTGTAATACGGAATAACAGTTGTGACTTGTGTTTGTTGTAACATGATTTCAGAAACCCAAACGCGATAAGGTGTTGGATTTTTTTGCCAAGGTAAATCTTTGCGACCGTGTTTTTTGTACCAGGATAAAATGGTTCGGTGAAATTGTACGGGTGTCATCATCTATTTACTGAAGCAACTGCGACTTAAATTTATCTAACACATTATTGAGCTGTTGGTTGATTTGATGTTTAACCGTATTTTTTAAGAGTTTTCCCATATCAAGGCCAACGCTCGGGCTGCTTAATTTGCCGGTTATCGTAATGGGGATCGGCGAGTCAAGGCTTGCATCGCCCGCAAGATCTGCATCGATTTCATAATTGAGTTGTTGCGTGACTAAGTTTGTTGTGCCACTGCCTTTGACGTCGTAGACCTGGGAGGTGATATGTAAATCATTCGTGGTGGCGATGCCATTACGAATTTGTGCTGTGGCGCTTAAATCGCCGAAGTCGGTTTCATTTGCGCCTTTTTGTTGTGGCGTGGGTTTTCCAGCTAATAATGCACGACCCGACTGAATGAGATAGGCAAGATCAAAGCCTGTTAATTCGCCATTTTTTATATTCAGGGAGGCGTTCCCGTTGAGCGTATTTAAGAACGTATCAAACCCGGTCGCTGAAAGTTTGGTTTGCATGTTTAATGTGCCGCTATATTGTTTTTGCCCGGACATGTCGGCGATGAGCGTTTGTACACTAATGTTAGATAATTGTGCCTGTAGATTGATGTTGGCCTTTGGTTGCTGCATGTTTGCCTGGAAATCGCCGTTCAATTTTCCTTGATAGAGCGAGCCCGTGATCGGCGATAGTGTTATAATGCCATTGTTGATAGAGATAGGGGCGTTGATGGTTTGTATGTTGAATGTATTTGCTTTAAATTTTGAAATAACGGCTTTGCCATCAAATTTGATATTGCGCAACAAATCAAATGAGTTGTTGTTGACGTTTAATGTGGTTTTGCCATCCAAGTTAAATTGTCCATAAAGCACAGGATTTTTACCATTGATTAAGCAAGAAAACGAAGTGGAAAACGCATTGTTAAAACTAATATTTTTAACGTTTAATTGAATATTTTTGATTTCGGTTTTTTGGCCGCTGCTGGTATCCGACCAGATTAATGATGAATTTTTAATGTCGATGCGCGGGATGTTAAAGGTAAAGTTATAAGCAGCATTCGATGAGGTATCGGTTGATTTTGTTTGTGTGGCGCTTGCTTGTGTGTTCGAAGGCGTGTTTTTTTGATTAAACGTCCAGTTATTTTGGTTGGCTGCATTGAGCATGAGATTGATATTTAAACCATCGATTGTAATATCACTGGTGCTGACATTTTTTGCGAGCAAGGGGAGCACTTTAATGCCGATGCCTAAATGTTTCACGGTGGCGAAAGGCGTTGATCCAAATCCATCGGAGTTGCTTAAGGTGGCTTGATCAATGTTAAGTCCGACGGAGGGAAAGAAAGACCAATGAATATCCCCATTAATTGTCAGTGTTCGGCCGGTCGCATTATAAACTTGTTGCGTGATGAGAGGTTTGAAACGATTTGGGTTAATAGTATTGGCTAAGATAACAACGGCAATGAAAAATACGATGATGATTGCAAGAATGGTGATGCCGAGCCATTTAATAAATTTGTACATAAAAATCCCATGTAAGTATAAAATAAAAATCCCCACTGCAAGCAGACGGGGTATTTTTATTTCTTTTATTGATCGCCTGCGCGAAGTAAATTCGCGCAAACGGCGACTAAAGGGGAGATTCGCCTCTCCCCTTTAGAAACCCCATGCGTAAGGTACTCGCGGCAAGCCGCTAGGTATTTGCTTCGCAATAAGTTATTGTAAATTGTATTTATCTAGTGTCAACTGGATGACTATAGATAAACATGTTATCATAGCATAAATAATGAGCACGGGTGCGGCCATGAATCTTTCTATGAATAGTACAGAATCGTTTCGGCAGGCGAAAAAAATTACGCTGATTGGCGCAGCAGTTAATATTTTTTTAGCCATCTTAAAAATGCTTACCGGGTGGTTGGGGAATTCACAGGCTTTATTCGCCGATGGTATCCATTCTTTTTCGGATTTATTAACGGATGTCTTGGTATTGTATGCGGCGAAAGCGGGTAGTCATGGTCCTGATTATAATCATCCATACGGACACCAGCGCATTGAAACCGCGCTGACGATTGTTGTTGGGATTGTGTTAGCGCTTGCCGGTTTGGGCATTGTTGCTGATGCGATTGTTGATGCCGTTTTACATGATGTTTTGTCACCCAATTTATTTGTTTTGATGGTTGCGGTTGTTTCCATCATCATGAAAGAGTTTATGTATCGATATACGCTTAATGTCAGCGAACGTACGGGATCTACGTTACTAAAAACGAATGCATGGCATCATCGCAGCGATGCGTTTTCATCTTTGATTGTATTGATTAGTGCAACGGGTGAGTATTTTGGTATTCATTATCTGGATGCTGTGGGTGCGGTTATTATTGGCGTTATGATTTTAAGAGTGGCGGGCAAGTCGATTTGGTCATGTGTGCGCGAGTTAGTGGATACAGGCATTGATGCGCGTACCTTGCGGTTTATGCATGATGAAATGTTAAAGGTGCCTGGCATTAAATCTATTCATCAGTTACGCACACGTTCTTTGGGCGGTACGGTTTTTGTGGATGTGCATATACAAGTGGATTCTCATGTGAGCGTTTCTGAAGGACATTATATCGCAGAGCAAATTATTGCGTATCTTTCTACTCGTATGGATAAGGTTGCCGATGTGACCGTTCATGTCGATACGACCAGCGAGGAAACAGCGCCCAGTAAATTACCGAATCGTATCGTGGTTGAAGAACAATTGCGAGCCTGTTGGAAAGATTTGTCGAGCTATCATTTGATTGATCATATTAACTTGCATTATTTGAATGAATCAATTGAAGTCGAGGTGTTTTTGCTCATGCGATCATTATCCGAGTTGCCCTCGGTGGAAGAGTTGTTAAAGCAATATCCAGCGGCTGTTGAGAAAATTCCTTTTATTTCGAAAGTACAGGTGTTTTTCTTTTATTAATCGGTCGTCCCGGAATTCCGCCGAAGGCGGAATATCCGGGATCCAGAGAATGCTTTAGTCCGGCATGTTGATTCTCTGGATTCTGATGCGTTAGAATACACCGGTGTTTTTGTGGCTATTTTGCATGGAATTTTGCCTGACATTTTATTGGAGTCCAGAGATTAAGTGAAAATAATTTATGTTTAAAGTTGCGACGTGGAATGTGAATTCAGTTCGCATGCGCTTGCCACATATTTTGAGATGGCTGAAGACGCATCGTCCGAATATTTTAGCTATTCAAGAAACAAAAGTACCTGATGATAAATTTCCAAAAGATGAAATCGAGGCAGCCGGTTATCATGTCATTTATTCAGGACAAAAATCTTATAATGGCGTGGCAACTATTAGTTTAAAAGAAGCAACGGATGTTGTTTATGATTTACCTGGGCTGAAGGATCCGCAACGACGTGTGTTGGGCGCGACTATTGATGGTTATCGGTTTTTAAATTTATATGTGCCGAATGGAACTAGTATCGATTCAGATAAGTATCAATATAAATTAGAATGGCTTAAAAAATTATGCGCACATGCAAAATTACAGCTCCAAAGATTTTCAAAATTTGTTATCGTTGGTGATTTTAATATCGCGCCCGCAGATCTGGATGTGTATAACCCCAAAGCGTGGGAGGGGCAGGTGTTGGTGAGCGAGCCCGAGCGAGCTGCCTTGCAAAAAATACTCGCTGTCGGCCTACATGATGCGTATCGACTGCTTGATCAAACGTCGGGTGGCTACAGTTGGTGGGATTATCGGCATGCGGCATTTATGCGTGATATGGGGTTGCGGCTCGATTTGATTTTATTGAGCGATGAATTAAGTAAGCATTGCAAGGGCTGTTTTGTCGATAAGACACCTCGTGGTTGGGATTCACCCTCGGATCATGCCCCCGTCATTGCTGAGTTTGATTGAGATCACTAAAATTTTGACCAAATCCTTGATTCTAAAGAGGGGCTCGGCTATGATTCAGTCCCATATTAATAGATGGGCTCCGTATTCGGGGCAATTAAGCAAAGAAGAGGAATAGTGATGCAAGCGGAAATTCACCCAAAATATGCTGAAATTACAGTCACTTGTAGTTGTGGTAGTAAATTCACCGTAGGGTCTACCCTGGGGCATGATTTATTGATCGATGTGTGTGACAAATGTCACCCGTTTTATACGGGTCAGCAAAAGATCGTTGATACAACGGGTCGTGTGGAGCGCTTTAAGCAGCGTTATGCTATGCCTGGTGTGGCCGACAAAGTAAAAGCCGATAAAGAATAGTCTTTTTGAATGATAATCTACTTTTAGCTCTGTCATTTCGAGGTCGTATGAGTCGTTTATCTATTATCAATGATGTAAAAAAGCACTCTCTTATTCCATGGTTAATTTGTGGAGTCGGCGCGCTTTTTTATGGCTATGAATATATTTTACGAATTGCCCCGAGCGTCATGTCTGGCGAATTGATGCATGATTTTCATTTATCAGCATCGCGTTATGGTAGCGTGATCGCATTATATTATTTTGCGTATTCGCCCATGCAATTGGTTGTGGGTGTATTGATTGACCGATATGGTCCTCGTCGGTTATTAGTGGCAGCTTGTGCGTTATGTGTAATTGGTGCATTTATATTTGGTTCAGCACAATCTGTATGGATGTTGGGTTTTGGGCGATTGCTCATCGGATTGGGTTCGGCATTTGCGTTTGTGGGAGCATTAAAAATTGCAACGATCTGGTTGCCGCCCAATCGATTTGCGTTTGCATCGGGGTTGATTACCACACTTGGAACGTTAGCGGCAATGGGCGGCGACATTTTTATTGCACCGCTTGTCGAATGGCATGGGTGGCGAATGACAACATTTGATTTAGCAATTCTAGGTGTTTTTTTGATAGTGATTATGTTTGTTTTTGTTCAGGATCGTATTAAAACCTCTCATCATACTTTTTATGTGGCAGATCCAGAGTTTAAAGATGTTCTAAAAGGGTTATGGTTTGCAATAAAGTCGCCTTATATTTGGATGGCAGGTGCGATCGGTTGCTTGATGTATTTAGGTCTTAGTACGTTTGCCGAGCTTTGGGGAATTTCGTATTTGATTCAGGCGCATCACATTTCGTACAATCAGTCGGCAACGGCTATTTCATTGATGTTTTTGGGGTGGTCGATTGGTGGGCCGATTATCGGTTTTTTGTCGGATAAATTTCAGCAACGTCGAATGCCATTGATGGTTGGCTCTATGATTGGTTTATTCATCATGTTGATTGTTTTATATGTGCCTAATCTTAGTCTTTTCTCAGTAGAATCTGCTTTGTTTAGTTTAGGTTTTGTGATCAGCGCTCAAATTATTGTGTTTGCCATTAGTCGTGAAGTGAGCCCCGAAAAAATTTCAGGAACAGCAATTGCGTTTACTAATATGTTGATTATGTTAGGGGGACTTGTGTTTCAACCAGTGATTGGTTGGTTGTTGGATTTGCATTGGCACGGTACGATTTTGCAGGGAGTGCCTATTTATTCTATTCATGATTATCAAATTGCGTTGTCGATATTACCCATCGGATTAATTATTAGTTTTATCTTGGGATTTTTCTTGAGAGAGACGCGCGCGTCACGCATGTAAGATCATTTTTTCAAAAATTGTTTTATAACTATTGACAGCAACTATGCTTTATATCATGCTTGCGTGTGGATGATATCCGTGTGTTTGTTTTAGGATAATTAAAACGATAATTAATGGAGAAATTACAATGACAAAGGAACAATGCTTACAGGATTTATTTCTAGATGTCTTACGAAAAGAAAAAGTTCCCGCCGCAATCTACCTCGTTAATGGTATTAAACTACAAGGCCAAATCGAAGCGTTTGATGGACATGTTGTAACGCTAAAAGGTACTGTTACTCAAATGGTCTATAAGCACGCAATTTCAACTATTGTGCCGGCGCATAATGTAGAGGTTGCTCATCAAGCAATGGTTGCCGCCGAAGAAAATGCCTAAGAAATAATCAAATTTAATGGCATGTGATACTTGTCCATATTTCTTGCTATCGTGGCGCATTGTAAAAATGTGCCACGATTTATTCTTTCTGCCTATGGCTGCTGTTATCTGTTAAAATCGTCTTTTTGATTACAATAAAGGTGCTATTTATGAGCAAAAACATCGTTGTTTTAGGTAGTCAGTTTGGCGACGAAGGGAAAGGTAAGATCGTCGATTTATTAACCGAAAACGTTGCGGCTGTTGCGCGCTATCAAGGTGGACATAACGCCGGTCATACGCTTGTTATTAATGATAAAATCACCAAACTGCATTTAATTCCGTCTGGCATTTTGCATGATGATGTGCATTGTTTTATTGGAAACGGCGTCGTGTTGTCGCCTGCCTCGTTGCTGGATGAAATTAGGCAACTCGAGTCAAAAGGCGTGTCCGTGCGCAGTCGTTTACATATCAGTTACAGTTGTGCGTTAATCATGCCTTATCATATTGCCATCGATCAGGCGCGCGAAAAATATCGCGGTGCAACGGCGATTGGCACGACGGGTCGAGGGATTGGTCCGGCTTATGAAGATAAAGTAGCGCGTCGTGCTATACGGATTTCCGATTTATTTTATTCAGAAACGCTTGCACAAAAAGTCAAAGAGTTAGTCGAGTATAATAATTTCTTATTAAAAGAATATTATTTAGCAGATATATTGCATTATGATGAGATTTTAGACGAATTAATCACCTTTAGTGAAGAATTGCGGCCGATGGCGACGGATGTGACGAGATGGTTGATGCAATTGCGCGAACAGAAACGCAATATTTTGTTTGAAGGTGCGCAAGGGACATTTTTAGATATTGATCATGGGACTTATCCTTTTGTGACATCATCGAATACGATTGCAGGCGGTGTTTCGACGGGTTGCGGGTTTAGCCCGCGATATCTCGATAAAGTATTGGGCGTTGTGAAAGCGTATACGACACGTGTTGGTGCGGGGCCGTTTCCTACTGAGCTGGATGATAAATATGGCAAATGGTTGTCCGAGTGTGGCAGCGAAATTGGTACGACAACGGGACGATCACGGCGATGTGGTTGGTTTGATGCGGTATTATTAAGACGTGCGGTTGAGTTGAATGGATTTACTGGGTTATGCGTGACTAAGTTAGATGTGTTAGATGGATTAGACGAAATCAAGTTTTGTGTTGCTTATCGATTACACGGAAAACAAATTGATGCGCCGCCTGCGGACGCAACCACGTTAGCGCATTGCGAACCTATTTATGAAACCCTGCCTGGTTGGCAAGAATCAACGAAAGGGGTGCGTAATTACAATTTATTGCCGCCAGCGGCCAAGGATTATTTAAAGATGATCGAGAAAATTGTCGGCGTGCCGATTGATATTATTTCTACCGGCCCGAATCGCGCGGATACGATTATTATCAATGCGCCGTTTTAACAAATATGCGGGCGCCAAGCAAAGAGTCTAATTATGATTTCTACCCAATCATTAAATAAGCAAGTGTAGCCTGGGTGAAGCGAAGCGAAACCCAGGATGAAGACCCTGGGTTTCACT
>Ga0209541_10017565_pt1 | contig 10449 bp, 11 predicted proteins | sample RifCSPlowO2_01_FD_184027 | JGI IMG/M metagenome (GOLD analysis project Ga0209541, IMG submission 184027) | Groundwater microbial communities from Rifle, Colorado - Rifle CSP2_plank lowO2_0.1 (SPAdes) (version 2) | ecosystem: Environmental > Aquatic > Deep subsurface > Groundwater | place... | reverse complement strand
CATCAGTACTTATGCTATTGTTGTAGTATAAGTTGTCATTTGAATTTATTTGTGCCCAAATACCATAATTTGTGCTTGTTCCATTGGTGGTAATAGTATTGTTCGTTATGTTGTTATTTCTTGCAGTATACAATCGTATTCCTAAATTGAGACTGGCTGTTCCATTGGTCGCAATAGTATTGTTGTTAATCCGGTTGTTGTCCGAATACGTTCCGACTGTGTACAAAAACATTCCGAAATTGCTATCAGTGCCGTTAGTAGTAATATTGTTGTTGCTGACGTTATTATTTGACGAGCCATGGAAGTAAATCCCATAATTACTACCAGCTGAACCCCTTGCCCGCAACGTATTGTTTTCTATAGAATTATTATCAGAAGGCCGATAGTCACCACTAATAATCCAATGAAGATAAATCGCCATGTTATTGTCTGTCCCATTTGTAGTAATAGAATTGTTCGTTATGTTATTATTAGAAGACGCGGCCAGATAAATCCCAACATTACTCCCCCCAGTACCATTCGTGAATATCGTATTGTTTATTATCGTATTTCTGTTCGAACCACTGTGAAGACTTATTCCGTAGTTACTATTTGTCCCATTAGTCCTAATCGTGTTATTTTGAACCACACTATCGTTAGTACGAGTAAGATTGATTCCAACACCCAGCGATCCTGTGTTCACATTATCGAAGAGCACACAGTTCTTCACCGTAACATTCGTGACGTCTGCCACCAAAATTGCAGCGTCATTGTTTCCCCCATCAGTATTCCAAGTCATCGTGTATCCTGCACAATCCAACACAACGTTGCTTGCACCAACAGTCACACAATTCGCTGTTCCTGTGACATTCTGCGTTAACGTCGTATTGCTAGTAATCGTTCCAAGACAGTTTACAACAATGGTAACTTCGTTGCTAAGTACTGAGGCGCCATCCTGTCCCCCATCATTAGGCGTGACGTTAACGCTCCAACCGTCCCCCGTAACAAGCTCCTGGCTTACAAGAGTTTGAACATGCTTGCTCGCATTACCATCAAGATAAATCTGCCTCAGTTCATTTGCGGAAAGAGTACGATTAAAAATCATGAACTCATCAATGCTACCGTTAAAATATCTTCCAAAAACAGTATCTGCGCCAATCGTAAGATCTTGTCCATTCGTTGTAACGGTGACTGCCTTGCTCGTGACAAGCGATCCGTTATCATAAGTAAGTATGTGAGTTCCATTAAACGTGTACGCAACATATGACCATTGACCTACTACTAGCTGCGCCCCAGCGGTATTTCCCCCCGTAGTTGCCTGAGCACTCCAAATACCTGTTTCAGGAATAATTATCCCAAATTGTGCATTATCACCCGTGGTTGGTTTAAAAAGAAGATTTTGATAATCGGAAAACGAGTTGGGCTTCACAAACATTCCAATTGTAAAGCTGCTGGTAAGATTGATACTAATAGTGTTAGTGATGTTTATCATGTCATCTATTCCATCAAACGTATACGCCCCTCCAACTAGTCCAGACACGTTCCACACGGGAACCTTACCTGCAACCCCATTTCCTAATGTACCATTACTCTTAAACTGGCCATAATCAAGAATCGCGCCTGACACAGTGCTGGTCGTATTCGTCTCAAACGGCATGTTCAACACCGAAATACTCGTTCCATTCCTGCGCCAATCAGTAATGTTTTGCACAGGACCAAAGGAATCTGTTGCGTTAATGATGTAAACAGTAAGGTTTTCGCTAACTGTGTTATTTCCACTTGTACTATTCAGAATAACCTGCGCGATTGTTGGTAATAACGTTGAAACAATCACAACACTATTCGAAAGCACACTCGCGCCATCCTGTCCGCCATCATTAGGCGTGACGTTCACACTCCAAACATCACCAAGAACAACTTCCTGGCTTGCGAGCGTGCGAGAATGATTGCCCCCATTCCCATCACGATAGAGCTGGACTACCTCGTGATGCGTGAGCGAACGGTTGTAAACACGGAACTCATCAATCACTCCCGCACCAAACTCATCGCTAGGAAGGTCTCTGCTTCCCACCATCACCGTATCAACGTTGTTGATATCCGAGAACTCGTTAGTTGTAGCACTACCCACCGCGTAGCTAAGATTGTGGGGAACCCCATCAACAAAAATACTGTTATTGCCGTTTCCCGTAATAATAACAAAATGATGCCAGGCCAGATCTTTGTAATACGCGTTTCCATTAACGACTGCAACTTCTAGCCGACCCGTACCCCCTCTGCGGTGGAGGAACGAGACACTCTCATTAGTCCAAGACGCCGACGTATCTCCCAGAAAAAGGCTAGCAAAATCTGTAGTTGCGTCTTTGTCGTTGACACTGTAAATAGGAATATATGTTGTTGTAGTATCAATTGACTTATACCAAAACTCAATACTTCCCGCGTTGAGGCCTTCAATATACGACATCCCCGCCGTAAGGTTCAGCTGATCATCAGTTCCATCAAAGCGGTATGCCCCACCCACTTTTCCTTCAGCAAACGTTGCGTTTGACGCGCCCACTCCAAGGGTTGCTGCCAAGTTGAATTGACTATAGTCTTCTACTGCTCCCCCTGCAGTACTGATGTTTGTTTCAAAAGGCAGGTTCACTAGTGCAATACTCGTCCCATTCCTGCGCCAATCAGTAATGTTTTGAACAGTATTTCCATCCGAATCCGCAACGTTGACAAAAAATGCAGTAAGTTCTTGAGACACTGTTGCGTTATTTTGAGAAACAGCAGTATTATCAGAACTATTCAAAAGGGCTTGCCCGATAGTAGGCGCGACAAAAATTGTTCGTTCAACACTACTGTCACGAGATGACGCAGGAGCGGGTTCTGGCTCAGGAGTTGGTTCGGGTTCAGGAGGTGCATTCGCACTTTCTTCAATCGGCGGCTCACTTTCCGGAGCAATATACTCGGGATTTTCCTCAACAAGAACTGTTATTGGTTTGTAAACAGTGTTTTCACCATCTGAAACAATAACCGTCAGAACGTAGTTTTCTGCACTCGTAGGGGTGAATTTCACCACGTCCCCTTCAAGTGTCGCATCAGAAGTATCAAGCGCAAACGTAAGATTCGCTCCTTCAGGATCACTAAACCATTCCGAAAGATTGATTGACTGCTCTGTGCCTTGCTGCGCACTTATGTTTTGTTCTTGATAAACTGGAGGAATATTGGACTCTGCGGTTTGCAAACCCGAAGGACTTTGCCACGGTATTTTCCAGGAAAATAGAAAATAGGCAAAAAAAACGAGCAGTAACAGTACAATAACTACCTTGCTCCTCCCCTCTTTTCCCATATACAGGGCACAAACCAAAAACCCTTTAAAAAGATTTCGCCAAAATGACCACTCCAACACACGATACCCATTTAAATACCAGCCGCTTTGCACAAAAACATGAACATAGCGAATGCTGTTACCTCGCTGCGCATCCTCCTCGTTCCGTTCTTAGCCTACGCGGCAGCGACACGAAACGAAACTCTCTTTGTTGGCGCATTTGTTCTGGGCGGACTTACCGATGTCCTTGACGGATTCATCGCAAGAAGATTCAACCTGCACAGCCCATGGGGAAGCGCACTTGACACCATCGCGGATATGCTCTTCTACCCTGCCGGACTCCTCGCAGCAGTTTTTGTCCCAGCGCTCGCCCGCTACTGGCACATCATCATTTTCGTCATCCTCGCAATCGGGGTTGCTATGGCATTTGCAGCCATCAAAGGAAAATTCTCCACCACCCATCGCTGGCCCTCCAAGATGGCCGCGGCAGGAATGTTCTTCTTCATCGTCTACACAGTCGCGGTCGAGTTCTCGCTCGTGTTCTTTTTCGTGGTGGCGGTCCTCGGGATTGCCTCGGCGCTTGACCGGTTCATCAGTTCGAGGCACACATGATTGAATTATTTTATTTGATGATTCCAGCGTACATCGCAAACATGGCACCGGTGTTCGCGCGGCGCATCAACTGGAACACGCCGCTTGATTTTGGAAAGACATTCCGCGGCAGACGCATCTTCGGCGACAACAAAACGTGGAGAGGGCTGATTGTTGGAACAATTGCAGGAACAGTTGTCGGGGTGGCTGCATCACAACTCTACTGGCCTGTTGCGGTTTCTCCTTTTCTCTGGAGTTTGCTTGCAAGTTTTGGAGCATTATGTGGAGACGCGACAAAAAGCTTTTTCAAACGACAATTTGGAATCTCAAGCGGGCAATCATGGACACCATTTGACCAAATCGATTATTCCATCGGAGCATTGCTACTTGGAAGCATTGTTTATTTCCCTGGCTGGATTAATGCAGCAATAATTATTTTAGCGAGCGCGATTGGCCACATTGCGGTGAATCATTTTGCGTACTACACAAAAATAAGGGGAGAGAAGTGGTAAAATGCAAATGTACCTGGGTTTAGAACAAATTTTTGATAAAATCTGCAAAGACTTTGGACTTCGTTCCACGGATGGGGAAAATGGGTTAAAGTGGGTCCAGCAAGACGCTTACCGTATGCTGTATTGTGATGGTACGTTAATGTACACAGACCGAACGTGCTCTTTTACTTTTGATGAATCAAGCCAACCTCCTGTTCTCGAGTATGATCTTTCTCGAAGATGTCTTATGAGTCAGCGAGAACTTTTGGAGTATACAAGAATAAAAATCGGAGACGAACTTAAAAGCAAATTGCTTGCGACCCCCCCCCCATTTGTTCCAGTAGTCATTCGTGAAAGAGGATTGTGTGACCTTAAAAGCGAAAACGCGCATGCAGAAGTAAGCTGTCCGGGCCTTGAAGAGGCTTACCGTTTTATTAAAATACACATTCAGTTTCCTTAACTTTCATTTCGTCCTGAGTGATAATATTTCTGAAGAACAACAATGCCGCGTTCTACATCTCGATGAATAACCAATGCTTCATACAACCCAATCACCAAACACAAGAGCTGGACCTGTTACAAACGGCATAAAACTAAAGCGTAATAATTTGTATTTAAGTATTACTATCAGTGTCCCCATTCAGTGTGGCCCCATTGAACTAACAGGTCGACACCTAAACGGTTGACTTCTAACGGCAAATCACACGCGCCCCAGCAAGAACCAAGCCAGGTGATAACTTTCGCATTGGTGCGCTTTTCTAACTCTTGCACAATTTCTCTCGCATTTGGTCTCAAACCTTCCGGTAATTGGATGCACACAATCTTCGCGTTTTCAGCTTTTATTTTCGCTTCGACTTTATCGAGCTCGAGGTCGTATGCCATAACTTGATTTTCAGATGGAGGGGTTATAAAGGTTTCTGCGCCAAAGTTTGAAAGGTTTGAACGTGGAGTTTAAGGAAATCGCCTTAGCAAGAGAGAAACTGGGCCGGATTGAAGTTCTGTGTTAGCACTACTTAATCTGCACCCTCTGAATTTGTTAAATAATTCGTCTGTCCAAGAAGATGCACTTGATCTTCTAAAAGAATGGGTTTATGGTCAGGCGCATCTATCCGTCCTTGAAATACTGCGACTGGACCGCTTTCAACATATTGTCCTCTTCCCAAATGTCTTGTTCCAAAAATTGGATAAGTATCAAATGGTGCTTTTCTCATTTTCTCAAGCAAAGCCGGAACTTCATCCTTGCCATGCATCAATCCCAAGTAACGGCGCACGTTATACGTAATCTCCGGACTATATCTGTTTAGTATTCCCGCAATATCTGCCTCTCTGTTACCTAATGGAAGCGCAAAAATATCGCCCTGCCGCACAAAAGCTCGGTCAAGTGCACGCGCAACCAACCTCATATGCTCGGGAACAAGAGCTTCATAAAAGACGGATTCATCTGGACATTTTGCAACTTCTCCTCCAATATCACCATTTAGCTCCACTAAGAAAGGAGCTTCATCTGTTCCACCAAACCAAACTCTGCCCTGTCTTCCTGGAACATCATCAGCACCCTGAAGATACAAGAATTGAATCCCTTCTTTTAAAGGAATGAAGACCATCTCGTCCCTTTGCAAATAAATTCTATCATTAGCACGCGAAGGCCTAATGGTGCTATCTCTCCATTCTAATTTTGCAGAACCTGCGGTTGTGGGCAAGTCATCACTCCAACCTAAAAGTTTAAGCATGAAAAATAGCAAGTTGTTTCTCTTAATAAGTTTATCGTCTAGAAAACCGGAAATCTTACGGAAATTGGTCAATTCCCGGAAATCTTTCAACTGGACACAAGACGGGAGCACGAAGGGCAATTATAAACGCGTAATTCTCAACTGAACTGATGAATGTTAAACTTGCAGAGCTCCTTGGAATGATGTGTGGAGACGGCTGCCTTTCAAAAACACAACAAGGAAAACATTTTGTTTATTGTTCTGGAAACAGGCTGAAAGATAAAGAGTATTTCGGCAACTATGTTCCTAACTTGTTCTTAACTGTTTTTGGAAAAACCGTTGTTGCGCATGAAAGAGAAACTCCAAAAATAATTTACATCAAGTTCAGCGACAAACAACTATTTTATGCACTTCACGAACTTGAACTGCCTATCGGAACAAAATACGAACAACTCAAAATACCGCAACTCGTTCTTGAAAAAGAAGAATACAAACTCGCGTTCATTAGAGGTCTATTTGATACGGATGGCTGCGTTGTTTTTAGCAAACAACACCGCGGCTTTCCCTATTACCCTCGCATCGAAATCACGAGCAAGAGTCATCGCTTTCTTCTTTCAGTTTTTAACGTCCTTCTCGAGCATGGCTTTTTTGGTTCTCTTTCCAACAAAGGGAAAAACTATTCACGGCTTGAACTTCCAGGATTCAAAAACATAGAACGCTGGCAATCGTTCATTGGCTCTTCAAATGAACGAAACCTCTCACAACTTGAACAAGCAAACAAAAGCTATTTAAACCCCCTGAAAAGTCCAAAGAATCTGCCCCCATAGCTCAGCCGGTAGAGCGTGTGAACATAAGTGTACGTGCACTTTGTCGCGAGGCTGTTATCTACTAACTGAGTTGTTGGATACCACAAGGTCGTCAGTTCGAGTCTGACTGGGGGCGTAATACATTGCGAACGAAGTTCTTTGAGAATTGATGCGGGAGTCAGCTTGAACTTGACAAGTGCGCAGCTTGGCCAAGTTCGAGTCTGACTGGAGACGTTTATTTTTTTAACGCAGAAGGCACATAGTGATCTATTGGTTTTCTTTTTTTGAACAATTCAATCCGATCATATTTTTTAATTTCGCGAATTGGGCAAGTATAAAGCTGACTTGTAAGATTCACAAGGCCCGTATCACAAACGTCTGTATGTTCTGCACGCGCACAAACAACAACTGTCTGCTGTGCTGCGCCAGAATCATATTTTCGGATAATTCCTAGAACATACACCTCAACAGTAGCTCCTGAAGAAGTCGTCACTTTCCCACGTTCAACGGCATAGGCATCTTTCCCAAAAGAGGGAACCTGTTGCATCACCGGAAGCGAATCTAAGTTTGTAATTATCAATGATCCCGCCGTGATTTGAACACGGGACCTTTCGATTATCAGTCGAATGCTCCACCAACTAAGCTACGGGATCGTACCTTGAGAGGGGAAGAGGACGCTTTTTAAAGGTTATGGTGCAAAGGCTTTTAATTGGATTGTTTCATAAATAGTACTAATGATTTCACAAAAAACTTCAGACCCCGTCGTGAACATCTCGCTAGATACTCTTGAAATGAATAAGCAAGCGCTGGTGTTTGTCAATGCCAAGCGAAGCGCTGAAAAAGTGGCAGAAGATATTGGGAAAAAGTCCCCGTTAAAAAGCGAGAAACTGAGCGAACTTTCTGACAAAATACGTGACGTGCTCTCGCGGCCGACAAAGCAATGTGAACGATTAGCGGGATGTGTCAAACATGGCATCGCGTTCCATCACGCAGGACTTGCCCCAAAACAAAAAGAACTTGTTGAGGAAGGGTTTCGCAGCGGAATTATCAAGATTATTGCGTGCACACCAACGCTTGCTGCTGGCCTTGACTTGCCCGCATTTCGCGCAATAATCAGAGATGTCAAACGTTACGGCAACTACGGAATGGTCCACATACTGGTTTTAGAATTTTTGCAGATGGCAGGACGAGCAGGAAGACCGCGCTATGACACGTACGGCGAGGCCATCGTAATCGTCTCGACAAACGGAGACAAAGAATACGTTATCGAGCACTACTTGAACGGAGAACCGGAAGAGATTTACAGCAAACTTGCTGTTGAACCAGTCTTGCGTATGTATTTGCTCTCGCTCATTGCCTCACGCATCATCCACTCACCAGAAAGCATCAGCGAATTCTTCGCGCAGACATTCTGGGCGCACCAGTACAAGGACGTTTCACGGATGGAAAAACAAATCACGCGCATGCTGGACTTACTAATCGAATGGGAGTTTTTGCAGCAGCTCAACGACACCTACCGCGCGACCGCCCTTGGAAAACGAGTGGCAGAACTGTATATCGACCCTTTGACCGCGCATCAATTCCTCGACGCGCTCAAACGGGCCGAAAGCATCAAACTCAAATCGATTTCGTTCTTACAGCTTGCAAGCAATACGCTTGAAATGCGCCCGCTTCTTCGCGTCAAGCAAAAAGAGTTTGAAGAAATCCAGGAGAAATACGCACTCATTGAAGCAAATCTGATGCAACATGAACCAAGCATGTTCGAGCCCGAATATGACGACTGGTTAAACAGCATCAAGACTGCACTTATGCTTGAAGAGTGGATTGAGGAAAAAGATGAAGAATGGATGCTTGAACATTATGACTCTCGCCCGGGAGAAGTCCGGGCTAAAATCGAAAACGCAGACTGGCTGCTTTATGCTGTGCATGAACTTGCGCGGTTGATGAACTACCTTCCGCTGCTCAAAGAGATTATGAAAGTTCGACTTCGATTACGCTATGGAGTAAAAGAGGAGCTCTTACCTCTCATTAAGCTTGAAGGAATCGGAAGAGTGCGAGCGCGCAAGATGCATAAAGCGGGAATCAAAGATTTGGGAGACATCAGGAAAACACCGATTGAGACGCTCAAACTAATACTTGGGGACGCGGTTGCAGTAAGCGTGAAAAGACAAGTGGGTTCAAACGAGCTTAGTTAGAAATTGTTAAGAAAAAGCAAGGCGGGGAAGAGGTAATCAAACCCCGCCAGGATTTTCAAGCGGTAATATATCAGTAGGAAGCCCTTTTTAAATCCATTATGAAGAGAGAGTATGGATTTGAAGTCCATCTCCTGCCGCAGCACCCTACCTTTACTCATCAGCTCCGGCAAAGCTTTATAAACCGCCCATTCTGGCATTCTCTTACTCTGCCCCGGTAGGCTAACTTGGATAGACTGCGAGGTTGCGGTCCTTGCGATTTGGGTTCAAATCCCAACCGGGGCGTTTTTATTTTAATGCATTCGTAAACGCATCCAGCGCTGCAAGAAAGGTTGGAGCAAATTTTTGAGAATTGCTTTTAATAAGCTGATTGATTTCATCCAATGTGAATGCCTGCAAATATTGAATTTCAGAAGGGTCAAGCACAAGGCCTCCTGTTTCCATCTGCGCGGTAAACACGGCAAACATTGCCTTATAATCGTCCTTATTGTATGAAAAGGTTGTCACTTGTTCAACAGCAAGAGAACGGCCGACTTCTTCCTTAGTCTCGCGCAACGCTGCTTCTTCGTAAGATTCACCTGCCAACACTTTCCCACCTATCGCACAGCACCACGTGTCAGGAAACGGATGCTTGTCTTTGGCTCTTCTGCAAAGAATAAGTTTTCCAGCTCTTGTTTTTGGAATCACGAGTGAAACGCGGTGTGGAAACATCTTTTCTTTGAGCTTCTCCTTTGGATGGACTGCGATGACGTTATCGTTCCAGTCTATTTCTGCAATGACCTCTTTTTGCATAACTATGGTGTATTACTTTGAATTAAAAGGATTTGTATGTTCGAGTGCATATTATTTTTTATAGGGTGACCATTATGAAGAAATTGTGGGAATCATCGTCGAATTCAATCCTGACCTTGCACTGCGGAATCTCGAAGAGTTTCGCCAAGGACGGCGCAAACATGCGGAATGCATTCCTGCACCTCTTGAAGTGGGAAAAGAATACCTTTTCTTAAAAGAAGGACAGCGGAATTATTGGCTGCATGGCGAAATCCCACTGCTCCAAACAGAGGGAGAAGGAAAACTCTCGCGACCCTTGGCCAGTATCGTGATTATTGAAGCCACACACTTTTTGAAAAATAACTATGTTTTTACCAAAGGAAGATACGTGGTGAAAGAAGTGTTTGACCCAGCAGATGCTATTGTGAAGTTTGAAGGGTTTGCGCGCAAAGAGTAACTCTTTGACTTTTCTGTCACAAAACTTTTTATTTTTACACGTCTTTTCTCTCCAATTATGACTTTAACATCCTATGTGGGAAGTTCGGGAACAGGAATATCGGGGGCAAACTGTATGCTCTGCGGCCCCGCACATGCCCCTCC
>Ga0209541_10017564_pt1 | contig 10449 bp, 10 predicted proteins | sample RifCSPlowO2_01_FD_184027 | JGI IMG/M metagenome (GOLD analysis project Ga0209541, IMG submission 184027) | Groundwater microbial communities from Rifle, Colorado - Rifle CSP2_plank lowO2_0.1 (SPAdes) (version 2) | ecosystem: Environmental > Aquatic > Deep subsurface > Groundwater | place... | reverse complement strand
TATGATGAGAGATTCAGATGCTTGGACGATTTTATCAAATACTATAATGAAGAGAGGATACATCAGGGAATTGGATACCTTACACCACTTGAGAAATACAAAAGTGCAAAATTAGTGATTTAGGTTAATTTTAATTTTAGCAAGGATTTTTCCAGATAACCACTTCAAGAACTACAAGGAAAGTTTTAAGTATAATATTTATCCCGCTATCATCTCAACCAATTCTTTTTTTTTTCGGTTCATCAGGTTTTCAGAATCAGCCTCTAAATTAAGCCTTAAAAGCGGCTCTGTATTAGACTGCCTGACATTAAACCACCAGTTTTCAAAGTCGAAAGTTATCCCATCAAGCTTAGAGACCGATTTAGGCTTTAATTTTTTATAATGCTGCTCTATGCTTTCCAAGGCCTTCTGCTTGTCTTTGACCTCGAAATTTGTTTCCTCTATCTTGTAATATTTTTCAAATTCTTTTAATAGCGCAGATAATGGCATTTTTTCCCTGCTCACAATATCCGCAACTATGACACTTGCTATAATCCCGGAATCAGCCCGGTAATTGCCGCGGAAATAATAATGGGCGGAATGCTCGCATCCAAATATAGCCTTTGTTTTCCCCATTGTGTCCTTCATGTATGAATGCCCTACACGCTCAATAACAGCCTTTCCATGGTATTTTTTAACAGTTTCTGGCACAATCCTGCTGCATATGAGATTGTATACTACTTTCTCATTTTTGTGCCTTAAGAGTATGTGTTTTGCTATCATGGCAGAGATAAGCGAGCTGTTGATTATGCTGCCTTTTTCATCAACAAAAAAGATCCTGTCAGCATCACCGTCAAAAGCCATGCCAAAATCGCATTTTTCCCTCATGACAGCATTTTGCAGGTCCTTTAAGTTTTCATATTTTGATGGGTCTGCCGGATGGTTTGGAAAAGCTCCATCCAACTCAAAATATAATGGAACTATCTCGGCATTTAACGACTTATACACTAAAGGAATCATTTTTCCTGCCATGCCATTGCCGGCATCTGCGGCAATTTTTAATTTTCTCAGCTTTCCGCTGCTAATGAACCTCCTGGAATGTTTCGCATACTCCCCTAAAATATTTTTTTTTATTATTTTCCCATACTTTCCAATAAAATTTGTTTTGTAGCCAGGTTTATTTTTATGCGCTGATTTTTCTGTTATCAGCATTATGTTCTTTAGTCCGGTGTCATAATTTATTGGCACTGCGCCTTTTCTGCAGAATTTTATCCCGTTGTAATTTCCGGGGTTATGTGATGCGGTAAACATAACTGCCGCTTTTTTCATGGACCCGGAGGCAAAATACACTACGTCTGTGCTTACCATGCCTATATCAATTGCGTTGGCGCCTTGCTCATTTGCCCCTTTCATGAAATAGGCTGCAAGCTTCGGAGATGAAGTCCGCATGTCATATCCGACAACAACATCTTTGCATTTTAAGAATGAAACAAATGCCTTGCCTATCCTATATGCAATTTCGTCTGTAAGGCTTTTGCCGTATATTCCCCTTACATCATAAGCCTTAAATATTTCTGACAGCATTTTACCGCTAAAAACACCAGATAACTATTTAAATATGATTATTTTAAAATCGGCATGAAATTAACTAACCGGAAATGCATCCCATGCGAAGGAAATATGAAGCCATTAGGAAAAAAAGATGTAAATGAGCTATTAAAGGAGATTCCTTCCTGGGCTGTCAAAGAAGAGCACCTATTAAAGCAATTTAAATTCAGGGACTTTAATGAAGCGATAAAATTTGTGAATAAAATTGCCAGGATTGCAGAAGAAGAAGGGCATCATCCAGATATTGCGATAAGCTATAACCGGGTAAAAATAATGCTTATAACTCATTCTATAAGCGGGCTTTCAGAAAATGACTTTGTAGTTGCTGCGAAGATTGACGGCATTAAAAAATAAGATAAACAACGATTAAAGCTGTTTAATTGGCGCTATACTACATAAATTTTGAGTCCTAAAAAAATCAGCCGAACTTTATCTTTTCCCTTTCAAACTCCGCTATAATCTTGTTATAGAACGATGATATAATTGACTCTTTCTTGAAAATGTCCCATATCCAGAACCATACTTCGAGGGTCAGCTTGTCTTTGTTTACATTATTGATCATAACCCTTGGCGCAAGGGCCTTGATGTTTTTGGGTACGCTGAAAAAGTTTGCTGGTATTGAAAATATTTTCATTATCTTATCACGGCGCTTTTCAGGCACATTAGGGAGTATATTCGGGTTTTCAGAGCATATCTTCTCTATTATCAGCATGGCCTTATCCTTATCCACATGATTCTTGATGTCTACCATAAAGCGAACTTTGATAAATTCGCCTCTGCTATAGTTGATTATCGGGATTGAAGTCATAAACAGTATATTTGGCATTATTATTATCTTGCCGTCAAGCGCCCTGAAGCTTGTTTTCCTCAGCATTATATCCTTGACCTTGCATAGGTTGTTATTGATCTCTACAATGTCATCTTCCTTGAATGGCCTTTCAAAAGACAGGATTATGCCAGCAGCTAGATTCTGCAGGATCGGCATCGCAGGCGTCAGGATAACAATTCCCAGGATTCCTAAAGCGGCTAATCCGGCCGGCAGGTTTAGTTTGATAACATGGGCAAAGGCATAATAAAATCCGGCAGCATAGACACCATACATCACTATTTTTGAGATTGTTTTGTACACTGCTGGATTTGTTTTGTCCTTAAGGAGCCTTATTATCAATATACTCAATGCGCCGCCAACTATAAACGTGAATAGAATCACAAATATAAATATCAGAAAATCATTAAAGTGCACATCTCCAATTGTGAATTCTAAATTCTCCATATTGACATTATCTGCAAAACATATCAGGCTTAATATTACTTATATCTTTCTATTTTAGGCTAGTGAATTATCAGACATTGTCACTCGGCATATGCCTCTGGCAGCCTAGTGATGAAACTCCAAGGGCACTATTCCATCAACTGCAGTTGATAAACAAGCTTTATTGCCTACAACCCAAAGCTTTCAGAAAATTCTTTTATCCTTTCAAATTCCAACAAAAATTTATAGCCCTGCTCTTTTATGAAATACATCTTCCTGCCTTTGACCAGCTTCTCTTCTATCATCCCTTTTTCCAAAAGCATGGTTAAGTATTCTTTTAATTTTGCATGCGACAGATTGGATTTGTACAAAAGGTGCGTGGGCTTTATTTTGCCTTCCTTTTTTTGCATAGACCTAAGAATATCAGCGATTATTTCTAATTTTCCCCGTCTTTTTTCATTCATTTTGCAATTTTGGCTTCTTCCTGAAAATAAGCATAAACGGTATCAGCAAGTACACAAATCCCAGCAGCTGGAGCAATTCTGCCAGCACATAAAGGACTCTTAAGTATATCACAAAAACAAAAAAAACCTGAGAAATCAAAAGCATGCCAAATGCTATAGCAACAAATCTTGCCTTCTCATTCCTGATCTCTTTGTAATTCTGGTAATATGAATAGGTTATCAAAGCCAGGAGAGCAAATGAGGTTATATAAAACAGTTGGTAATGTATGATACTGATCCAAGCTGCAAGAAACACAAAATAGAATAAAAGAGCAATCACCCTTTGATTCTTCCATGTAAGCCTTGAAACTATAAGAAACAATATCATAAACCCAAGCAGCATAAGGCAGAAGTAGATGATCCATGCGACTGCATTGATATCATATGGAGACAAGCCCGCAAATGCCTGGTGAATCGAGCTTCCAAGCTGGGTTCTTGCGATCCTTGGCTTGTAGATCGCCAAAGTTCCTGCAATTTTTGCGATAAATGCCAATGTAATAAGCAAGAATGCAGTGCTGAAGTATAGATACTTGTCTTCTTTAGTCAGCTTAAAGCATTTATAACTGTAATATACCAGCAATACACTTATTACTATAGCAATTAATTCAATAATCGAATCAAAGCCATAAAACCATTTCGGTCCGAATAAATAAGAAGTAAGCTCATAAGGAACGTTTTCAAATACCATGCCTTAAAAAGCATTTTTCCCTTTATAAAGTTTATGAATCATGGTTCTTTAACAGCGGTTCATAATGATTAATAAATACCCCAGCTATCTTAACTGTTAGTTGACTAAACACTCCATTTTTGATTAATCGAGGGCAAGCTTTTAACACCTCTTTTTGCTTGCTCTTGATAATTTTTTATAGCTGTTTTTTCTAATGCAATCTTTTAGCCAAATATTATCCAAAATCACTTTATGTGCACGATTTAGTAGAATTCAAGAACTATTATCCAGCTTATTTTATCCTGACACTCTCCAAGTTTCTTGGAGCAGATGTTTCTATGCGAAAGCCCTTATGTATAGAGCTTGCCAAATCTAAGCATCTGGAGCTCTCTCCATGGTTTACAATGACTTTTTTAGGCCTCGGATCACAGTTTTTTACAAAATTCATCAGTTGCATGCGGCTGCTGTGGCCGGAAAAGCCCTCCACGGTATGCACCTCGAGCTTTATCTGGACAACTTCATTTTTGCCATTAACTGCGACATTGTATTCTCTCTCCCCTCTTTGAATGCGCCTTCCCAAGCTGCCTTCCCCCTGATAATTTACAAATATCATGGAATTCTTTGGGTTATCGGCCAAGTGCCTTAAATACTCTACAGATGGTCCTCCTTGCAGCATTCCTGAAGTAGCCAATACAACACATGGCCCGGTCTCCTCAATAATCTGCATCCTTTCTTTTTGGCTTCCAACCCTTTTGAATATTTCGGACAGGAAAGGATTCTCATCTTTATGAAAAATTTGCTTTCTTATTGAGCTGTTCAAATATTCAGGGTAAGCAGTATGAATAGCTGTCACATCCCAGATCAAACCGTCAATATAGACAGGTATGCTTTCCATTTGGCCTGTCCTTATCATCTGCTCTATTGCAATCATGATTTCCTGGCTTCTTCCAACCCCCAATGTTGGTATAAGGATTTTTCCCCCTCTTTTTACAGTTTCTCTAACTATGGTTTTAAGCTCCTCATCGCTGCTTTGCCTTTCCGGCATATTTGACTCTTTGCCGCCATAAGTTGACTCAAGCAGCAAAGTCTCTAATCTTGGGAACATTGTCACAGCAGGGTCAAGAAGCAGGGTTTTTCCGTATTTCTGGTCACCCGAATAAAGAATGTTATGCAGCCCGTTTCCTATATGCATATGCACCATTGCACTGCCAAGAATATGCCCGGCATTGTACAATGTAATCCTTACATCAGGAGTAATGTCAAATACCTCATTATATTCCAATGTGATTGTATGCTTTACCATCTCTTTTATATCATCAGTGCTGAAAATAGGCTCTTTTGCATCCGAGCGCTGTATCTTTACAAAGTCAAGAAGCATTAAGGCTGTAACATCTCTTGTAGGCGCAGTGCAATAAACTGGGCCCTTATATCCATATTTGAATATATAAGGCAAAAAGCCGCTATGGTCAATGTGCGCATGGCTGAGAATCACAGCATCAAGTTCATTGATATCAAACTCTGGAGCTTCAAGGTATGGGTATGGCTGCTGATCAGACGCGACATCAACTCCGCAATCAAGCAAAATGCGGCTTTCTGGTGTCTGCAACAACAGGCAGCTCCTGCCAACCTGCCTTCCGCTTCCCAAGTAACTGATTCTGATCCATTCTTCTTTCTTGCCCCTGATCCATCCGTCATAAATCCTATGGCCTACTTTGTCGAGAAATTTTCTCCGATAATCCGAATTCTGATACAGGACGGCCCTTGTATTCTCAATAAGCTTAGACCTTATTGCTGGCTTTCTGTTGATCAATGGAACCCATAAAGTCTTGCTTCTTATGTCCCTTAGTAAAGATCCCTGTTTTCCAATAGCGAGCCCCGGCTTTTCAGCCTCTATAATCACCCTAGACCTTTGAGGGTCAAAAATAACCTGGTCAACTCCAGCCTCTTCAGGGACTATCTTCCTTATCTCTTTTTCCGCTTCTTCCATATCCATTGTAATGCTTGGGTCAGGCCTTAATTCTATCCTTTTCTTTATATCATCAACTATCTTTTTGATAAGGCCATTGTTATCCAGAAAGAAATCCTTATCTTTTGTGTACAGTACAATGTTTGCTGCCTCAAAATTTGCTTCACTTATCTTGTCGCTAGGCAAGTTCTTGAGTATTTCCTTTATTATGTCTGCCATATATGTATCACTTTAAAATCTTCAGAATCTTTACTCTCAATTCAAATTTGTTAATACTTAATCTCCGGCTAGTAATCCAATCAAAATGAATTAGACTGTTTTTGTTGTTTAAGAAAAATTAGACTTCTATCCTAGTATCAATCTCCTTTGAAAACACTTTTTTGATGCCGTTCTTTGTTATTGTGACTATGTCTATGCCGTTTCCTGATGCTATGTCGCGCTGTACAGCTGCATTTACCGACTTTGCTGCCAGCTTTATGCCTTCTTCTATTGACATATTCCTAGTGTACAATGTTTCCAAAACTCCATATGCAATTACGCTGCCTGATCCAGAGGAAACATAGTCATCTATGTCTGCGATGCTGCCATCAGGGCTTAAATCATAAAGGTAAAATCCGGATTCATCTTTCCCGCCCAATATAAAATGGGAAATCCCTGGTATAAGGCTGAATTTCCTTATGTTGTTATAAACCAATAATGTAAGAAGGTTTGCTGCCTCTTTTACCATATTTTCCTTGTTTGTCCTTATCTGCTTTAATTTAAGCTCTGCTTTTATATATTTTACAAGAAGCTGCACATCTGATACTGTGCCAGCGACTGTAACAGCTATATTGTCCGATATATTAATTATCTTGTCAAACTTCTTGTTTGCTATCAAGTAGCCCGAAGTGGCTCTCTTGTCTGCCGCAAGAACAATGCCATCCTTGCATGATATGCCCACAGTAGTTGTTCCTGTCTTGGTTATATTTGTATCCTCAACCATTTTTAACTGAGAATTCCTATTTTTTTAGTAATATGGGAGTTATATTTAAATGTTTCGGAATTTGAAAAATTCCGAAGCCCAGAAATTCTTTTGAATTTCTGTCTGTTTCAAAAAACTGTTGTTTTTTGAAGCCTGAAAATCCGTGGATTTTCTTTTCGTTTTGGAAACGAAGTTTTTGAATCCAAAGATTTTCCTTTTAACTTTTCGCACAATATTCTCCCACAGTGCTTTTAAATCCGTTCTTTGTCGCGTAAGTGACAAGCTGCCAAAACTCTTGTGGTGGAACAACCCCTGTTTTAATCATGTTAACAGCAGCTATGGTCTTCCCTTTTTCAAGAACAACTTTGCAATAAGGAAAACTTTCCTTTAGCATAAGTTCCTTGTATTTATCGGCATATTTTTGCTCTTTAAAGTTCAAACCTTGCGATACAAAAACTCCAGTCTTTTCTTCAAGTGAGACTGGATATCCATTCGCGTTGTAAAAGCCGCTTCTAAACTTGTCAACATTCTCAAACTTTTCAATGTTCGGATTCGTGCTCGGAATTTTTTCTATGATTTTTCCGTCAATGGTGATTGGGTTTTGCCACGGAATTTTAGTATCGGAATGCAACCCCATGTAGTTGTAAAAACCAAAGCTAGTAACGATTTCTACTTCAGTCCAATTTAAATCGCGTGCCGTTGAGCTGAATTCTTTGGCAAAAGGGAACCGCATATTCCAAGTCAGTCCTGGTTTGGCCAGCTGCTGGCGCGGCCATAAGGCTTGCTGCAACACTCACAACTCCCAAAACTTTTGCAATTTTCATATTAAAATTGCATAATAGCCAATTATATTTACAGATTATGGTGTTATAGAACCTATATTGGAAAAAGTTTATAAGTGTTCTAAGCAAGTAAATGTGTTTATGCTAACATAAACTAAAAATTACCAATAGGGCTATCTTACCTTTAGCTCAAACAAGCTGTTCAAAGCATTGACAAAATAAGGGCTCTTTATCCATACTCCTAAATCATAGTCAGGCTCTTTTCCTGCCATCACAAAGAATATCTCTTCATTATCGACATTGACGAATCTTGAGTCATAATCTGTTTTGAGGATTTCAACATTAGGCAGGCTAACATTCTGAAGGTTAGCATTTGTATACAGCCTTACCTTTATTTTCTTCTTTGCCAAGTAAGGATGCGCTTTCTTTAAAACCTTGATCTTGTGCTTTAGTCCGTCTTCATTTGAAAGTATTGTTACATTTTTTTTCGCTCTTAACAGCATTTCTTTTACAAGCTTGTTAACATTATTCCTCCCCACTACAGAGTCGGTTATATTCTCGACATTTACTTTCTTGATTCCGGTCTTATGCAACAGTTCCAGTTCCCTGAACAAATCTGTTTTTCCAAGCTGATCGACGACTTTTATCTGCTCTTCTGCGTCTTCTTGGAACCTTCCTTTCACCCTGTCAACTACAACATCAGGCTGCACAGCTATATACTTGATAGGCTTGCCGATCTTCATTATTATAAACCCCTTTTTTTCAAGCCCTTCAAGAACATCATAGCACCTGCTTCTTGGGACACCGGAAATGTCTGCAAGTTCAGATGCTGCAGCTATGCCCCTGCTTAACAAAGAAGTCCATATCTTCACCTCATAGATATTAAGCTTAAATCTTACCCTTAAATCATTAATGGTGTCTTTGTTTACTAGCATTTTAATACTTAGTATTAATCCATGCTTTATAAAGTTTTCTATTAATTTATCACTTTATAGTGGATACATTATTTATTGATAATAAACCTATCTGTGATAAGCATATACGGTAAAATATTAAAAAAGAAAAAATATAAAGAGAAGATTTAGCTTCTCTTCCTTACAACAGCAACAACAATCAGTATTGCTACCAACACCAGCAAGATTTCTCCAGCAACCAATGCAGTTAAAAATCCTGTTGATTCGAACAATGACTTTTGCTCAACTACTGGCATAAGTGTTGGCTGTGTTACTATCTGAGCAGTTCCCGCACCTGTAGGCACAGTTGGCTGAGTTACCTGCGGAGGCTGTACAACTATTACCTCTTCCTTTGTCTCTTCTTTCTTTGCTTCCTCCTTAGACTCTTCTTTTGTTTCTGTTGCCGCAGCTTCGCATGCCCTCACTGCAAGGTCTGCTGTTTCAGTTTCTGACTCTTTGCCATCGTCAAATGTTACTTTGGACATTACAGGATAAACTCCTGTTGGCACATTATTAGCAACTGTGAATGTAAATGCCTTGCTGAACTTGCTGTCATCATCAAATGCGTCATCGCTTAAATCAAAGGTCTCCTTAAAGCTCACTCCAAGGTTAGGGCTTGAAATTTCAAGCATAGTATCATCCTGCTCATTGGAACCAGTGTTTATTACTCCAGTTGAAAACTGGACTATCCTGCTGCACTGCACCTCTGATGGAGACAAGGTATTCCTCAAAAACCTGACCTCATCATCTTCCTTCTGAACTTCAAGATCAAGGTTCATCTTGACTTCCTGTGAGCCATTATCAGAATCGCCTTCTACTTCTATCAAAACATCAAATGTGTCTTCGTCAACTTCAAGAGGCAATTCAAATGTCAATGTTACTTTTTTATCCTTGTCTGCCTTAAGGTCAAATTCCTTTGTTTCCTCCTCAAGGTCGTCATCATCATCAATGCCTTCTATTGTAACTTTAATTGTTATGTCTTCAATTTCAACATCCTGGGCATCAGTAAAATTATTATAAACTTTTACTGAGAATTCAATTGTGTCCCCTGGCGCAGCTTCGTCAGAAATTGAGTCCCCATTGTTAAGATTCTTGTCTGACTTGCTTCCAACCTTTATATCAACATCAGTTATAAAAAGATCGCATCCAGTAACGCAAACTCCGACATTTTGTTCCTGTGCAAGCGCTGTTGGCGCAAGAAACATTGCAAAAATTAATCCGATTATTATGCTTAAAGCTTTTATTTTAACCACCCTCACAAAGTTATTATATCAATTTAATTATGCTGGAAATAGCCCACTAGTATTTAAATCTTTTGTTATTTGATAATGGTAACGATATTTTAACATTAGATAATAGTGATATTTTAAAATGAATACATCCATGCTTTTTTGATAGACGACTCTATTAATTGTATGCATATTGTTATCATGTTAATCTATTTTACAAAATCGTAGGGCAAATACCCACTGATTCACTAAAAAATTTCTTTGAAATTTTTGGTGTCCCAGAAATTGCCATGCAATTTCTTAGGATATCTGTGGGATGAAGCCCGTCGCCTCAATCTTGTGTTTGTGCAAGAGGCGGAAGCTGTTAAAACAGTTAATATACCTTTCGGTTTGATAAATTCTAGCTCGTTAGAGCCTTTAAGTGTATAATTCCGAAATTAGTTGACACTCAAACTGAATATTAGTAGTAAAAGCTGTCCGACGAGAAGAATTTTAATGGCATAATATTACAACTCTGCTAATTTGTAAACTAATTTTGACATTATCTTC
>Ga0209541_10017563_pt1 | contig 10449 bp, 10 predicted proteins | sample RifCSPlowO2_01_FD_184027 | JGI IMG/M metagenome (GOLD analysis project Ga0209541, IMG submission 184027) | Groundwater microbial communities from Rifle, Colorado - Rifle CSP2_plank lowO2_0.1 (SPAdes) (version 2) | ecosystem: Environmental > Aquatic > Deep subsurface > Groundwater | place... | reverse complement strand
CAAATGTGCAGCCGTACTCGGGAAGCCCGGCAAATTTTGCCGTGTATCTTGCCGTATGCGAAAACGGAGACGTTGTCATGGGACAGAACCTGTCAGACGGCGGGCACCTAACGCACGGAGCCAAGGTCAATGCCTCGGCAAGATTTTTTCAGAGCGTTCCGTATCACGTGCGGAAAGACGGATATCTGGACATGGACGAAGTGCGTCAACTTGCAAAAGAGCACAAGCCAAAACTTATCTGGTGCGGAGCAACCGCCTATTCACGGGAAATTCCCTTTGAAGAATTCGGGAAAATTGCCGACGAAGCGGGGGCGTATCTTGTCGCGGATATTGCGCATATTGCAGGTTTGGTCATAGGAGGAGTTCATAAGAGCCCGGTTCCCTTTGTACACATCATCACCACCACGACGCACAAAACGCTCAGGGGACCGAGGGGGGCCATGATCATGGTGACGGAAAAGGGATTGCGTAAGGATCCCGAATTGGGGCAGAAGATTGATAAGGCGGTATTTCCCGCAGGAGTGCAGGGTGGGCCTCACGAGCATCAGGTGGCTGCCATCGGGGTTGCTCTCAAGGAGGCGTCAGCCCCTGCATTTAAAGAATATGCGGAGCAGATCGTAAAGAACGCGAAAGCTCTTGCGCAAGAACTTATGGCCAGGGGATTAAAGATCGTTTCTGACGGGACAGACAATCATTTAATGGTTCTTGATCTTACTCTATATGGAAAGGGTCTGGGGATATTTTTGGAAGAAGCTCTTGATATGGCAGGTATCACCGTGAATAAGAATACGGTGCCGCAGGAGCCCTCATCTCCTTTTTATCCAAGCGGAGTACGCTTGGGCACGCCCGCCATTACCACGAGAGGCATGAAAGAAAAAGAGATGGCGCAGATCGGAGAGTACATTGCACAGGTGCTCAATGAGATTAAGGGATTTAAGCTCCCGGATGACAAAGAGGAGCGAATAGCATATCTAAAGGATGCCCGGAAGAAGTTGGAAGAAAACGCGGCAATCAAAGAGGTGCGAGAAGAAGTAAAGAAGCTGTGTAGCAGGTTCCCGATTCCATGACGGATTATGAAATCAACTCTTCTTTCGGGTCAAGAACCGGCTCTTGAAATGCTGCAGAGTCTTCGCAAGAAGATTGCAGAAAGGCGCGTGCAATTGGCCGTGGTGCAGGTTGGAAAAAACTTGGTTTCATCCACCTATATCCAAAAGAAAAAGGAAGCCGCTTTGCAGGCCGGTATTGCGTTTCTTACGTATCCGATTTCGGCACAAGCAGCCCAGAAAGACATTATGTCTCTTGTTGCAAGACTTGGGGAAAACTCCGCGATTTCCGGCATTGTGGTGCAGCTTCCGCTGCCTCCGCACCTCAATTCGCAAAAAATTCTCGACTGCATTCCTGCAGAAAAAGACCCCGATGTTCTCTCTTCCCGGGCTTTTGGCAGATTTGCGTTGGGTCAATCTTCCATATTGCCTCCAACGGTGTCGGCGATGCAGAAGCTTTTTAAAACCTACGGCATTCAAATTGCGGGGAAACGCATTGCGCTCGTTGGATCGGGGCGCCTGGTAGGGCTTCCGCTCCTGGTCTGGCTTGCGGGAGAACGGGCAACCGTAATGAATATAAATCGAAAGACAAAAAACCCTGCGGCGCTCATTCGCCAGGCAGACATTGTTATTTCGGGAACCGGAATGCCAGGGCTTATCAAAGGTTCCATGATAAAGAAGGGAGCCATTGTGTCGGTTGAACAAGGGAAAACCGCAGGAGACGTGGATTTCAAAAGCGTTGCGAAAAAAGCAAAAGCGGTGACTCCGGTTCCCGGGGGAGTGGGGCCGCTTACCATAGCCTGCCTGTTGGATAACCTTGTGACGCTTTCTGCATGGACCAGCAAATCTTAAATTTCACAATTGTTTTTTCTGCAACATATCTTCCATACCTTGTGTTTCTGGGAATACTGGGGTGGTTTGTGTTGAATTTGAGGCGCAGGATATTTTGGGAGCTTGCGGGAGCCGCGATTCTTTCCCGCCTTGTCATCACAGAACTTATCAGGCTGCTTTGGCACAGGGCAAGGCCGTTTGTTGAGCTTGGATTCCGGCCTCTTATTGAGCATTCGGCGTCTGCCTCGTTTCCTTCCGGCCACGCGGCATTCTTTTTCGCACTTTCTGCAGTTGTCTTTAGCCATGACAAAAAAGCAGGAACTTTATTTTTTCTGTTCTCTGGAGTTATTGGTGCAGCGAGAGTATTCTCCGGCATTCACTGGCCCTCAGATGTTCTAGGGGGAGCTGTAATAGGGATTGGATCTGCACTCGTTGTCATGTACTTTCTTAAAAATAGAAAAATCGGCTCGTAAAAAAGCCACCTCACAGAGGTGGCCGGGCGTGTTCTTGGGGCTCGGGGAAGGCGGCTTCCAGTTCGGATGCCGCTTGAACGTAGGTTGCGAGGTGTGGCGGAAGCAACAGTGAAGACCCTTGACCAAGAAGGGTCGCCCTGATGTTGGGCGTCCCGTTCTTCACGCTGATGGTGTAGCGGTGGACGATGACGCGTGGGACGCCCATCGGCCTGGTCACTCCCACTACTGGTTGGTCAGTGAGGACCATGTCCTTGAGCCCTCTCTTCCTGCCCGACGTGCACTTGGGCTTGAGCGGTGTACCATCCTCCTCCACGAACTTCGTGGCATAGTTGTTCTGGAACACGATGGTGCGTGGGCAGGCGAGTAGGAAGCCTTTCCCATTCTTGTGGCCGTTGGGGTTACGGTGAGCACGAGGCCTCCCGTGCTTCTCTTTGAGGAGTACGAGAGTGGTGCTTCCGTCTACCTGATGGATGGTGCCGACGATGGTTGGTTTTGCTACCACGTTCCCTAGCCCCTTTCGTAATCGCGGGATGTGCTGAGTTTCAGTAAAGCACCGGTATTGGTTGGTTGTCAAGAATGCCCAGCTTATTTTGTCGCTACGGTATGAACGATGCCATCCAGAGAAAACTTCTTGCCCGAGAAATAATCTCTGACCATTTGTTTGATATCTACATCGCGGAGCGTGGCGTTATTCATCGCATAAATTTCCTCGGGAGAAAACCATCTCGTTTCGGTCACGCCATCTTCGAGAGTTCCGCTTTGAGTTTCCGAAATGTCTCCGATGAAAATAATTTTGATTCCGTGAGGCGTCGCGTCAAATTCTTTTTCAACATCCCTTCTCACCAACGAATAAATGCCAAGGAGATATTTTGGCGTGAAAGAAAAACCGGATTCTTCCAATACCTCTCGCTTGGCCGCCTCAATAGGATTTTCGCCAACATCAATCCAGCCTGCGGGATGACTCCATTTCCCATTATCCGGTCCTTTTCTTTGTCCTTCTCGCACCAAAAGAATTTTTCCGTCTCGTTCGAGGATACCGCCAACTACTCCAAACGTTTGTGTGAACACTCGTTCCATACTTAACTTATAACGTTTAACATGGTGCCCGGGGTGGGACTTGAACCCACAAGCCTTTCGGCACACGATTTTGAGTCGTGCGTGTTTGCCATTTCACCACCCAGGCGGAGTAGCCACTTTATATCAGATTCTGACGACTTTTTCAAACGCGTGTTTCGCACGTGGGTTTGGAGCAGCGCACAATTTCCCGCGGCCCTTCAACGAGCAATGATCCGCATGCCTTGCACAGTTCCCCCGTGGGCCCGCCCTGAGCTTGTCGAATGGGTTTGTCCCACAGCGCAAACGCGCATTCGGGAAACCTGCTGCAGCCATAGAATTGTTTCCGTTTCTTGGTTTGCCTCGCGGTCAGCTCTCCTTGATTGCATTGTGGGCAGGTAATCCCCAGACCTTTTTTCTCCAGGGGTTCTGTATGTTTGCATTCAGGGTATTTGGAGCACGCAAGGAACGGGCCGAACCGCCCGATGCGAATGACCAAAGGCGAGGAACACTTTGGACATGTTTTGTTCGGATCTTGCGCGATCTGCTGTTTATCAACTTCTTCATATTTTCTCCGCAATCTTTCTTCAAATGGAACATAGAACTCGCGCGTAACCGGCACCCATTCTTTTTGCCCTTCGGCGATCTTATCAAGATCTTCTTCCATGCGCGCGGTAAAATTCACATCCACGATTTCCGGAAAATGCCGTACGAGGAGAGTGTTTACCGTTTCTCCCACGATGGTCGGCTTGAATCTCCTCTGTTCGTCTTTTTCAATATATCCGCGCTCCTGCACGGTAGAGAGCGTGGGAGCGTACGTTGAAGGACGCCCTATACCGTGGGCTTCCAGTGTTTTGATAAGCGTGGCTTCGTTGTACCTCGGAGGAGGCTGGGTGAAGTGCTGGAAGGGAGCTATGGAGAGCATGTCCAGCCGGTCTTCCTTCTTTAAAGGCGGCAGCTCCGTTTCCTCAAATACGAGAGAGTATGCTTTGAGAAATCCAGGAAACCTTAGGGTCTGGCCGTTCGCCCGGAACGTATATGCTCCTGCCCGGATGTCTGCTACCGTGGCGTCAAACACGGCGGGCGCCATTTGCGACGCGACGAACCGTTTCCAGATAAGGTCATAGAGCTTGGCCGCCGAAGCCTTGGCGAAGGCGGCTTTGCCCTCATTTGCTAAAGCTACGGAAGATGGATCCTTAGAGGGATCCGTGGGACGGATTGCCTCGTGCGCTTCTTGAGCGCCCTTGCTCTTTGTTTTGAATACGCGCCTCTGGCTATATTCCTTTCCGAAGAGTTCCGTGATAGTGCTTTCTGCTGCTGCAACCGATTGGCTGGAGAGATTAAGAGAATCGGTTCGGTGGTACGTAATGAGTCCGGTTTCATAGAGCAGCTGCGCGAGTCGCATGGTCTGCTTTGCGGAAAATCTCAGACGCTGCCAGCAGGTCTGCTGAAGGGTTGACGTGGTAAAGGGCGGCAGGGGATTACGTTTCGTTTCTTTTGCTTCCACCGATTCTACAATATAGGCAGCTCCTTCCAGGTTTTTGAGGATTGCATCCGTCTCTTTTTTTGTTTTGATTCCAAGTTTCTGGATCGCTTTTCCGTTTTCTTTTGTAAGCAACGCCGGGAAAGGATCCCCTTTTTTCGCCCGCAGGCTGGCTTCAATAGTCCAGTATTCTTCCTGCTTGAAATCACGTATTTCTTGTTCCCTGTCTGCTACCAGGCGCAGTGCAACCGATTGGACGCGACCGGCAGAAAGCCCCCGTGCGACTTTTTTCCAGAGGAACGGAGAAAGCTTGTATCCGACAAGCCGGTCAAGTACGCGCCGCGCCAGCTGTGCGTTTACGAGATTTGCGTCAATGGCGCGGGGATGTTCAAGAGATTCCTGCAGAGCGCTTTTTGTGATTTCGTGAAATACAATGCGCTTGGGATTTTTAAGATCCAGCACTTCTTTCAGATGAAACGCGATGGCCTCTCCCTCGCGGTCTTCGTCTGTCGCCAAAATTATTTCGTCTGCTTTCTGAGCAGACGCCTTCAGCGATTTTACCGCCTTGCGGGCTTTTGTTGGTATGACGTAGGTGGGAGCAAAATCGTGTTCAACGTCAATGCCGAGCTTGCCCTTGGGGAGATCGCGAATATGTCCAAAGGAAGACAGCACCTCATACTTTTTTCCAAGAAAGCTTTTGATGGTGCGTGATTTCGTGGGGCTTTCAACAATGATTAACTTCATGACTTCAACACTATATATTAATTTTCGTGAGCTTTCAATCTCTCCACGGATTCCGCTAGCATCTGGCAATATAGATTAAGACCGACCGCGTTTACGGATCCAGACTGCTCTTTGCCCAGGAGATTGCCAGCTCCGCGTATTTCCATGTCTCGCAGAGCAATGCGATATCCGGATCCAAGTTCCGCGGCTTCTTCAAGGGCCCGGAGCCTGAGTTTTGCTTCAAGAGACATGCGCCTGCCATGGAGAAAGTATGCGAAAGAACTGACGTGAGATCTGCCCACGCGTCCTTTGAGCTGATAGGCCTGGGCAAGACCAAGAAGAGAGGCGTCTTCAACAATGATCGTGTTTACGTTCGGCAGATCAATGCCGTTTTCAATAATGGTTGTCGCGATAAGCACGTCATATTTCTTTTTTGCAAAACTTTCCATAACGTCGACCAATTTCTTTTCCGGGAGTCTACCGTGAGCAATTGCGCACCGCACGCCTGGAACCATCCGTTCCAGTTCCTGTTTGACCTGCGATGTCGTGCCGACTCGGTTGTGCAGATAGTACACCTGTCCTTTGCGTTGGATCTCCTGTTCGATTGCTCCTCGTATGATTTTTTTAGAACGTATTGCGCGCAAGAAGCGTATGGGCATTCTTCCCCGTGGAGGTTCTTGCACCATGCTGATGTGCTTGAGCGAAGAAAGCGCCATGTAGAGCGTGCGGGGGATGGGAGTGGCCGAAAGCGAGAGCATGTCGATTGAACCGGTTAGCTGCCGCATTTTTTCTTTTTGCCTTACGCCAAAGCGCTGCTCGTCGTCTATGACAACGAGGCCAAGCTTTTTGAATATGACGTCGGAAGACAAGACGCGATGCGTTCCGATGAGAAGATCGATGGTTCCATTCTTAAGATCGTTGAGCGTTTTCGTCTGCTCCTTCTTGCTTTGAAGCCGTGAAAGGATCGCTACTCGCAAGGGAAGTCCGGCTAGCCTTTCTGAAAACGTTTGAATATGCTGATGGGCGAGAATGGTTGTGGGGCACATGAGCAGGGACTGATATCCTTGTTCTGCGGCGTGCACCACGGCGCGCAGCGCAATCTCTGTTTTTCCGAATCCCACGTCTCCGCATACTATGCGGTCCATGGGAAAGGGCTTCTGCAGATCTTCTTCAATGTCTTTTATGGCTCGCGCCTGGTCTTCGGTTTCCTGATACGGGAAAGAAACTGCCACCCTCTGACTGAGTTCTCCTGGCGCCGCATACGACTCGCGCAGAGCGGCTTCTTTTTTCGCATACAGGGCCAGGAGTTCTTTTGCGAGCACCTCCACCTCTTCTCTGACGCGCCTTTTTGTCTTCTGCCAGGTTACTGCTCCTAACCTGGAGATAGTAGGTTCGGTAAAACCTACATATCGAGAAAGCTTGCGTTCCAAACCAGTAGGAACATAGAGCTTGTCGCCCGCCGCATATTCGAGCGCATAATAGCGCATCTTCCCTTCTTTGTGTTCATCTTTTACTAATAAACGGAACGTATGTTCAATTTGTTCGTATGTGCCGGCAAACCTGGCTACGCCGTGATCCAGGTGCACCAGGTAATCGCCCTGCTTGAGCCCCCCGAGATCTGAAAACAACTTTTGGGACCTGAGCCGTTTTTTAAGAAGCCGCCGTACGGATTCTTCGTGTTCCACGGCAAGCGGCAGCGACTCGATTGATTCAATGGCATTCCCGAGAAACTCAAAACGCAGGGCATTTCTCGTATTAATGGGGAACACTTGCACCTGCCCACCAAGGTGGGTGAATTCTCCCGGGTTTTCCAACCGAAATACCTTTTCGTATCCCAGTTCATCAAGCTTGCGAAGAAATTCTGAGAGGTGGTACGTTTTTCTTGTTTGGCACAGCACCATCTGTCCTGCGAGAAAGCCCCGGGCGGCTTTTGCCATTTCTTCTTCATGTTCTTCAAACCAAAGCAGCCCTTTTTCCAAAAAATATGGGGTTATGCCGGCAACCAAAACTCTCTCCATATGCATTCTGCTGTTTCTTGAATGGCGTCCCGCATTGCCGGCAGCTCTTCTGGAGAAAACCTCTGCAAGACGAAATCTTCCACGTTTTTAGGTTTACCAAAGAGGGGCTGAATGCCTATTCGTATCCTCGTAAAATCTTTGGACTTCAGTTCTTCCATGACAGATTCCACTCCTTTGTGGCCGGCAGACCCCCGGTCTTTTGAGACCTTCACGGTTCCGATGGGAATATCGATGTCGTCGTGCACAACGATGAGTTCTCCGTCCTGTTTGAGAAGGGACCGAACGCTGACCCCTGACTTGTTCATGAAAGTTTGAGGTTTTGCCAACACCACCTTGGCCGAGCCAAGGATGCCTTCTGAGACAAGGGCGGTGTGTTTTTTCGAAAGTTTGAATGCGGGAAATTCGTGTTCTTTCGCAAAGGCATCCAACGCCAAAAACCCCGCATTGTGCCGGGTGCTCGCGTACGTTTTCCCTGGATTTCCGAGGCCGACGATGAAAATCATTGCCGTATTATTCTCGTATTATTCTATGGTACCCTGTCTTGTAAAAAGAGAAAAGCATGATATACTTGTGATGATATGAAGCGAATCCTCTCTTCTTTCTGGGAAACCGCACGGATTGCGATCGCAGCCCTCTTGTTTGCGGTTGCCGTGCGCGCGTTCATCTTCCAGCCGTTTCTGGTGCACGGCGTATCGATGGAGCCGAATTTTCACAACGGCGACTATCTTATCATCGACGAGATTTCTTACCGCTTTCAGGATCCCCAGCGCGGAGAAGTGGTGGTATTTAGGTATCCCAACGATCTTTCTCAAAGGTATATTAAGCGCGTTGTGGGACTCCCGGGAGAAACCGTGGAGATTCAAAACGGCAAGATTATAATCTCCAAAGGTTCTTTGGATGATTCGCAGACGTTTACGCTTGATGAAAATCGGTATCTGGTTGGCGAGAACACGGAAGGTTCTTCCAACGTGAAGCTTGGCGGCAACGAATACTTTGTGCTTGGAGACAACCGGATGTTTTCTTCAGATTCAAGAATATGGGGTTCTTTGCCCCGCAAGGACATTGTCGGCAGGGTTTTCCTGAGGGTATTTCCGGAATTTGTCTATGGTAAAGAAATTTAAATTCCAAACGCCGAGCGGGATGCATGACATCCTGCCGGAAAACCAGGAGTATTTCCAGAAATTCTATGCCGTCGCAAAAGATGTGGCCGAGTTTTACGGGTTCCGGCGCATTGATACTCCCATCGTGGAAGACGCCGAGCTCTATGAGAAGGGAACCGGAATTGCTACGGATATCGTGGAGAAACAGATGTACCTTCTGAAGACCCGGGGAGGGGATACGCTGGCGCTTCGCCCGGAATTCACCCCGGGCATGGCCCGCGCCTATTTGCAGCACGGCATGATCAATCTTCCCCAGCCGGTGAAACTGTATACGTCAGGACCGTTGTTTCGGTATGAGCGCAGCCAGGCGGGGCGCTTTCGGCAGTTCCACCAGTTTGACGCCGAGGTGTTCGGCGAAATTTCACCTGCGCAAGACGCACAGATCATCCAATTGTTCACGGTCATTCTGCAAGAACTCAAAATCGGGCACGTATTGGTTGAGATCAACAGCGTGGGGGACAGTCAGTGCCGCCCCTATTATAAAAAGCTTCTGGTCAATTTTCTGCGTTCGCGCCAGCAACAGCTTTGCGCTGACTGCAGGCGGCGAGTGCGCGAGAACCCCCTTCGTACGTTGGACTGCAAAGAAGAGAAATGCCAGCGGGTACGCTCGTTGGCGCCCCAGATCCTCGATCATTTGTGCGAAGAATGCAAGAAACACTTCAGGCAGGTTTTGGAATTTCTTGATGAAGCGGACATTCCCTATCATCTGGACCCGTATCTCGTGCGCGGTCTGGACTATTACACCAAGACCGTGTTTGAGATTTTTTCAGAACGCCAGATAAAACAGCAGGAAGGAGATCAGGAGGTGATCACGCGCGACGCGCTTGTTGGAGGAGGCAGGTACGATACGCTTGTTAAGCTGTACGGAAACAAGGATGTTCCCGCGGTGGGGGCAGCGGCCGGAACAGAACGCATCGTTTCGTTCCTAAAAGAACAGCAGTTAGCTGTATCTAAAAACCCAAAGGTGTTTTTAGCCCAGCTCGGCGACCTTCCCAAGAAAAAGAGCCTGAAGCTTTTGGAAGAGTTCCGAAAAGCGAAAATTCAGATCGCAGAATCGCTCGGCAGAGACTCACTGAAGGTGCAGATGTCGAGAGCGGATAAGCTGGGGGTGCGGTTTACCCTGATCCTCGGCCAGCGGGAAGCACTGGACAATACCATCGTAATCCGTAGAATGGACAACGGCACCCAGGAAACCGTGAAGTTTGATAAGACGATAGAGGAAATAAAGAAGAGATTGAAGAAATGACCGAGTGTCTATTTTGCGACATCGCGGCAAAGAAGGTTCCGGCCCAGGTGGAGTATGAAGACAAGGACTTCGTCGCATTTCAGGACATCCATCCCAAGGCTCAGGTTCATCTTCTCCTGATTCCCAAGAAACATATCCATTCCATTGACCATGTGGAGCAGGAAGACAAGGAATTGATGGGATCCCTTATCTTAGCCGCCCAGAAGATCGCAAGACAGAGGGGTCTGGACGGGTACAAGCTGCATTTCAACGTGGGCCGGTCGGCCGGTCAGCTCATAGATCATCTTCATTTACACATTCTTGCAGGCAATATCAATCATGAAGTTTGAAATAAAAAAACAAGAACGGGAAACAACGCTTTCGCTCATCCGGCGCTTTACCAGGCGCGTCAGGGAGAGCGGCGTGCTGAATCGCGCCCG
>Ga0209541_10017561_pt1 | contig 10451 bp, 5 predicted proteins | sample RifCSPlowO2_01_FD_184027 | JGI IMG/M metagenome (GOLD analysis project Ga0209541, IMG submission 184027) | Groundwater microbial communities from Rifle, Colorado - Rifle CSP2_plank lowO2_0.1 (SPAdes) (version 2) | ecosystem: Environmental > Aquatic > Deep subsurface > Groundwater | place: Rifle... | reverse complement strand
TTCCTATAATTACGTTTTCTTTAAGACCAACTAACTTGTCTTCTTTTGCCATCAGTGCCGCGTCGGTTAAAACATCGGTCGTCTGTTCAAAAGAAGCTGCGGAAAGCCAGCTTACCGTATAAAGCGACCTTCTGGTTATTCCTAATATGACTTGCTGGGCTGAGGCTGGCTCGCCTCCTGCAGCCAAAACTTTTTCGTTTTCTTCTTCAAATAAAGCTTTATCCACAAGCTCTCCCGGAAGAAGCGGCGTGTCCCCGGGAGTTACAATTCTGACTTCATCGCTCATCTTTTTAACAATGACTTCGAAGTGTTTATCGTCAATTGGAATTCCCTGGCTTTCATATACAAGCTGGATTTCGTTTACCAAATATTCTTGAGCCTCCACCAATCCTTTAAGCGAAAGAACCTCTTTAATGTCCAGTGCACCCGAGGCAAGTTGAGTCCCCGCACCTATAAGCTGTTTATCAGAAACTGACAACTTTTGAGTCTTTGGAATTAAATATTCTCTCTCCTCAATAGGTTTTGCTTCTGCGTTTGTAACAACCACTTTCCAGCCAGCCTCGGTTTCCGATATTTTTACTTTCCCGGGAATCTCAGAAAGAGGAGAAAGTACCTTGGGTGTTCTGGCTTCAAAAAGTTCCTCAACACGAGGCAGCCCTTGAGTCACGTCCACCCCAACCGTTCCTGCTACGTGCTTTGTTCTTAGAGTAAGCTGTGTTCCAGGCTCTCCGATAGATTGGGCTGCAGTTACCCCAACCGGCGTTCCCATCTCGACAAGTTTCCTATTGGAAAGATCCCAGCCGTAACACGTCTTACAAACCCCATAGCGGGCTGCACAAGTCAATGGGGATCTGACAACTACCTCCGCAACCTCTTCCTTATTGATTTTTTCTGCTACCTCTTCCGTTATAATCTCGCCCTTGGCAATAAGAACTTTTTTATTTTTTGGAGAAACGATATCTTTTGCCGCAAACCTGCCGCGAATTCTTAAATCAAATGCCTTTGACCTAACCTCTCTTTTAATAGTTAATCCGTCCTTGGTACCACAATCATCCATTCTGACGATAACGTCGTGTGCAACATCCACAAGCCTTCTGGTCAAATATCCCGCATCTGCGGTTTTGATAGCTGTATCGGTAAGCCCCTTTCTTGAACCTCTGGAAGAAGTCACATATTCAAATACTGAAAGGCCTTCTCTAAAGTTACTTTTTATAGGAAGCTCAACAATTTTTCCCAGGGGGTCAACCACCAAACCCCTTATGGCCGCAAGCTGTTTGACTTGATCGCGAGACGCCCTACCGACTTTGGCGTCGATAACAATTCGAATCGGGTTTGAATTATCTAGCGTATCCCAGGTTTTATCCGCCAACTCTTCTGAAACCTCAATCCAAACCTCCTGGGAAAGACGCCTTTTTTCCTCCGAGGTTATCAAGCCTTGTAAGAAATTAGTTTCAATCTCGGTTATCTTTTTATCGGCTTCTTCGAGCATTTTTTGTTTACCCGGAAGGATTTTTGCGTCAAATATACCAAAGGAAATGCCAGATATTGTTCCACCATAAAACCCTAGAGCTTTAATGGCGTCAATCATCTTAACTACCTCATCTCTCTCTGTGGAAGAATAGGCCTCCGCAAATAATCTTTTTATTACCGTTGATGTTACCGGCTCATTGACGTAATCAAAATACTCAGGCAGTGCTCCGTTAAACAGAATTCTGCCGACGGTCGTTTTGGTAAGTTTGCCTCTAATCCTCACAGAAGATGTCTGTCTTAGGCCCATCTTCCCTGCCTGATAAGCATAAATTGCTTCTTTTTCGTCCGAATAAACTGACCTTCCCTCCTCAACCCTTTCGTCAATACTTGTAAGATAGTAAATCCCCAAAGCCATTTCTTTGCTCGCTGGAGTGGTAATTGGTGAACCGTCTGCCGGCCGCAGTAGATTGTTGCCTGGAAGCATAAGTTCTTTAGCCTCATCTATCGCCTTTTTAGAAAGGGGGATATGAACCGCCATCTGGTCTCCGTCAAAGTCTGCGTTAAAGCCAGAACAAATTGCTGGGTGAATTCTTATAGCGCTTCCCTCAATTAAAACTGGATAAAAAGCCTGTATGCTTAGTTTGTGAAGGGTAGGGGCACGGTTAAGAAGAACCGGATGGTCTTTGGTAATTTCCTCCAAAATATCAAAGACCTCTGAAGGCTTCCTGTCCAGCATGTTTTTTGCACTTTTTACGTTCGGAGCGACGCCTCGAGCTATCATCTCCCTTAAGACAAATGGTTTAAAAATCTCAAGCGCCATCTCTTTGGGAAGTCCACACTGGTGAAGATTAAGCTCCGGCCCGACAATGATTACCGAGCGGCCCGAATAATCCACACGCTTCCCGAGAAGATTTTGCCTAAACCTGCCTTGTTTTCCTTTAAGCATGTCGGAGAGGGAACGCAGGGCTTGACGGCCGCGTCCCCTTCTTGTTGCTTTTCTTTGCGAAGCGTCTATCAACGAATCAACCGCCTCCTGAAGCATTCTCTTTTCGTTTCTAAGTATAATCTCAGGTGCGCCCAACTCGATTAAGTGTTTAAGTCTATTATTTCTATTGATAACTCTTCTATAAAGGTCGTTTAAGTCACTTGTGGCAAAACGCCCCCCAGAAAGCTGGACCATTGGTCGAAGGTCCGGCGGCAGAACAGGCAGGACCTTGACTATCATCCAAGAGGGTTGAATCTTGGCCCGTCTTAGCCCGTCTATTAGTTTTAGTCTTTTTACTAGCTTAACGTATCTGGACCCTTTTCCTTTAACTTTTTCAATTTCACCTTTAAGCTCGGCGGTAGCTTTTTCTAAATTAATCTGCTCTATCGCGGCAAGGACCGCATCTGCTCCCATTTTTGCCTCCATAAAATCCGTGGCTTGGTAGCTTGCGAGTTGATCAAACTCCTCCTCGGATAATATACTGAAAGGCTTAGTCCCTTTTACTAAAGTCATCAGATTGTCAAAAACTTTCTCGGTCTGGCCTAGAGCCAGCTTTTTCTCTTCTAATAAAGCGGTTTCTTTCTTTCTTAGGTCCAAATCTACCTCGGCCTTGGCCAGAGCCGCCTGCTCACTGTTTTTTATCTTGCCCTTTAGTTTTTCCTTATCCTCTTTGGCCTCTTTGGCCAGAAGCTTATTTCTGGCTTCAAAAGTTTCGGTCAGCTCTGCCACCCTGTCGTCTCTTACCTTCTCTAGGGATTCCAGCGCCTTCTTCCTCCCTTTTTCTTCTACCCCAATTACCAAATATCTTGCGAAATAAATTACCTGCTCTACCGCTCTCGGAGGAACTCCCAGTATTAAGGAAACCTTGGAGGGTGCTCCTTTGAAAAACCAGACATGGACAACGGGAGAGGCTAAACTTATGTGCCCCATTCTTTCCCTCCTGACTCTTGATTGTGTTACCTCTACTCCACATTTATCACATGTAACGCCTTTATATCTTATTCTTTTGTACTTTCCGCAATAACATTCCCAATCCTTAGTTGGACCAAAAATGCGCTCGTCAAAAAGCCCATCCTTTTCGGGCTTCAGGGTTCTGTAATTTATCGTTTCAGGCTTTGTAACTTCGCCTCTTGACCAGCCCCTTATTTCCTCCGGCGAGGCAAGTCTAATGACCAAACTCTTGAAATCACTTAAATTTCTTATTGTTGTTAATGGTTCCATATAATTAGTTCCTCAAAGACTCTTCTATCTCCATAGGGCCCTCCGGTCGTATCAGCTCTTTGGTGGCCTTAATTTCTGCCCCTGAGGCCTTTGCCAGCTCAGCACCTTCAGCCTTATCATCAAGCTCTTCTTCCTTTTTTAATGTTGCTCCCTTGGTGTCTATCGAAAGACCCAGAGAGTTTAACTCCCTAACCAAAACCCTAAAACTTTCTGGAACTGTAGCTTCGGGAATATCCACTCCTTTAACTATTGCCTCAAAGGCACGGTCTCGGCCTAAAACATCGTCGGACTTTATCGTCAACATTTCTTGAAGAGTATATGCCGCACGATGTGCCTCCAGTGCCCAAACCTCCATTTCTCCTAAGCGTTGGCCTCCCATTTGTGCTTTACCCCCAAGTGGTTGCTGTGTAACTAAAGAGTAAGGACCGGTTGAGCGGGCGTGGGTTTTATCCTCAACCATGTGGATAAGCTTCATGATGTAACCAACCCCCACAACAGTATCCTCCTTGAACTGCTCGCCAGTTTTTCCGTCATTAAGACGTGTTTTTCCCGAAACAGGAAGATCAGCTGAGGCAAGCTCTTTGATTATTGTTTCCTCGGATACCCTTTCAAAAACAGGCAAACTTGCCAGTTCTTCTTTTTTAGAAAGTGCCCAGCCAAGATGACACTCCAAAAGCTGACCCAAGTTCATTCTGGCAAGAACAGATAAAGGAGAAATGATGATATCGACGGGAGTTCCGTCTTCCAAATAGGGCATATCGGCAACCGGCATAATTTTTGCAATCACACCTTTATTCCCATGACGCCCCGCAACCTTATCTCCGACAGTAACCTTTCTCGTTTGTGCAACGCGGACAATAACGCGTTTTAATACCCCCGGCCCTAACTCGTCTCCTTTTCCTCTATCTAAAATTTGGACATCGACTATAATACCCTTTTCTCCGTGCGGAACCCTTAATGAAGTATCTCTAACTTCACGGGCTTTTTCTCCGAATATCGCTCTAAGAAGCCGCTCCTCCGCAGTTAGTTCTGTTTCGCCTTTAGGCGCGATTTTGCCAACCAAAATATCGTTCGGTCCCACCTCTGCTCCAACCACCACAATTCCATCCTCGGCAAGATTTGAAAGGTCGGTCTCCGCCACGTTGGGGATATCACGAGTCAATTCCTCCGGACCTAGTTTTGTATCGACAACATCTGCCTCATACTCCTCGACATGGATTGAGGTCATCAAATCTTCCCTGACCAGCCTATCCGACACAACAATCGCGTCTTCAAATCCATAGCCCTCAAAGGAGCAGTAAGCAATTACTAAATTCCGCCCCAGTGCAAGCTCGCCATTGTCCATCGCCGGCCCGTCGGCCAGAAGGTCTCCCTTTTTGACTTTTTGTCCTGGTTTGGCTACGGCCCTTTGGTTATAGCAAGTTGAATGAGAAGTTTTTTTAAACTTGGTAAGGTAATAAACTTCGCGTTTTCCGCCGTCTTTAATCTCAATATCTTCGGACAAAGATTGGTCTTTTGATTTAGATGAAAGCTTCACTTCAATTCTTTGCCCGTCCACGTAGTCCACAACTCCCGGATGGCGGGCTCTTATCAGTCTACCCATACCTTCCGCTATCTCCCTCTCCATTCCCGAGCCAACAATCGGAGCTTCTGGTGAAACCAAGGGAACTGCCTGGCATTGCATGTTTGAACCCATAAGTGCCCGGTTACCCTCGTCGTGGGCTAAGAAAGGAATTAGAGAAGCCGAAGTTCCCACTACCTGGGATGAAGAGATGTCCATAAAGTCTACAAGCTCAACAAGTCCTTCTATGAAATTCCCCCTGTAGCGAAGCGGAACTCTTACATCAGTAAGATACCCATAGCGGTCTTTTCCTACACCTGAATGTGTAATATAGTATTCTTCCTCGTCATCTGCGGCAAGATAAACAATCTCATTTGTGACTCTTACAACCGTCTTTTTACCTTTCGTGATTTTCTCCACCTTCCTGTAAGGTGTTTCGATAAAACCGTATTCATTCACCTTGGCATAAAGCGCCAAATAAGTAACCAAACCTATATTGGGTCCTTCCGGAGAGCGAACAGGGTCGATTCGTCCGTATTGAGAAGAGTTAACGTCCCTTATTGAAAATGAAGCTCTTTCTCTATTTATGCCTCCCGGTCCCAGTACCGAAACCCTGCGTAGATTATCAAGTTCGCTTAGGGGATTTGTGTCGTCCAAAATTGTTGAAAGTTGGTTTGAACGGAAAAATTCATTGATTGAAGCGATAAGGGGTCTTGCGTTAATCAGGTTTGCCGGAAGAGGTTTATCGTCTGGCGAAATTAGACTCATTTTTTCCTTAACCGAGCGCTCTAACCTTAAAAGTCCAACCCTGAAAGCATTCGTCGCAACTAACTCTCCCACCCTTCTTAATCTTCTATTTGCCAAATGGTCTATATCGTCAGCCCTGCCTTTGCCATTTTGAAGCTTAATAAGATAAGCTAATGTCCCCGCAACGTCCTGGCGAGTGAGTATCCAAGTTGATTTATCATTTGGTAAACTAACGCCCAATCTTTTATTAATTTTGTAGCGGCCTACTTTCCCAAGATTATAGCGTCGAGGTTCAAAAAAGAGGCTATTAAAAAGAGCCTCTGCGTTGTCTAAAACCGTTGGTTCACCCGGCCTCATCTTTCTAAAAATCTCCAAAAGGGCTTCTTCTCGATTTTTGGTTGGGTCTTTCTCGAGTGTCGCTTCGATATACTTATGGTTTAGGTCTTTATCAACGTCTGTAAAATATTTTTTTATTTCTTCATCTGCTTCTAACCCCATAGCCCGCAATATGACTGTCGCCGTAACTTTTCTTCTTCTGTCAATTCTTGCCGCGATAACGTCGTTTCTGCCTACTTCAAATTCCAACCAAGAACCATGAAGCGGTCTAACTTCCGTGTAATAAAGCATCCGTCCCGATGAGGGATCGAGCTCTCCCGAAAAGTAAACCCCAGGCGAGCGAACCAGTTGATTAATTACTGCTCTTTCTACCCCGTTGACGATAAAAGTTCCCCGAGAAGTCATCTGCGGTAAATCTCCCAAGAAAACCTCTTGCTCCACTTCTTTACCGCTTTTTTTGTTTATAAGCTTGGCAAGAATTCTCAGAGGTGAAGCATAGGTCAAACCCTTTTCTATAGCTACTCTAGGAGATGTCGAAGATCCCCCCAAAGTGTGGCTGACAAAAATAAGCTGCCAGTTTTTACCGGTAAAATCGTCGATTGGAGAAATTTCTTTAATTTCTTGTGCAATACCTTCTCCCAAAAACCAATCCCATGACTCTTTCTGCACTAAGGATAGGTCAATTTCGGGCAAATTCTTTTCTTGTTTTCCAAAACTACGACGAAATGTTTGCAACATCAGCGGGGATTAGACATGCAAAATGCCCGCGATTAGACGCGGGGCTAACGTACCTTTAGTACGCCTGAAAGGAATTATACATAAACTCCGAGGCCTGTCAAGCACTAATCGGCCTAATTATCTACCTAAAAAATCTCTCTTGTTTCTATTATGTTCTTCTAATGTTCTCGCATAATGTATCTCGCCGTCTTCGCTATGTAGGTAGTACCAATAATCCGATTCTTCGGGATAAACCGCCGCTTTTATTGATGTGAGTCCCGGGCTGGCAATTGGAGCCGGAGGAAATCCTGTGTATTTATATGTATTATATGGAGAGCTTGTCTCAAAACTTTCTCCGGACAATAATGGCCACCAATTACATTCCGCCTTTCCCTCACAATCTTCGCCGGCGATAGCGTACTGGAGAGTCGCGTCAACCTGAAGAGGCCAATCATACTCAAGCCTTTTGATTAAAATTCCAGCAACTACCGGCCTTTCTGCGCTCGAAAGGGTTTCTCTTTCAATCATTGAAGCCAAAGTTACGAGCTCATCAAGAGAATATCCTGTTTTATCAATATCATCTTTTATTTTTTCGTCGACCTTAACATCAAAAGTTTGGATTAATTTTTGAGCCACCAAAGAGGCGGGTGATGTTTTGGGGAAAAGATAGGTCTCGGGAAAGAGAAACCCTTCCTTGCCTTCTGTTTCACCTAAAAACTCAACCCTGAAAATGTTTGCCTGGTTGGAAGATAGACCAAAAGCCACGATAAATCTTTCTATAATTTCTTCCCTGCGCAGGCCCTCGGGTATTGTCACCCAGACCTCATTTGGCCCATGTGTAAGTTTGTCAACCAGCTGAGAAAGAGACAGGCTGGGAGATACATCGTATTCTCCAGCTTGAACCTTTTTAGCCAAGCCCTTTACTTGAACAAAAATCTTGAAGGCCAATGCACTTTTTATTAAACCTTGCTCTTCTAAGCGGCTGCTTATCTGGGAAGCGGAGTAGCCTTTGGGGACAACAAACCTTTGCTCGGCCTCATCGCTACCCACTGACTTGGAGTTTTCTATCCACCAGCGTAAACCTCCAATATAAAAAAGTCCTCCCAGAACCAAAAGGGAAATAAGAAAAAGAAGCTTCTTCATATTAACGGAGTTAAGTTTACCACTAATCAGCTGATTTTGTAAAAATGAAGTATTAAACTTAAACTTCCTCGAGCAGCGCCCTTCTGTAATTTTTTGTCTTGGGATCGAATATATAAATTCTCCCGCAGCCGTGCGTTACTTTGAAGGTTCCGTCTTTCTTTTTCTCTTTTTTTGCTAGCAACAAAGGTTGGCCGTCCGCCACGCATCTTCCTTGAGATAATAACCAAGCCTGAATAGGAGCAATAACGTTTTTGAACATGGTTTACATTTTAGTATAGCACAGAATTGAATACAAATTTTCCTATTAATCCCTGCCTTAATTGATAACTCTCGCAGGAAATGGGTTCGTTTAGGCTCTTGAGGTAATCATGCTATATTTAAAATATGTCTGAAATTGTTGGCATACTGGTAGGAATAATAAGTGGATTAACTTGGGAAAAGTTAGGAACTACACCATATAAAAATATTCCTTCTGTCATTCCTAGTTTGATAATCGAAAAACAAGGAGAATCCTTTCACCTCCATCATTGGCCCTTCTATCTTTTAATACTTATTATCGTTGGGGTCTGGTCAATAAAAACAGAACGACTATTCCACCCAGCAATTCTTTTTGTTATTGCTTTTTTATCCTCCGCAATCATCTACAACTTCCTCCATTTCCCAGACTCCTTTAAATTCTCTAAATAATCCCGCGCAGGAAATGGATTCTATAATTACTATATGCACCTTGCAAGGAGCCTCCTTTAAAGGTGTAACTGGTATTTTTCAGGTAAGGATTATTACCTGCCGAAATTGTATAATTAGGGCTAAAATATGGTTGAAATGCTAATGAGAAAAGATTCCAGAAAACTATCACATTCACAAAATTTTCTAAAAAGTCCTGAGTATGTGGGAAGCCTGATTGATAGAACCGATATCGGAAATGACGATTTAGTCGTTGAAATAGGCCCAGGGAAAGGGATTATAACCGAAGCGCTTGCGAAAAGAGCCGGCAGGGTTATTGGTGTTGAATTTGACAGTGAATTAGCCGTTGAATTGAAAAATCAGTTTTTAAATTATCCGAACGTGGAAATTGTAGAGGATGATTTTTTGACTTGGGATTTGCCTCGGGGACCTTATAAAGTTTTCGCAAATATTCCCTTCAATATGACCGCAGATATAGTAAACAAACTACTTACTGGTCAAAATCCTCCAGAGGCAACATATCTTGTCATGCAAGATAAAGCCGCAGAGAGATTCATCGGGCAACCAGTCGGGTCAAATTCACAAGCTTCAATTTTGCTGCAACCCTTTTACGATATGGGCATTTTTACAAGAATTGAAAGAAGCCAATTCGAACCAAGGCCAAGCGTCGATGCAGTGCTTGCGAGATTCGAAAAAAGAAGTCAGCAAAAAGTTGACCCAAAAAACCGGCAATTATACAGAGATTTTGTAATTTACGGATATAACCAATGGCAACCGACTGTTCTTGATGCTTTCCGAAAAATATTTTCAGGTGAGCAACTAAAAACCATGGCAGAAAAGCTTGGAATATCAGGATTAAAACCGACGGAAATAACAATTGAACAATGGCTAGGAATGTTCGAATCCTTTCTAAAATATGTCCCTCAAGCGAGAAAGGGACAAGTGAGAGGCGAAGAAAAAAGATTGGCGGCGAAACACATGGGCAGACAAAAGCTTCACAGGACACTAGCAAATTAAATTTATTTACCTTAATTTTCGGGGGAATTAGAAGCTAATTTGAGTCTAGATATGATTGAAGAATTAGGGCTGCAGAGTAAGCATCCTCGAGATTTTGCCTTTTTTTCCTTTTGATTTGTGCATTTCGGGAAAGTTTTTGGGCGTCCTGGGTAGTCAACGTTTCGTCTTGGAAGACAACTGGGGTTTTTAAAATATTTCCTAATTTTTCTCCAAAGTTTTTCTGCTCAATCCCCATTCGCCCTTCCGAAACCCCGATAACTACTTGTTCTACATGTTCTACTTGTACTACTTGTTCTATTTTCTTTAAGGCTTCTTTCTTAGAATTAAAACCAATAACCCCGTAAGGCTCAGCTAGAGAGCCTTCCGCAATCGCAAGTCCTATCTTTCTTCTGCCGTAATCAATTCCTAAAATCTGAGTTGGTTTGTTTGGCATTTGCTGAGACATCAAATGGAACAATCTTTGCTCTTACAATCAACCTTCTTGGTTTTAAGGGATGTCCGGGAGGAACGCAGGTAATTAAAGAAATTGTCGAATCTGCCTGACCTTGTTTTAAAACGTCAAGATTGGTG